>Ga0316207_10005599_pt1 | contig 10344 bp, 6 predicted proteins | sample 6weekpyrite_MG_FD_204943 | JGI IMG/M metagenome (GOLD analysis project Ga0316207, IMG submission 204943) | Microbial mat bacterial communities from mineral coupon in-situ incubated in ocean water Damariscotta River, Maine, United States -... | ecosystem: Environmental > Aquatic > Marine >...
GAAAATTTGATGCCAAATTAATTGGTACTGATCCGGATACCGATATTGCCGTACTCAAAATTGAACCTGACAAACTCAGTGCATTGCCCTTCGCCAATTCAGAGCAACTTCAAGTCGGTGACTTCGTAGTGGCCATTGGTAACCCTTTTGGACTTGGGCAAACGGTCACCTCTGGCATTGTCAGTGCACTCGGGCGCAGTGGACTGGGCATAGGCCGTTTTGAAAACTACATCCAGACAGATGCCTCTATTAATCAGGGTAACTCGGGCGGTGCCCTGATCAATTTACGGGGTGAACTTATTGGTATTAACAATGCCATTTATTCACGCAGCGGTGGCAATATCGGTATCGGTTTTGCTATCCCGATTAATATGGCGCGTGAAATTATGGCGCAGCTGATTGAAAACGGCAGCATCCAGCGCGGTCGGCTTGGCGCGCAGGCTCAAGATCTTACTCAAGAACTCGCGCAGGCCTTTAATCTCGAGCCGGGCACACGCGGTGCCGTGGTGGTAAAAATTATTCCAGGTTCCCCGGCAGATAAAGCCGGATTAAAGATTGGCGATGTCGTTAAGAAAGTAAATCAACGCTCTGTTGATAGCGCCGATGATTTGCATAACAGCATCGGCTTATTACGCCTTGGAACCAAGGTTACCCTCACGGTGCTTCGTCAAGGACGACAATTTATTATTACTGCAAAAATATCCAGATCTAAACAGGTCAATATTGATGCAGGTAAATTACATAAGCGCCTCAGTGGCGCAACGTTTTCAAACATCATTGAAGACCACCCTGCCTATGGAAAAATCGAGGGCATCATTATTTCAAGCATAAAAAGAAATAGTCGTGCCGCCGCTGCAGGTTTACGTAAAGGCGACATTATTACCAAAATCAATAATAAAACCGTTCACTCACCGGATGAAGCAAAGAAAATAGCGCAAGCAAGTCGTCGTGGAATACGTTTATCCATTGCACGTGGGCGCAGTGCTTTAACGCTGGTATTACAGTAATTTAACTTATTTAATCGTCTTGCCAGATCGCAGCGACCCCCGCCGCTAATAGCCGCCCATCAACTGTTTGCGTGCCTAGCTGCAGCGGCTGGACGCACCCCGGTTGCACCTGACTGATTAAATGGGCGATCTCCTCAGCCTGCATATCTTGTGTATGCAGTGACACCCATATCCCGCAACAATCATCTGTTACCAGGCGCGGTAGATATTTAATCAACGTCTGGAAATCACTACGGATATCCCAGACCTTGCCTTTAGCAGCACGCCCAAAACTCGGTGGATCCATGATCAGCATATGATAACGCTCACCATTACGCAGCATACGTTCCACATAGGTCATGACATTTTCTTTAATAAAGCGTGCGCCCTTGTCACCCACATTCAGCCGTGCCAGTTCTAACTGCGATGTCTGAGCATCGACATGTGTCACTTGTGCACCAGCTAAAACCGCCGCCTGCGTTGCACCGCCGGTTCCTGCGAACAGATTCAAAACTTTTGGGGCGTCAATGTCGTCACAAGCTTGCAAACGTTGTCGCAACCATTGCCAACAGGCAGCATGCTCAGGATAAACACCAACCTGGCCACCGTTGCCAAGACGACAATGCATGGTCTGACCCGCCATCACCATCTGCCAATTCGTAGGTAAATCATCATGCTGTGGCAGCCACTGCCCATCGGTGACACGTGTGCCACTGTAAACCCAGTCTGCTTGCCAATTCGTTTGCTGTGGACTGTTATTAGCGTGGGGGGCTGGACGGTCAAGAAGATATTCACCAAATCGTTCCAACTTACGTCCTGCACCAAAATCGAGTAAGACATAATCATTTAAAGGGCTTTTAACGTTAGCAACGTGTTTAGTCATGGAAGAATTTCAATCTTGATCAGCTAACAAAATAACCATTAATAAATAACTGCTATTTTATTATGTAATTAAAATAGGGTACTTTAGTACTGTATATAGTAGGTGCAAACGACACATTAACATATAAGAAGATACATCTTAGTTAAAATAACGCATTTTTAGCCAACTAATAATCTCAAGAGGTACTGGCATGGACATACCTTATATCAGGTATCTTGTATTTTTCCTCGTTACCCTAATGAGTGGTTGCGATGACTCGCCATCATCGTCTAATGCGCCTCACGATTCTGCCCAATTATCAGAAACACAGAAACGCTATTATTTTGGCTTTGATTTACGATCATCACCTCAAGAAGATGCACGTCAGTATTTACCATTGCTCGCTTATCTAAAAAAACAAACCGGCTTCAACTTTGATATACGCTTTACACCGGCATCGAATAACATTGGCGATGATTTGAGGACAGGTAAAATCGATTTTGCTGCTATTGGTGCGGTTAGTTTTATCAAAGCTAATTCTAATAAAAACAATGCATCGGAACCCCCGATTATCACAGTTGCCCGCGGCATCAACAATCTTAATCAGGCTGAATACCGTTCATTCATTATCGTGCATCCAGATAGCAAAATTAAATCACTCAGCCAATTACGTAATAAACGATTCGCTTTCGGCAATACTAACTCGACTCAAGGTCATCTAATACCTCGCATCATTCTCGATGCGGCCAATATTCGTATTGAAGATTTCAGGTCATTCAAATTTACGGGCTCTCATCAACAATGTGCCGATGCTGTTATTTCCAAACGTTTTGATGCTTGCGGATTACAGGATACGCTCGCCCAAACATTGGCCGATAAAAATCTCGTTCGCATATTACACCGCTCAAACTACTTTCCATCCAGTGGTATTGCCGCAAGCGGCAAACTAACCACAGAAGTCATCGAGAAAGTTCAACAAGCACTGCTCAAATTTGACCCCTTAGGCAAACATGCCAAGGATTTATATCATTGGGATAAAACAGAAATGCAACATGGCTTCGCACCTGTTCGAGATAGTGACTACGATGTTCTTCGCCAGGCTCTCAGCGCATTAAACTTATAGGTAGCCGTTAAACTCACTATGAAAAGTAGGCTCTCAACACAAATTATTCTTCTCAATCTGGCCATGGTTGGCATTTTGGCACTTGCGATTTCTGGTAGCCTTGCCTACCTTATTCAAACCAATATTCAAGACATTAATGATGAATGGGGTGCCAGTTTCACCGCATCGCTAGGCGAAAGTATTGCAACAGCCACCATTAATGGTAATGCTGTCCAGGCACGTCAGAACATACTTGAAGTGCTTCGTCGCAGTAAATCTATCGCATATATTTATGTCACTAATTTTGAAAATCAATTATTCGTGCATAGCTTTGATGCAGATATGCCCAAACAAGTGCTTAACAGAATACAACAACATAATGCTAACCCTTCATTAACAGGTGAACCTGATCGTTATATTGAATTAACTTTAGGTGAAATTAATATAAGAGAATACCAATACCCGCTTATTGAAGGGTTATCGGCCTCCGTCTTTATTGGTATTAATACTCATGAAACTTCTCGGGTTATTTTTGCTACTCTAATCGATATTGCAATTATTACTATAGCCGCAATGCTGATATCTGTTTTAGTCAGTTTATTGTTATCCAAACGCATTGCAAAACCGCTAGAAATATTCAACAAACGCATAATCAATTACGGGCAAACTGGAAAATTAAGCGACGATCAACAAACAGATTTTCATCATATTGAAATAGAGCAATTAAATGACAGTTTTAGTCAACTTGTAACTGCTCGTAGCCAAGCTGAATCTGAGCTAAAACAAAATGCATCACAACTTAATCAATTTAAATCCACACTAGACAGCACCAACGATTGTGTTTTTATATTTACAGCCGACACACTTAAATTCACCTATTGCAACAATGGCGCCATGAAACAAATAGGCTATCGTCCTGATGAGATTTCATCAATGCAACCTTTTGACATCAAGCCGGAATTTAGCGAATCGCAGTTTCGTGAAATGATTTCACACATGATAAATGATAACAATGATTATCTTTCCTTTGAAACGATTCATCAACATAAAGATGGCCATACCCTTCCTGTTGAAATTGGTTTGCAATATTTACATCCTGAAAATGAAGCACCGCATTTTCTGGCTATTGTACGGGATATTACTGAACGAAAAACAGCCGAAAATAAACTACGGAAATATCAACATCAACTTGAAGAATTAGTAGATGAACGCACACAAGAATTACGTAACACACAAGACGAACTCGTACGCAAAGAACGTCTGGCCACGCTTGGTAATTTAACCGCAACCGTTAGCCACGAACTCCGCAACCCACTTGGCGCTATGCGACCCTCACTCTACGTTATTGAGACTATCACCAAAGATAATAATAATGAGAAACTACAAACAGCTATTCAACGCCTGAACCGTAGTATTGGTCGCTGTGACAACATCATTGACGAGCTGCTCGACTTTACTCGTATTACTGAGTTGTCTCTACAAACAGTGGTGCTCGATGAATGGCTGAAAGAAGTTATTAGTGAACAACCACTATTAAATGGTATTGATTTAACTTACCACGCTGGCCTGGATACTGGGCAAGTCGATATCGATCCCGACCGCATGCGCCGCGCCTTTATTAATGTTTTTGAGAATGCCTGCCATGCCATGCTGGCTGATAACAGCACAACTGAAGTCATTAATAACGCAAATCTTGTTATCAAAACACAAGCTGCCAGTGGACGTATCAATATAACAATTAGTGATTCCGGTAGTGGTATTCCAGACGAAGTCATGGCAAAAATATTTGAGCCGCTATTCAGCACCAAAGGCTTTGGTGTTGGACTAGGCATGCCAACCGTACAACAAATTATGAAGCAGCATAGGGGCGGTATTGATATTAATACCAGCTCTGCGGGAACCACCGTGACGCTTTGGCTACCGCTGCATCGATAATCTGCGATTATTAACTAAAATTACTTGTAAAACTGTAGTAAAAAGCAAACTATACTGTAATAAATTTGTAAACAGGATCCAGAATAACCCTTGATCCTGCAGGGACATTATAATATGAATTCGTGCGCAATAGACAACATAACAAGAACACCTATACATTCTTCTTTACGCGTGCTCATTGTCGATGATGATGATGATATTCTGGGATCCGTTCGCGATATCCTCGAACTTGAAGATAGTGATTTTATCATTGAAACGGCTTCTTCGTATGACCGTGCTCTAGAACTTGCTGAAGAATTTCAACCTGATATTGCCTTGCTCGATATAAGAATCGGTGCAGACAATGGTATTGATTTAGTAAAACCATTAAAAAATCTATTCCCCGATATTATCTGCATCATGATGACGGCTTATCGAGATAATGAATATACTGTCAATGCTTTGCGAGCGGGTGCGGACGACTATATGTTTAAACCACTTGAACCTGTAAAGTTGTTCCGTACAATTCGTCAGTTTCAATTGTCACAAAATTTATTACGAGAACGCGTCATTTCCAATCAGCGCTTTCAAGCAGTTTTTAACCAATCGTATCAGTTTCTTTTTATTCTTGATCAGGCCGGTGACATTGTCGATATCAATAACACTGCCATTGAAAGTACCGGTATTGAAATAGATTCTATTATTGGCAGTCAATTTGCTGATGCGCCATGGTGGTCAAAATCCACACGTAATAATAAAATTTTAAAAAGTGCTATTAACAACGCCATCAAAGGTGAAAGTGTCTGTGTAGAAGTTAAATTACATGACAAAAATAATAACGAACATATCTTCGATTTTTCAATAAAACCCGTTGTTGATGGCGATGGAAATACAATTCTGATCATTCCTGAAGGTCGAGACATTACTGCACGAAAAGAAAATGAAAATAATATTCTATATCTGAATAATTCGCTCGAGCAGGAAGTTAAAAAACGTACCGCAGAACTGGAATTATCTCGAGATGAAGCACTTAAAGCCAACCTTGCCAAAGACACCTTCCTGTCACAAATGAGTCATGAATTACGTACGCCAATGAATGCCATTCTAGGCTTTGCACAAATATTAAAAATTAATCAAGACGAGCCATTATCAGAACTTCAAACTGAAAATGTCGGCCACATCGCTACCGCCGGTAATCATCTTCTGGGGCTGATTAACCAAATCCTTGACCTGACCCATATGAATTCAGGTAAATTTAAGATAAAACCGTCAACAGTTAATATCTACCCGGTCATTGAAAGTGCAATTAAAATGATACGGCCACTAATAGACACAAAATCTATCAATATTATCAACACGCCGCCCTCTCAGGAGCAATTGCTAGCCTATGTCGATGAAGCTGCTTTAAGTCAGGTTCTGATAAACCTGATCTCTAACGCAATTAAGTTTAGCCCGGAAAGTAGTTCCATTACGCTTACCTATCAGTCATCTAATCAAAGTATCAAGCTTTGTATTTCCGATGAAGGCCCCGGGATTAGTAGCAAAGATCGGCAACGAATTTTTCAGCCCTTTGAGCGTATAGATTCACCCGATTTTGTCGAAGGCAGTGGTATCGGCCTGACTGTATGTAAAAATATTATGGAATTAATGGGTGGCAATATCGGTGTCGAGGGCCAACAAGGCAAAGGTAGTACCTTCTGGATTGAGTTACCACTCGTAAAATAAATGCTCAAAACCCTGTTTCAGAGCCATTTCAAAGCTAAAATTTGGAACTCTATTGCATCAAATTACTCTATATAGTCTATACTCATACGAAATAATAATAACAATGTTATTAAACTCATTGGGAAAAAGGTAGGAATATGAAATCACTTATCACTTTATTATCAATTGGTTTATTGCTCAATATGAGCCAGGCCATTGCAAAAGAACCTGTTACTTTAAAATGGGTCGGTTGCGGTATATCTAAAAAAGCCTTTATGAAAGAGCTTGCGGCTGGCTACCAGAAAAGAACCGGTGTCATTATTGATATTCAAGGTGGCGGTGCGACCCGCGGTATCCGTGAAACAGCTGCAAATAATGCGGATATGGGTGGCAGTTGCCGATACAAAATCGGTAGTTCAGCCAAAGAAAGTCGAGCCATACTTGAACCTGTTGCATGGGATGCACTGGTTGTGATCGTGCACCCTGATAACCCGGTAAAAAATATCAGCTTTGATCAAATTCGTGGACTTTACCTTGGTAAAATCACTAACTGGAAACAGCTTGGCGGTAACGATGCTCCGATTCGGTTAATGGCACGTAAAGGTAAAATATCCGGTGTTGGTCGTGCACTACGTAAATTAGTTTTTGCTAATTACAATCAGGAATTCGTCGCCACAGAATTTGTGAAATCATCAGGCCCGCTGGAAAAAGCTGTTGTCAAAGACATTAATGCGATTGGTGTAACAGGTATTAGCTCTGCTCGTAAACGCAAAGTAAAAAACCTTGAACTTGATGGCAAAGCCCCGACTTATGAGAATATTCGTAAAGGTGAGTATGGTCTTTACCGACCTCTTTATCTGGCAATGAATAGTCAAGGTAAGCAATATGCCGAAGTAAAGAAATTTATTAAATATGCACACAGCCGCGAAGGCCGCGATATCATTCGTAACAACGGTACCGTGCCCTATCTGGAAGCACTCAAGCTTGTGCTGACTCAAGTAAAACAGGAAGAACGCGCCAGCCAGCGTGGTCTATACCGAAACTAAATTACTGAGTTACTGGTTTACAAAGAAGGCTTCCATAGGAAGCCTTCTTTTTTTTAGATTCATAAAATCCTTCCCCATAACCCTGATAACTAAACGGTTTAGTTCATTTAGAATAAACCTAAACAGTGTTACCCTCTAAGCTATATCCATCCGAGACGTGGCACATCGACGATATGGAACATACTTCACTCCTAGCTGATAACGTAGCAGGCATTATTGTTCTGCTACTCATTGCTGCAACCACTCTGGCAATCAGTAAGCGTATACACCTGCCTTTTAGTGTACTGCTTGTTATTGTCGGAATCTGTCTTGCATCTTTAGTCGACTATTATCCTGATATTTTCAAAACTCTACAGGGTCTTAACATTTCACCGGATCTTATCCTGTATGTATTTCTACCCACACTCATATTTGAATCTGCTTACAGTCTTGATACCAGACAACTTTTACATAATTTATTACCGGTCATTACTTTAGCGGTACCTGGTCTCCTGATATCGACAGCTATTATTGGCGGCATAGTTTATCTGGCAACACCGATCCCTATTATGTTTGCCTTATTACTTGGAGCAATACTCAGTGCGACTGATCCTGTCGCCGTCATCGCTCTCTTTAAGCGTCTCGGCGCACCGGAGCGTCTAACAATATTAGTGGAAGGTGAAAGCCTATTTAATGATGCAACAGCCATTGTACTAGCAAAAATTTTATTATTAATCGCCATTGCAAACACGGATGTAACCAGCAGTCATATCATTTCCGGAGCAGGTGATTTTTTTGTCATTTTCTTTGGTGGCTTATTCGTAGGACTATTACTCGGCTGGGTAACCGGGATGTTATTAGGCACTGTACACAACGATCCCTCTATCGAAATTACATTAACAACCATACTTGCTTATGCATCCTTTTTAATTGCCGAAGAGTGGCTACATGTCAGCGGTGTCATGGCTACGGTTGCCGCAGGCCTGACACTGGGTAGTTGGGGTAAATACAAAGTATCTCCTTCAGTAAGAACCTATGTTCATCATTTTTGGGAATACATGGGCTTTGTTGCTACCGCGCTGATTTTTTTAATGGTAGGTATGCGTGTCGAACTTAGCGCAATAGTTGGCAGCATTGATATTCTTCTATGGGTTTTATTCGCCATGTTGCTATCACGCCTTATTGTCGTTTATGGCCTTATTCCTCTTGTGAACCGTTTGCCCCATAGTCAGGTCACTAATCGAGCTTACCAAACAGTGATGATTTGGGGTGGTCTACGCGGTGCTATTGCTTTGGCTATCGTACTTAGTCTACCTGGTTTTGCTTACTATGATATTTTTGTTGCAGTGGTGATGGGTGTTGTTTTATTTACTCTGCTTGTACAAGGTCTGAGTATGGAATGGCTGGTACAAAAACTGGGATTGAATGAAGCACCCGTTGCCGACCAGGTTGCACAGGCCATCGGTGATGTCTCCGCAAGCAAACATGCTCTAACTCGCTTACCTGAATTAAATAAATCAGATCAATTTAATAAAAATATTATTAAGCGTCTGGAAAATCAGTGCGAGCAATCTCTCAAACAAGCTGAACATCATCTTGCTTCTTTACAACACAACTATCTTAGTGAACAGGATGAAATAAATCTAATCACGCTGCGGTGTTTTGCAATGGAAAAAAGTCATTACATTGACCTTTATAATAATGGCCACCTTAGCGAATCCGCACTACGTGATATGTTGCCGCTACTTGCATTACAAATTGAAACAATTCGCTATCAAGGTAAATACCACTCCATTGCACAAAATCGTCTTCCACGCCGACGATTATTTAAAACAGTCGTCAGTATACTTGCCGCGATACCCGGCTTAAATCACTTTGCCGAGAAACTTCGACTTCGTTTGATTGCTCATGAATACGAAATCTCCTGGGCACATGTTCAGGCATCGGATGATGTGCTTCAATATCTCGGCACTGTTGAACATAGCCATAAGATGCCACAACAAAAAATTGAATCCGTTATCAATCAATACCAACAATGGCGTGACTATGCACAAAACAATATTCGTCAAATGAATGAGCTCTACCCGGAATTTGTTAACACCATGCAGGAACGTCATGGACAACGTCTGATTTTGTTGGCAGAAATGCAATCCATAAACCTTCGACATCGACATGGTGAATTACCTGCCGCAGTTGCTCATGCCATGTTGGCAAACCGTGAGCAACATCTTTGGGAACTCAGTACACATGATACCACCAGTCTGGTACTCACCCCGGAAGAACTGCTCTATAAAGTGCCTTTTTGTAAGGCCCTTAGCAAAAGTGAATTCAAACAAGTTGCTTCCCATATGGAAGCAATTAGCCTTTCTGCACGAGAAACTGTTATCAAAGAAAATACCCGTGGTGACAGCCTGTTTTTACTGGCACGCGGTCAGGTACAAGTGAGTCGCGAGCAGAATCATCAACAACTCGCCACCCTGTCTGCCGGTGATTTTTTTGGCGAAATGGCACTCCTCCATGACGCACCTCGACAAGCTACCGTCACAACACTCACCCCAACGACCCTCTACCGTCTCAAGCGCCACGATCTTGAAAAGGTCATGACAGCTCATCCCGGTATCCGAACGGCATTGGAGCAGGCAGATCAAGACAGACAGGCTGAATTAAGGCTATAAAGCCGCGCAAAGCCATTAAAAATAAGTTAAAATGCGCGCCTTTACGGCATTTGCCACTAATGTACAGCGAACTTGA
>Ga0316207_10005600_pt1 | contig 10343 bp, 8 predicted proteins | sample 6weekpyrite_MG_FD_204943 | JGI IMG/M metagenome (GOLD analysis project Ga0316207, IMG submission 204943) | Microbial mat bacterial communities from mineral coupon in-situ incubated in ocean water Damariscotta River, Maine, United States -... | ecosystem: Environmental > Aquatic > Marine >...
ATCGATATCATTAATGCCGCTACCGACGACCAGGATAGTCGTGGCTTCCGGGAAGTCAGCATGGGCTTCAAGAATCATATCTTCAAAGTAAGCCACGTTTACGAAAGTCAGTGAACCATCAAAACGCACAGGAACAAAATAAGGACTAATGGGTTGTAGCTTATGAGATTTTATACCGCCCAACGTGCCATCTTTTTTGAGACTGAGCACTTCAACGCGGGGTTTCATTGTACTAATTAAACTCGCCAGTATGGTCAGCACGATACCGAGTAAAATACCATCCGCAATGGCGGGAGCCATGATTAAGGTGGCAAGGAATGTCATGATCCCGATAATGGCGCCTGGTCGATCGATTTTCCAAGCGTGGATTAATGGCTTGATTCGGATTAGGCTGAATACTGCCATCATAACGATAACGGCCAGAACCGCTTGCGGTAGATGGTAGAGATAGGTCGTAAAGAACAACAATACCAATACAACGGATAATGCACTGATAATGGCAAATAAACCGGTTTTGGCGCCGGTTTTTGCTGCGACTGCCGAACGGGAGAATGAACCACTCACCGTGTATGAACCAAAGAAGCTACCGGTAATGTTTGCCAGGCCCTGTCCAATGAGTTCTTTACTGGTATCAACACGTTCACCGGTTGTCGTTGCAATGGCTTTAGATATAGAAGTGGCTTCCATGAAACCAATTAGCGCCATAACCAATGCGGCGGGCAGCAGTGAGAGTAGCAGGTCCCAACGAATAGTCGGCGCTTTAAAGCTAGGCAGGCCGCGGGGGATATAACCTACGACAGCGCCACCCGACGAGAGGACAATCTTATTGTCTTCTACTTTGTTAAAACGCCAGGTTTGACTATCTGTTTCAGTATTAGCGAGTTTCGCAGTTGAAGGGTGCAGCGCAATAAGTGAATCGTTTTCAACGACGCCCTGATAGGTCATACCATGAAGTTCAATACGGCGATTGTTGTTTTCGCTTTTGAGTTGCTCCAGTTGATATTTGTAGACATTCGACTTGGCAAGAAGCTCCTGGGCGTGCTCAATGTTCTCTACGCCGCCTTTTTCTTCCAGTTTTTTTGCCTGTGCACTATTGTTTGCGATAGATGTTGTTAGTTGAGCAATTTCTTGTTTTGACTTGCTGTACATCTCAATGGTTTTAACCGCAGCTTGATCCTGAATCAGAGAGGGTGAAACGCTAATTTTATTTTCAAAACCAAATAGTGCGCTCAACAACGTCGCCACGGCAACCGCAATTAAAACACCGGGTAAAGCCGCGTTTATTTTCTTTAAGCCGGAAATCAGTACCCAGGCACCCGCAGCGAAGATCAGGGTCCACCAATGGACTTCGGGTAGCTGTTCAAAAACGTTTGATAAATCCACTAAATAAGAATCAGAGCGGGGGAAAGGTACCCCAATTACTTTGCTTAGTTGAGAGAAACCTATAATCAACGCAGCCGCATTGGTAAAACCAATTATGACCGGGCTGGATAATAGGTTAACAATGGCGCCAAGGCGGAACACACCCAGTGCCAGACGTAATATGCCCACCATTAAGGCCAGCATCAGGGATATCTCAATAAAATCAGTGGTGCCCGGTGTTGCAAAAGACATGACGGCAGCAGCAGACATCAGGGATAACATAGCAACGGGGCCTGTATGTAGCTGGTTAGATGAGCCCCATAAAGATGCAACGATGACCGGAATAAATGCAGCATATAATCCATATACCACGGGTAAACCTGCTAGCTGGGCATAAGCCATACTTTGAGGAACCAAAACCAACGCTACGGTAATACCGGCAATAAAGTCTGCCCGTAATGTCGCTTTGGACATAGGAAACCAGCGTAGAAAAGGGAGTAGGGAATTTAGTATCTTCATAACATGTATCCGATTATGCATAACGCTTCAATTATTTATTCCTGCCAGAGAGCTTCAGAATACTGAAGCTTGGAGGGAATATCCAAGTAACTACCCGCATGATTAAGCGCTTCGTAGTTATCCATACTGGGAGCGAAGTATGAGGCAGGTGGAAGGCTATGACCAATTAATACTATATGTAGTATACATTGCTAAAAGTCGATAGGTTCAACGGCTTCATATGGATAAAATCTAACAATGATAACGATTTGAGCGTGGTTTACGTTAGGTATACATAATAATCTATGGGTTGAGTCAGATAATATTGTTTAACGTTTTAGTATATATAGGGGCATAATATCCACCGTCAGCCATAATCTCAGTAGTTTAGTGTTTGAAAATGGAGTGGTATTTTCAAGATAGATAATAACCTATCTATTTGTAAGAAAATATTGATTAGCATCGAGATTCTAAATCTCTTATTCTGCTTGATAATCATTTTGATGGTTGGTACTGTTCGTGACCCTGAATTTTACGCGTAACTCTGAAAGAGTCGCGGTTGCGATATTATCAATGCCTTTTAACCCGCTGTTTTTAACGGCCTATTCATAAAGTACATTCATGGTAGCACTTAGAACCTACGTCTATATTGATTCACTGCAACCACAACTTGCAGAGTACATAGCGGGTGTCTCACAAGGTTTTCCGCCTGTGCCTGGCAATGCCTGTCTTTGGGTCGAAGTTGCGCCGGGTATGGCTATCCATCAATACACCGATATTGCATTAAAGGCGACACAGGTACATCTGGCTCAGCAAGTTGTTGAACGTGCGTTCGGTTCGATGGTTTTACATCATCGGGACTCGAGTGATGTCATTGAAGCAGGTCATGCTGTACTACGTAACCTGAATGCTCAGGTAAGTGATCGCCAGCAATGTAATATTACCTGGCAGGAAATTATTCGTGGCATGACATCCGATCACACGATGTTGGTGAATCGTTCGGATCGTAGAGGTTCGATGATGCTTCCTGGTGAAAGTATGTTTATTCTGGAAACAGAACCAGCAGGTTATATCGTCTATGCCGCCAACCAGGCTGAAAAAGCAGCAAATATCAATTTGGTTGATGTTAAGGCGGTGGGCGCATATGGTCGTTTGACGATTTCAGGCCGTGAGGCTGATGTTGAAGAGGCTGCTGCTGCTGCAATTGCTGCAGTGCAGAACCCAGCGGGAACCTAAGGCATTACGATGCATCGCCAGGAGTTATTGCAACTACTTAAACAATACCAGCCACGTTTTATGGACGAAATGGCTTTTGTAAAGCGTTCTATAGATTACATAGAACAACACGAAGACTGTTTTTATCGTGAATTAATGCCAGCTCATGTGACCGGTTCGGCTTGGGTGGTTAACCCCGATAGAAGCCGTGCCCTGTTGATGCATCACAAAAAGTTGGATCAGTGGTTTCAACCAGGTGGTCATGCTGATGGTGATGCGGATATTGTCCGGGTTGCCTTGAAAGAAACAGAAGAAGAAACAGGTATAAGTGCCGAACATATTAAATTAGTGGATGGCAGTATTTTTGATGTCGATATCCACACAATTGCCCCGTATGGTAATGATCCGCAGCATGAACACATTGATGTGCGTTTTCTGCTAGAAATTGATGATCGTTTAGCTGTACCGGGTAATGATGAGTCACATGAAATCCTTTGGATTGATTTGCTTGCCGTATCACATTACAACCGAAATCGCTCGACATACCGTATGTTGGAGAAAACGCGGGCGATGCGTAACTCGATCAAGCAACGTTTAAAGGCAGTATAAATATTTTTAATTATGGTTATTGAGAAAATTCTGGCTATAAATTGATTTGGTGCTATATTTACGCCTTTCAAATTTGCAGGCTTTACTAAATAACCAAAATGGAAACTTGAGCATGGGTAGTATCAGTGCTCAATCAGCTAGATATACCCTTTTACAGGGGTAAAATTTTAAAATATAGGTTTTTATCTATGTTTTATTTATGAAATATCAATTGGATCAATGTATAGGGTTACGTTTATTCTTGATCCATCGAATTTTTAACAGTTGTTTTTTAAACATTGTTTTTTAAACATCATAGATACTTAAACTATGTAGGAGTTTAATCATGTCAGCATCAAAAGCTTATGAAGCGGGTGTTAAGGAATACCGCGATAAATATTGGACGCCAGACTACGTGCCTCTCGATACCGACCTTTTGGCTTGTTTCAAGGTTATCGGTCAAGAAGGTGTGCCGAAAGAAGAGGTTGCTGCTGCTGTAGCTGCTGAATCTTCAACGGGTACTTGGTCAACTGTATGGTCGGAATACTTAACAGATTTAGAGTTCTACAAAGGCCGTGCGTACCGCATTGAAGACGTTCCTGGTGATCCAAGCGCGTTCTACACGTTCATTGCTTACCCATTAGACCTTTTTGAAGAAGGTTCAGTTGTTAACGTATTAACTTCTTTAGTTGGTAACGTATTTGGCTTTAAAGCATTACGTTCTTTACGTTTAGAAGATATCCGTTTCCCAATTGCATACATCAAGACTTGTGGTGGTCCGCCAGCAGGTATTCAGTTGGAGCGTGATCGTTTAAATAAATACGGTCGTCCATTATTGGGTGCAACAATCAAACCTAAACTAGGTTTATCTGCTAAGAACTACGGTCGTGCAGTATACGAATGTTTACGCGGTGGTCTTGATTTAACGAAAGATGATGAAAACATCAACTCACAACCATTTATGCGTTGGAGAGATCGTTGGGACTTCGTTGCTGAAGCAATCGATAAAGCAGAACGTGAAACAGGTGAGCGTAAAGGTCACTACTTAAACGTTACAGCTTCTACTCCAGAAGAAATGTACAAGCGTGCTGAGTATGCTAAAGAACTTAACATGCCAATCATCATGCATGACTTCTTAACAGGTGGTTTCACTGCTAATACAGGTCTTGCTAACTGGTGTCGTGAAAACGGTATCTTGTTACACATTCACCGTGCAATGCATGCGGTAATCGATCGTAACCCACATCACGGTATTCACTTCCGCGTATTAGCTAAGTGTTTACGTTTATCAGGTGGTGATCAGCTTCACACTGGTACTGTTGTAGGTAAATTAGAAGGTGACCGTAACTCAACATTAGGTTTCGTTGATCAATTACGTGAGTCTTTCGTACCTGAAGATCGTTCACGCGGTGTGTTCTTCGACCAAGACTGGGGTTCAATGCCTGGCGTATTCGCTGTTGCATCTGGTGGTATTCACGTATGGCACATGCCAGCGCTTGTTACTATCTTCGGTGATGACTCAATTCTACAGTTTGGTGGTGGTACTCAGGGTCACCCATGGGGTAACGCTGCAGGTGCTTGTGCAAACCGTGTTGCTCTTGAAGCATCAGTTAAAGCTCGTAACGAAGGTCGTGAAATCGAGAAAGAAGCTCGTGACATCCTTACTGAAGCTGCTTCACACAGCCCAGAATTGGCTATCGCTATGGAAACTTGGAAAGAAATCAAGTTTGAATTTGATACTGTTGACAAACTAGACGTTCAGTAAGTCAAGTTTCGTTTAACGTATAAATTATTGAGGATTAATCAATGAATACACAAGGTGATTATCAAACTAAAGCAACTTTGGAAACTTTTGGTTTTATTCCAAAGTTAACTGCTGAAGATATTCAGAAGCAAATCGCTTACATGGTTGCAAATGGTTGGTCTCCTGCTATCGAGCATGAGCATCCAAGCAATAAAATGGAAACTTACTGGACTATGTGGAAGCTTCCATTCTTCGGTGAAACTAACATGCAAACTATTCTGAGTGAATTAGAAGCGTGTCGTCGTTCTTACCCTGATCACAACGTCCGTTTGATCGGTTACGACCCATACACTCAAAGTCAACCAGTTTGCTTTGTAGTTTACGAAGGTTAATAACGAGTATATATAAGTCACCAACGTTAGTTTATGAGTGTGAAGTATCACGCTCTAACCTGACAATACGGAGATAATAATGGCACAAACAGCACGCAAAGCAGCATTAGCGCGACGTATCGCGATGTCTACACAAGGTAAAAGTGCCTTGGGTAACACTGATCGTACGCGTAACGCTCAAGGTACAGCGGCAACGACTTCTGCGCCAGCGACTAGCGTTGCTCCAGCGACGAGCTATGCATCTGCGCCAGCACCTACACAAGGTGGTAGTGCAAAAAAAGCAGCTTTAGCTCGCCGTATAGCGATGTCTAAAGGTGGTAAAGGTGCAATAGCCAGTTCAGATCGCGTTCGTCTTGCGCCAACAGCGACAAGTTCAACTGCAACTCAAACAGCGGCAACTGCTCCGGCAGCTAGCACTGAGAGAAAAGGAGATTGTGGTTGTGGCTGTGGCGGTAAAGATAAGCCTGCTGCAACGGCAGCGACTGATATGAGTTTAACGGCAAGTGTTACAACTGCAGCGATTTCTCCAAACTTGAAAAAAGTTGGAATGAATCCTACACGAGCAGCACATTTAGCACGTCGTCAGGCTATGTCTACTAAAGGTAAAGCAGCACTATCAGGCGGCACTGTAAGTGAAGCGAGTGCAGCACGTGCAGCAAACCCTAAATTGACAAGTCGCGAGTTAGCGAAAGCTTTACGCACGACTCGTAGTCAGAAGGGTAAAACGCAAAAGAACAAAGCGACTAAAACTCAGGCAACAGGCCCTGGTCGTCATCGTAAAGCACAAGATGCAGCAGAAGATGCGCCCTGGAAAGTGGGTGTGACGGAAACAGCATCTGGTCAGGCAGTGACTGGCACTATGGTAGATCGTACTGAAGATGTAACAGGTACTGAAGCAAGTACATGTCGTAGCATCACTGGTACGGAATACATGGGTGCAGATGTTTTTAAAGATTATTGCAATGCTGATGCAAAAGCTTCTTTTAACAGAGTAAGCGTAACATCAACAGCTACAGGTAATAGTGTAAGTGGAAATAACGTTGGCCGTACTGCGGCGGTAACTGGTAATGAGCCAGGTACGTGTAAAGCGGTAACAGGTACAGAGTATGTATCGACTGAGCAAGCACAAGAGTTTTGCGCTTCAAAAGGTCCAACTAAGCCACCGAAAATTACTATGGCTGAGACAGCGAAAGGCAAATCAGTAACAGGTAACAACGTAGGTCGCTCTGAAAGAGTGACAGGCGATGAGCCAGGTTCAGATCGTTTATTGACAGGTTCTCAATACATGTCAAAAGGTCAGGATACAGCACCAAATAAAGTGGCTATTAGTAACACGCTACGTGGTGGTTCAGTATCAGGTACGGTTGTAGGCCGTAGCTCAAAAATGACCGGCGATGAGCCAGGTAGCTGCCGCAATGTTACTGGTGATGATTATGTAAGTGCAGAGCAGTATACAGATTTCTGTAAAAGTGCGCCGACACCCACTGATCAAAAAGTAGGTGTATCAAGTACTTTAATGGGAAAGGACGTAACCGGCACAATGACAGACCGTGGCGGTAGCGTAACTGGAAACGAAGCTGGCACTTGTAAAGCATTAACGGGCACACCTTATGTAGGTGCGGCTCAAACAGAAGCCTTCTGTGCTTCACCTGAGAAGAGTATGGCAATGGCACGTGCACAAAAAGGCACGGGTAATGTTGGCGCTACTATGACAGGCATCCAGCCAGGTATTGCTGGTGTCATGACAGGTGACTCAAAAGGTGTATGTGAACCATTAACGGGCACACCTTATGTAGGTGCGGATCAGGCTGCACAAGCTTGTCCTGCAACAGCAGCGACAACAGCGAGTCCAGATTTCCCACAAGCAATGGGTGGCCAACCCTGGGGTGATTTCAGTGTGAGTTCTCCAGCAGGAACAGCACAAGAAATGCAAGCCAACGGTGGTATCACAGGCTCTGTTTATGAAAAAGGTCATATTACAGGCCCATTTGGAATGGCTGGTGGCAAGGTAACCGGTACTGAAGATGCACGTTTTGGTGACGCGAAAGCGCCTATGCCAGAACCTGTAGCGATGATGGCTCAAGAGCTTGATGGTCGAGCAATCTCACGTGTAACTGGCGAAGGTCAGGCGGCGGGATTAAAGATTACAGGTGATGACTGGGACCGCGGTGACCATGTAACGGGTACTGAAGGTACTTCTGCAACGCGTCGTAATCCAACGATACGTGGCGATATGTCTTCAATGGCTGTTTCAAATAAACGTAATGAAGAAGTCGCTTTGCCAATGAGCAAGGTAACTGGCAGCAGTGGTAACACTGAAAATGGTTCATTAATCACTTACTCTGGTGGAGCTCGCGGTTAATTAACCCCAAGCTTTAGTAGGTAGGAATAATGATTAGACGTAGACCAAACAGCGCTTTGTCTAAACATAGACATAGACAAGCAACAGGTGCAGCGCGTCGGGCCATCCCGACAACTGTAGCTGGCGCAAATTATGGGTCTGCGAGCCATGTGCTGGTAGATAGAGCTGAAAATGGACAGCTGTATCAATACGAAACTTCTGTAAAGAAATCGTTTGATGCAGTCGTACCAACCTTGAAAAAGGTTTCAGCCTATCAACATGAAGAAGATTTTGTTGCTCGAGCACAAACAGTAGCAACACAAGAGCTTGGGTTTGAATTGCCAAAAGAAATTTTGGAAGATGCCTGGGTAGAACAGCTGGACATGCGTTCATTGTTCGCATGGTGTGTCTTTAAAAGTTATCAACGTTATTGCGATGACTTTTTTAGTACCGCGCCTTTAAGTAATAAAAGTGTTGAAGAGTTTCAAAGCTTTATTCAACAGTGTGGATTCCACACAATGGATGTATCGCCTTGTGCGGACGGACGTTTGGCTCACGCTATTCGTTATGTATTACGTTTACCGATTGAAGCGGTTCGTCGTAAATCATACGCCGGCGCAATGTTTGATATAGATAACAGCATCCAGAAGTGGGTTGAAACAGAAATGCTGCGTTTTCGTGAAGGTAAGCCAAATACGGCAGATGAACCGACACGGTATTTGAAAACGGTGGCGTATCACTTCAGTTCGGTTGATCCGAGCCATGAAGGGTGTGCGGCACATGGTTCAGATGATGCGTTAGCCGCCAAAGAAGGTTTGAATCGTTTAAAAGCTTTTCAACAGGCGATAGAAAACAGTTTTTGTTGTGGTGCGTCAATTGACTTGTTGTTATTGGGCATCGACACAGACACCGACGCCATCAAGGTTCATATTCCTGATGCAAGCGGTGAAATAGATTTAGAGAAGTTTGTTGATGCGAAAAGTGTTTATCAACAAACACAACGACTCTCTGCGACTGATGCAACACAACGTGTTGAGCAGATGATTCGTGAAGCGCAAGCCACTGTGAATGAAGGCATGTTGAAATTAATCAGCAAGCTTATTATCAACAACTTGTCGCAGATTGAATATGTAGTGAACTACTACGGTGGCCATTACGAAGATATTGGCCATGCTGAACGCTTTATTGGCGCAGGCATTGGTTTTGAAGAAGTGCAGCTACGCAATTTAACGTACTTTGCGTATTTGAATACAGTTGAAGAATCTACAGCGGATTTTGATGTAGGAATTAAAATCTTCAGCAAGTTAAATGTTGCACACGGTTTACCCGTACCTGTCGTGATACGTTTTGATTATCACGGACAAGTACCAGGATCACGCGAAAGAGCAATCGAGCATTGCCAGCGTGTATCCGATGCAGCAGCGGCTCGCTATAGCGATTTAGCTGAAAAAGGTTTGCTGCACACATTGTTAGTGATTCGTGATTGTAACGCTAACGGACAAATTGAAATTTTAGGGTCGTCGCTTAAAGCGGCGATATAGATAGCGCGGAGATAACCAGGTGAAAATCTGTAAGGTAGTAAAACCTTTAGTATCGACCAACCGCATACCGGGTATGGAACACAAGCATTTACAAGTAGTGCTTGATGGGAAGTCACACCTCGTAGCCGTTGATGCAGTAGGTGCTAAACCAGAAGATTGGGTTATCTGTGTAGGTAGTTCAGCCGCGCGTGAAGCTGCAGGTAGTAAAGAGTATCCAAGTGATCTCACCATCGTCGGAATTATCGACCATTGGGATGAGAAGTAACTAAGTGGATATCTACCAGGCAGGTAAGACACTGGTTTGCACAAGTCGGGTATCCGGCTTGAAACACAGTCAGTTTCGAATCTTGCTCAACAAAAAGGGTGGCAAAGTCGTAGCGACTGACCCTGTTGGTGTAAGAGAAGGTAACTGGGTGTTTACGGCAAGTGGTTCAGCAGCACGTCATGCTACAGGTGATTATGGCGTACTAACTGACTTAACAATTGCAGGAATTATTGATAACTGGGACGAAAGTGCCGGTTAAAAAATAAATAACTTATTATTAATTAAACTGAGATATCAGGAGAAATACAAATGGCTAATGATAACTATGGTATTGCTTTAGGCATGATCGAAACTCGTGGCTTAGTACCAGCAATCGAAGCAGCAGATGCAATGACTA
>Ga0316207_10005601_pt1 | contig 10341 bp, 7 predicted proteins | sample 6weekpyrite_MG_FD_204943 | JGI IMG/M metagenome (GOLD analysis project Ga0316207, IMG submission 204943) | Microbial mat bacterial communities from mineral coupon in-situ incubated in ocean water Damariscotta River, Maine, United States -... | ecosystem: Environmental > Aquatic > Marine >...
GAGTTAGCTGCCAGCTTTACAAAAAACAGAGTACGCTTACCTTCTTTCCAGCATTTGGTGACCGTGGTAATGGTGTTGAGTAAAACCCAGCGATCAATCGCCAGCGACATGCCAGTTCTGTCTGCTGCAGGAAAAAAGTCTGCAGGCATAATAATGTCGCCCTGTTTGTCGAGCATACGAACAAACACTTCGTAACGCTCATCTGTGTCACCATGCAAACTGATGACTGGCTGGAAATACAGAACAAAGCGGTTGTTGGTGAGTGCGTCTTTAAGGTCGGCAACAACCTGTGCATCGATTTCTTTTTGCGTGAGCTCGCCTTCTTTAGGCTGGTAAATAACCGTATTGTTAGGGCCCTGTTGACGTGCCTCGGTACTGGCTCGTTCCGCGCGTAACAGAACTTCACCAGTATCTGGTGCGTTTTTATCGATAAGGCATACACCAATCGTGCAGGTGGTATTTAATGACTGGTCGTTGATGTTGGCAATGTAATTATGTGCAGCTTCACTGATTATATTAGCGTAGCCTTTAATGCTTTCAGCGGTTTGATCATGTGCAATAATGGAAAAGGTATTGCCTTCAAAATGAGAAAGCACATCATTCTGACCAACCTGATCTTCAAACTGTCGAGAAATTTCATTGAGAAACTGATCAGCGCCCACAACACCAGCACTTTGTTTTATGTCATTAAAGTTGTCCAGCTGAATTAATAAAACGGCTGCATTGCCCTTGTCTTCTTTTGCATTAGATACAACGCTTTCCATGGCATCCATAAAGTACTGACGATTATATAATCCAGTGACCGAATCTGTCTGGCTCATCAGGGCCAGCTGCTGCTCCAGTTCCTTGTTGTTCGACTGAGTGCGAATAATCGCCTGTACACAGGGTTCGCCATCTATGCTGGCGGCAGAAAATTCCATTTCACCTTTAAATTCGGTGCCGTCAGCATTTTTTAAATTCAGTTCCAGCTTTCTGTCGTTATTTTCATCGCCGGTTTTATTGTCGCGCAGAAAACGCTTGAAACTCTCCCGGTCATCGGTGCCGACCATATCCAGAATGGGCATGCCTTCGAGGTCATCCGACTGGTCAAAGCCGAATAATTCAAGATAGGAGCGATTTGAATAAATGTGCATGCCTTCGTGAATATATGCGATAGCATCGCGAGAAGAGTCGAGTAGAGCAGCACAGCGTTTTTCGGATTCTTTTATTGCGGATTCTAATCGGTGCTGTCGAGTAATACTCTGGAACGCCTGAACTTCACGCTTAATGACCAGTTCCAGGTGTGAAGGGTTGCCATACGAAGTGACATCTCTGGCGCCCTGACGCATCGCTTCAACCAGGTCAATTTCATCTTGATCTGGGCGATTAACGGCAAGGACAGGCACGGGCTCTTTGGCATTTTCTTCGATGCACTTTATTGTTTCAGGCAGTGAGATCAGCTCCATACCGACAGAATAGAGTAAAATATCCGGTGTTTTTTTCGCCAGGGCTTCAATCAGGTCTTCATCGTCTTCTACACGAATTGTGTGTGCGGCAAGGCCTGAGCTGCGCATGATCTTAATAATATTTTCTTCATTATTGAAACTGTCATCAATAATAAAAATATTTACCTTCTTCTCTTTTTCCACCGTTTGAATCCCAAAATCTTATGTAGAAGATATGTTTATAGTGACGACCAGATTGAGTCAAAATTATCTGGATCGGAATTTTTAGATTTGTTGCCCTTGTCGTCCTCAGGCGTGTTCTCTTCATTCAGCTGAGAGAACTGGAACTGTGTAAATGAGCCTGTATGTTCTCTTATAGTACCCAGTTTTATGTCCATGTCACGTTCATATACATGGATTTTTAATTTGTTGCCGCGCCGAAATGCATGTGCGGGTAATAGCAATGTGGACGGTTGTTGAATCGGTTTAATACCGGGCAGCATGAGGCAGTTAAATGGCTCTTCATGCTTTCTTTCCATGCGTTGTACTTTGCAGGAAATCACCTTGGGTGATAGCACCTGCACGCCAATTTCCAGGCCCCTGCTTCTACTGTATTGCATCCAGCGAATAACACCGACTCGCCATTGATAGGTATGGTCGGGTTCTTTTTCCTGAATACTGATAAGTTCACCCACCAGCGCGCGCGATGGCATTTCGGAATCCCAGCGCAGGCAATATCCACCAGCGCTGACATTGGTAATATTCCAGTGCAGATCAGGTGCCTCTTTAGTGAGCTCGCCCATTGTATTATGTTGATCCTGCAATTCTCGGGCATAGCTTTCAGTGAGTGTGCGACCTTTGGCAACCATATCCCAGGCGCCCGCAGATGATTCATCGCCATTTTTCATATCAGGATGCGAAATGAAATACGTTGGATCCTGCTGTGCGAATAGATCTTTTTTGGCACGTTCGTGTTCTGGAATCGCTTCCAGTGAAAACATTTTGCCGGGCTTTTTAATCTTTGGTCTGGGTGGTGTTACTTCAACATTGAGTGATTCAAAAATAGGGTTCAGGCCAACTGACACACGAATAGGGTCATGGCGTTCGGCGCGTGAAAATCGGCGTTTAGCACACTGGCTCCATGATGAAACCAGTGTGCGTACTGTTTCGTGTGAGACCTTATCCCCGATAGATACGGCTGAACTTAGCTGGTCGCTATTAGCGTCCAGCTCCTGCAGGTGAGTGATCAGTTTTGCAGTATCAATCGCGCGTGCATGTTGCAGTGATTTAATGTCATTCTCAGACACACAGTTAGGTGGTAGATCACTGTCGAGACGGCTGACAAAATAGCGATTAAATTTATTTTTTCCTGGCTGCGAGCTAATAGTGGTGAGTTTGGCCCATTCATGAATTGATCTATACAGGCGCTCTGCGTCGCTTTGGCGCAGGGCATTTGGCCTCGCCAGGGAAAACAGTAAAATCTGTTTGTAATAATCTTCAGGGCTAATGGCCTTTATATCCAGTTCAGAATCTTTAAGTGTTTTCTGATGGATTTTTTTCTGTTCGGCATAACTATAAATGCGGTGAATGTCCCACCAGGTACCCCTGGGTAATTCTGTATAAATCTGGCTGGAACGCAGTAACAGTTCAGCGTAATAATGCAGAGCACGCTCGCAGGCAATATGAATATGTTTGTTATCTATTTTCGCTAAATTATTTGAAGCTTCGAAAATAAGTATTTTGTAGCCAGTGGCCATTTCATTCAGTAAGGCCTGATTCAGGTGAATAATCTTCTGGCTTTTTTCAGGTAAGGGCAGGGTGCGATTAATAAAGTGCTTGTGCAACTGAGTGAAAATATAGCGGCTGGGTTCACGCAACAGTTCCATGTTTTCCAGACGATGCTTGGGCGGCATTGACTGACGATTGAGGGTGAGCAGGCCATTGTATATATGGCGTGTAAAGTCGCCCATATTGGCGCGCTTTAAATCGGCCAGCCATTTTTTCACCTTCCTTGGGTGATTAGGAAAGTCGTCTTTGCCAGGCGTTGTTTGTTCCGGAACATTTAGTTTCATATTCTTCTTAGAGGCGTGAGTGCATCCATATATCAGGTCAGTAAGCCCATTACCGGTTGTTACAAAGCTGTCTTAGTCTATCCTATTTACGGCTTCTAATTATAGGGCATGATTAATATTATTTAATAAAAACAGCCAGATACCGGTTGTTTTTAAGCTAGTTTCATTGAATTTACTGTTTTATAGCTCATCTGCCGGTGTTTTGCTCATTTCGCCCGCAATTTCTCGAACGAGCCTGGGCACCAGATAGCCCGGTAAGGTCTTGCGCATTTGTTTGATCAGTTGCAGTGCCTGTGAGTGCGCAAGATCATAATGGGCGGCACCTTCAACCGCATCGAGACAATGCAGGTAATAGGGCAATACGCCCGCATTGAACAGGGCTCTGGAGAGATTTTGTTGTGCTGACAGGCTGGCATTGATGCCGTTAAGCAGCACCGCCTGATTTAGCAGGCTGATACCGGCAGCCTGCATTTTTCGTAGGGCATGTGTTTCTGCTTCGGCAATTTCCTGAGCATGGTTGGCATGAATCACCATACAGGTATTCAGGCGGCTGGCAGACAGACGATTAACCAGCGCCGAGGTGATGCGATCTGGCAGTACCACGGGTAATCGTGTGTGAATGCGCAAACGGCTCAGGTGTGGGATGGCTTCTAGCTGACTCAATAGCGCCGACAGTTTGTCGTCAGAGAGCACCAGCGGGTCTCCACCACTTAGTATCACTTCTTCAATGCTGGTATCTCGTTGTATATACGCAATGGCTTCCTGCCACTGCTGGCGCCCAGCCTGTTGTTCTGCATAAGGAAAATGTCGTCTAAAACAGTAGCGGCAGTGTATAGCACAGGCCCCGGTGGTAATCAGCAATACGCGGCCGTGATATTTATGCAGCAGGCCTGGCACCTGTGATGCGTTCAGATCGCCTACCGGATCTCGCTTGTAACCGGCCACCGGAAGCATTTCCTGTGACTGGGTCATGACCTGCAATAGCAGTGGATCCTGCGGGTTCTGCGGGGTCATCTTGTTGATATAGGCCTGTGGTACTTTAAGGCTGAATTGCTTATTTGCGGCATTAAAATCGCCGAAAATGCTGCTATCTAGCTTTAACTGGTGTAGAAGTTGTAGAGGGTCTGAAAGTGCCTGGGCCAGCTGTTGCTGCCAGCTGGGGGATAGACTGGAGCAAGGCTCCGCAGCAGTTAGCGGTATAGTTTTTGGCATTGGGGGCTGTTCCGAGTATTATATGCGCTGCTTTTTCGCCCATAAGGTTATACAGATGGCATCATACAGTACAAATGAATTCAAAGGTGGTCTTAAATTATTATTGGATGGCGACCCCGTTTCAATCGTTGAAAACGAGTTAGTTAAGCCCGGTAAAGGACAGGCCTTCAATCGCGTTAAATTGCGAAACCTGAAAACCGGGCGCATGATTGAGAAAACCTTCAAATCAGGTGAGTCGGTCGAAGCGGCTGACGTGGTTGATGTGGATATGGAGTTCTCCTATAACGACGGTGAGTTCTGGTACTTTATGGATCCCAATACCTTCGAGCAGGTCGGTGCACCAGACTCTGCGCTGGTAGATTCAGGTAAATGGCTAAAGGGACAGGAGCTGTGCACTGTAACACTGTGGGATGGTGTGCCACTGGTCGTGTCTGCGCCAAACTTTGTTGAGCTGGCCGTGACAGAAACAGATCCTGGTTTAAAGGGCGATACCGCACAGGGTGGTACCAAACCGGCAACACTGGAATCGGGTGCGGTGGTTAAAGTGCCATTATTTATAGAAATAGGTGAAGTGCTAAAAGTGGATACGCGCAGTGGAGAATATGTCTCTCGTGTTAAAGAGTAAGCTTTATGCAAAGTAGCTGGCGGCCACAGGCTTCTCAGGAACTACTCAAAACAAGAGCCCGACTACTGCAGAGTATTCGGGCTTTTTTTGCTGAACGTGAAGTGCTGGAAGTAGAAACACCGGTGCTTTCCAGGGCAGCAATTACTGACCCACAACTGGAAAGTTTTACTGCGCAGTTTAGTAACACGGAATATTTTCTGCACACCTCGCCTGAATTTTATATGAAGCGTTTACTTGCGGCAGGCAGTGGTGATATTTATCAGCTGGCGCGGGTGTTTCGAGTAGACGAGCAGGGGCGAAACCATAATCCCGAATTTACTTTGCTGGAATGGTATCGACTGGGTTTTACCCATCAGCAGTTAATGGATGAAATTCAAACACTGATCAATCATGTTGTTACACAGTTAAAGCATTCTGCAGAATTAAGTTTCACTCGTCTTAGTTATCAGCAGACATTTTTAAATGCGCTGAATATTGATCCTCTTAAGGTAACAGCTGAAGACTTAAAGCAGTGCGCCATAAAGCATTCAATTGAAATACCGCAAGGAATGAATGTGAATGATAAAGACATGTGGCTGGACTGGTTAATGGTGTGCTGTATTGCACCAGGGTTTAGTAAAGATTCTTTTACCTTTTTATATGATTACCCGGCTTCGCAGGCAGCACTGGCTCGCGTGAGTGAGGACGATACACGAGTCGCGCATCGGTTTGAGCTGTTTTATGGTGAGCTGGAGTTAGGTAATGGTTTTTATGAATTGACGAATGCAGCTGAACAGTTGCAGCGCTTTAATAATGAAAATCGTTTGCGGGAACAACGTGGGCAGAAAGTGATGCCGGTGGATATGGATTTGATTGCGGCGCTGGAATCGGGTTTACCGGATTGTTCGGGAGTGGCGATTGGGGTTGATCGGTTGTTGATGGTGTTGACGGGGGCATCATCTATTTCTGAGGTGATGGGGTTTGTCACTCCTTGATTTTTAGTTGGCTGGGTGGTCGTTATAATTCAGTGGTGTTTGGTTTTATTCTGTTTACTGAGGCCTTATGTCATACTGAATGTGACTTTTTCGCCTTTCTGGCGACTCACTTCTTTAGCAACAGCGCCAAAGAAGTAAGCAAGAAAGCGCCGTTCCGTGTTGCCTTCCCTCATAAACAGCGATGAGGGCTCCCGAAAATACCTCATTAGACTCTTTGTGTTTATCGTTAATCTGTTATTTCAATACTTCGTTACCGGGTCGTGCTGATGCGCCGTCCAGGCTTATCATCACTCCCCCAGAAAATTTACATGGGCACGTCCCTGTGATTTTGCCCCTACGGCAAAGGTATTTTCGGCAGGCAACAGGGAAAGTTGCTACAAGTCCTTAAACTTTTGGGAATGCTTAAAGCTTGAACATAAAACTTCAGAGTGACACCTCGCCCTGTGACTGACTGAAAACTGTATATCGGTAGGGGCGATTTTACAGGGATGTAAAATCGAGTGGCGATAAGCCCGGATGGCGCATCGACGCGACCCGGCAACGAAGAAAGTGAAAGCAAGGTTTAGTGAGATATTAATAAAGGTGGCCCGGAACAGTTTTCAGGTATCCTGATTCGCTGTTTAATCAGGAGCAGTCACTGAGGCCGCGGCGTTTTTGCTTACTTTTTTCGCTGTAGAAAAAAGTGAGTCGCCAGAAAGGCGAAAAAGTCACATTCAGTATGACATAAGGACTCAGTAAACAGAGAAAAATCAAAGCGACTAGACTTAATAAGTCGCCAATAACTCCCCAAGTTTAACCGGCGCATCATGCGTAATCGCATCTTCCAGTTTACAATTCTCCGGCATCAATAAGACCACTGTTGAACCCAGGTTAAAACGTCCCATCTCCGCGCCTTTCTTCAATGAAATTTCGACATTTTCATAACGCGTATGAATCACTTTGTTTTTGCTGGGCGGTGTAACCGAACCTGCCCACACCGTGTCAATCGCTGAAACATTAACCGCACCCACCAGAATCATAATCACCGGGCCATGTTCAGTATTAAACTTGCACACCAGGCGCTCATTACGGGCAAATAATCTGGGTACTGTGTTTACGGTATGAGGTGCCACACTGAATAATCGACCTGGCACATAAACCATGTCAGTCAGTGTGCCATCCATTGGCATGTGAATACGGTGGTAATCTCTTGGCGATAAATAAATCGTAGCGAAATTGCCATTGGTAAAATCAGCTGCCAGTTCTTCAATACCACCGACCAGTTCCAGTAAACTGTAGTCGTGATTTTTTGCCTGAAACACGCGGCCATTTTTAATCGGCATGGCCTGGCTTACGCGACCATCTACCGGGCAGCATAAACTGTTATCCGTTTCATCAATGGGGCGAGCATCCGCTTTTAATGCGCGGGTAAAAAATGCATTTAAACAGGGATACGCATAAGGGTTTTCTTCAACGGCTTCAGACATGTTTACGTCATGCAATGCCAGATAAACTTTTAGTGAGAAATCTTTTATCGGCTTCCATTGAATACGAGCAATAAAAAAAATCAGGCCGGATATGGCATGATGCGGCAGTATATAAAAAGGTGACGATTTTAAATAATCGGTAAACGATGCTTTCATAAATAACTCAAATAATTTTGCGGGCGTGTGAGCGGCTTACTTGCCACCGCATTTTCCTGCGCCACATTTCATCGTGCGCATGGATTTATTGTGAGCTTTTTTTACGCTCACCTGCAGTGTCTGTTGTGTGCTGTTGGATAAGCTAAATGTCAGGTTGATGATATCTCCATCGCTTAACCATTTTTTGGGTTTGATGAGCATGAGATGGTAACTACCGGGCTGTAGGACCAGTGTGTTATTTGCGGCAATCGAGAGTGTTTTCTGTGGCAGCATTTTGGCTACACCATCTACATCTTTTGATAAATGCATTTCAACACTGGAAAACTCGGGACTGATGACCGAAGTGATGTCTATAGGCATGTCCGTGCTATTGCTAATGGTCATGAAGCCCGCCATTACCTGTGCGCCTGGTGGTGCTTCAGGAATACGTGTATCACTGAAACTCAATGTGTCAGCCGCAAAACATGAGTTGAACAGGAACAGGTTTGTGAGTGTGGTCAGTAACAGTGTTTTTAAAGATGTAGGCATATGTGATCACGAAATTATGTAATTAAGACTCGTGATTATAGGCATCACAGGTTAACATTTAAAGCATTTACATCGTTAAGTTATGGCACACAGAACAATATGTTAAAACAGGGTATCACCGAAACTCGCTTGCCAGAAGAGCTGCTCACTTTGAGAGATGTCATTCGCTGGGGCGTGAGTCAGTTTAATCAGGCCGATCTATTCTACGGGCATGGTATGGCCAGTGCGCTGGATGAAGTGGTTTACCTGTGTCTGCACGCTCTGCATTTACCTCATGATTTTCCAGAAAGCTACTTTGATACGCGCCTTACGGCGCATGAAAAGCTGGAAATATATAGTCTGCTGACACGTCGTATCAATGAAAAGGTACCTGCGTCCTATTTAACCGGCGAGGCCTGGTTTGCGGGCCTGCCATTTTATGTGAACGAGCATGTGCTGATTCCTCGTTCGCCCATTGCCGAGCTTATTGAAAAGCGTTTTGAGCCCTGGGTTGAGGCAGAGTCGGTAGAGTCTATTCTGGATTTATGTTGTGGGAGTGGCTGTATCGGTATTGCATCGGCTTATGCGTTTGACTGGGCATCGGTGGATATGGTGGACATTTCGCCCATGGCCATCGAAGTCGCGGAAGAAAACATTCAGCGCCATCAGCTGGAAGATCGCGTGTCAGTTATTCAATCTGATCTGTTTAGTAAAGTGCCGCCACGTCAGTATGACATTATTGTGAGCAATCCTCCCTATGTGGATGCGGAAGATATGGCGGAATTACCTGACGAATATCATCACGAACCTGAGCTGGGGCTGGCGGCCGGTGATGATGGGCTGGATCTGGTGATTCCCATGTTGCAGCAGGCGCGGGCGTTTTTAACCGATCAGGGTATACTGGTGGTTGAAGTGGGTAATTCGCAATATGCGTTGCAGCAAGCGTATCCTCATGTGCCATTTTACTGGCTGGATTTTGAGCGGGGCGGCTCGGGTATTTTTCTGCTAACAGCCGAGCAACTGGACGAATATAGCTTTTAGGCGGCGGTGACTTCCAGTCTGTCAGTTCTGGCCTGCCCTGCCCCTTCTGGCTTAAACCGGTTTGAGCTGTGCAATGGGCAAACTAAACCAGAAACTCACCCCGTGCTCACTGTTATTCATGGCATCTATTTCACCACCATGTAAATCAATAAGCTGTTTGCAGGTGGCAAGCCCCAGGCCTCGGGTGATTTCATTGCTGGTGGGTTTGTTACTCAACTGAGCGTGTTTTTTAAACAGGTTTTCAAAATCGCTTTCCTCCAGACCCGGGCCGGTATCGGACACAATAATCGACAGGCTATCGGCATTCACGTTGGTGCTTACGGTAATGGTGTCGTTCTCTGAACAGAACTTAATCGCATTATCGACCAGATTATCCAGCACCTGTGCGATACGAGAACGATCGGCTTCAACGCGTGGAATGTGCGCATCGGTTTTGTTTATCAGGTTAATTCGTTTTTTACTGGCCTGGCCGTGATGCCGATGAATCACTTCAAGAATGAGCGGCTCAATTTGCAGTGGAATTTTGGTCAGGCGAATCTGTGCAAAACCACCCGCCTGGGTATCCAGTACACAGTCGGAGATGGTATTAATAAAATGGGCGGCATTGCTGATGGTTTCAAAGCGCTGAAGCAGGTCATCTGAATTAAGCGACTGGTGACTGAGAAGCAGGGAGCGTGAGGAGGCGGCAATATCCTGAATCACAGCAATCGGTTTGCGCAGGTCATGGCTGGCCGACGTTAGAAATTCGGTGTTCATGGCAGACAGTTGTTTCAGGCTTAGCTGCGTTTGTAGTCGGGCAATCAGAATCGGGAAATTAATCGGTTTGGAAATATAGTCGTTGGCACCCAGTTCCAGCGCCCGCAC
>Ga0316207_10005602_pt1 | contig 10341 bp, 8 predicted proteins | sample 6weekpyrite_MG_FD_204943 | JGI IMG/M metagenome (GOLD analysis project Ga0316207, IMG submission 204943) | Microbial mat bacterial communities from mineral coupon in-situ incubated in ocean water Damariscotta River, Maine, United States -... | ecosystem: Environmental > Aquatic > Marine >...
TGCAAAAATAGGTTCCCAGTTCATTACCATATTGCCAATAAACCGCCAGGTCCTGAACGGTAGTTTTTAATTCGCTTTGAGTAAACTGAGCTGCCGACAACATGACATCCAATATATTGAAAGCACTGGATCCGGGCGTATCCAGTGTTAACAAAAACGGGTTATCAAGCGTTTGTCGGCTAGAGAATTTTGTAAAGCTATAAATACTCGCCTGTAAATCACGCACGCTAAACCCTTTGGCTGGAGACTCAGCAATCTCGGAAACTAATCTCAAGGCATATTCATCAGGAATAATATTCGAAAACTCGTAATAGCCATTTTCGTCGGTCTTGGTACGATCAATTATTTTGTTTGACTTATCCAGCAGTTCAATAACTGCAAGCCGTACAAACTTATTTTCTACGCCGATAAAACCACCTTGATTTGAATATATCTTATCTTCGTATTCAACAATGCCTCTTATCACGTCTTGCGTTGCTGTTACTGCCAATTGACTACTATTTTTGGCCGCACCAAACGTGGTGATTATTGTCGTTTCTCCCAGGTCGTGACTCGTCACTTTTCCCGTTGAATCGACTGTTGCAACCAGTTGATTTGAGCTTTCCCATTGAAGACCGCCAACATGATCAATCTGTCTACCACGTTCGTCTTTGGCCAGCACACTAAATGAAAAACTTTCATCAATGCGACTCACCTCAATATTTTCTGGAAAAACCTCCAGGGTATCTATTTCTACCACTTCAATGGAAGCAGAATCCGAAACATTTAGGTGAGATGCAGTAATTGAAACATCCCCCAAACCCAGCACCGTTACAACGCCATTTTGATCTACGGTTGCAACAGAATTGTTGGAGCTTGCCCATGTGACACTATTGTTAACGACCTTGGTGTTTTGCTGCGTGCTGCCCGTAGTGACATCTAGTTTAAATTGTGTATTTTTGCCTGACACAATCAAACGATTTGGCGATACTTCAAGAGAGGATATATCTGTAGAAGAGTCGATTGGGTTGACACATGAAACAACTAAAAATATGAGACTAAAAAAAATCCATTGTCTTTTAAGGAATTCCATATCCATCATTCGGCGAAGTGTTACGGCAATTGGTAATTTCGCAGCCACTCTCCATTACGTTGTATGCGCTGGAAGTTTTCTTTCTCGGCAGACTTTGCCGCCTTGTTCACGACTCCATCATTTTGTATTGGCAATTCTGATACTGCATAAAATTTTGCCCCGTTTTCTCCAACAAGGTTTGCCTCTACCTTAATTTTTCCCGTTGCCTTATCTTCCAACCTGAGGGTATAAAAATTTTCAACGGGTTTTCCGCCAACAACAGACATCGAAAACTCAGTTACACCATCCAGCAATACCACTCCTGGTGGCAAAGATAGCTTCACTGTGACATTATTACTGGAGACATGAGAGAGAACACTAACAACCACTTGAATGGGAGAATTTTTAACAACAACATCTTGCCATTTCATTTTCACAGCGAGCGATGACATAGGTTTTGCGAAGCTCGGCCCGGCAAAACATAGCAGTGTAAGGACAAAAAATAATGTGATTTTTTTCATTGCCGATTCGCTCTCATTTTCTCATTCAATTCAACACGACCGAAAATGTAAAAGTGCCATAGCGACCAGCTGATAGGTAAGGTTCCACATCCGGGGTAGTTCTCAATTCAGCATAATATGTGCCAGTGGATGGTGCGGTAAACGTTAAGCTAGAAGACAATGCGGTTTTATTATTTTTCACTCTGGATGAAGCGCATAAACTGTCAAAACCATAATACGCTGACTCATCAGCATCATCGTTTTCCATGGCCGTTGAGCCAATAATTAATGGATTCCCGATAGGATCGAGCAAACGGATAAATGTGTCTGCGCCACCAGTTAAATTACTTGTTGATAACGTATAAGATGAACCACCAACGACGTCGAACGCAACATAATCAATATCTGTGGTTAGTTGATCACTATACAAATAATGTGTTTCCGAATTGCCAATGGAAATTTTACGACTCACATTAATGGCGTTGTCTGCCTCAAAGTTGTCTTCTTGATAATAAACACCACGCTCATTCAGATAACTAAGCAGTATATTTTTGTTTGCAGATGTGGGTGAGTTGACTTGCAACCAGCCGTCCCAAAAAGATTCCAAATTCACTGGCGTTGTCACACTGGGCAAATATCCCGTGAGCACACTCATGATGCTTTCCATCCCAAACTGTAAACTAAACGAATTCAGCACTTTAGCGACCGCTAATTCGTTTGCTGCGCTAGCGTATGCCGTGTTCAAGGTATCCAGTGCTACGTATATTTGTTGTGTGTTCTGATAGGTATCAATATAGGAATAAAGGTTTGCCACATTTGTCGATAACAGGCTGGATCTTTGCGCATCGTCGGACATCCATTTTTTTACCGCAGAAGGAAAAAAATCGCCCCAGCCCTCACTCCAGGCAAGCCTCAAGTCTAAATCTGTGCTGCTTAACGCGTGGCATCCACCATAAGAATCATCGCGAGAGATCTCTTGTAGGAAATAATGACCAAACTCATGAAAAAGAACGTCATCATCATACTCATCTGTGTCACCATTGATGGCGTTATAAACATATACTCCTTTGCCCGCATTACAATAAACACTATCAACACCACTACAGAAATAGGTGCCATCAGAATTATTCTCTTGCCAAAATGCACTTAAAGTGACTTTACTCAGGTTGCTATATTGAAGGGTAAATTCTGCGGCTGTGGTAAATACATCTAATATATTAAATGCACCCGATGCCTCCGAAGAGAGAGGTATATCCAAGGTAAACGAACCAGCTTGCCCTACATCAAATTGTTTGCTGACACTGTAGAGTGCAGCGTCTCGATCTCTCACCGATAGATCCAAACCTAACGAAATATCGGTTGAAGCGGACAAATAAATAAAATGCTGGCTATTCAATATTCCGGTAATTTGAAAATTGCCCTCACTGTCGGTGTACACTGGGTCGATTCCACCTACTGCCAGACCGTTGCTATCTACAACAGACACCTTCGCATGTCGAATAGCTTTATAATAGTCTTGCTGCAGAACGAACCCACTGGCACCATATTCTTTGTCTTCATAACGCGCGGTCCCAAGCAAAGTCACGGCATCATCGCTCACAATCACTTGTAGTTCACTACTCAGCTCTCCACTTGTGACTGAGATAGAAGTTTGACCAAACGCCACAGCCGTTAATAGGCCATTTTGATCTACAGTGGCTACTGAAGAGGATGCACTTTGCCACTGAAATGTGGGTTGCTCTTCATAAGCAACGCCCTGCTTGTCAACCATCTTCGCGCTTACAGTGTATTGACCACCTACTTCCGATAGATACACACTTTCATTTGATAGAGTGATTGCGACTTTCCCGCCAGAGGACACTTCTTCAAAGTCATCAGAACATGCGCTAAGAAAAATGAGACCTAGACTAAGTAAAAGAAACTTCGCGCGGGAGGCGACTGAATGGCCATATCTCATTGAGTTTTCGGGCAATAGTGATAGCTCCCGAAAAAGATTAGGCACTTGGAGCGAGGACAGTTTTTGCGATATCTGATACATTATTAGGTATATCGGCAACTACATTTAATCTTTTATGACAAAGCTCACATAGCGGCAAAAAAACTCTGCGATATCAATTAAAACTGATAAATCAACCGATTAAGGAAATGACGTTTGAACAAGACTCGCCAACACTATCGCTTGGGAATCGATCTAGGTGGAACAAAAATATCGAGTATCGTGCTCGATCAGAATGATCAAATCGTACATAGAAGCCGAACGGAAACACCACAAGGTGACTACCTAAATACGGTCAACACAATAGCGTCCCTTGTTCATCAGGCCGAGCAGAAATTGAAAGAGAAATGCCGGGTTGGTATTGGAACGCCTGGCACACAATCCTCTATTGACGGACGAATGAAAAATGCGAATTCCACTTGCTTAAACGGTGAAGCACTCAAAGAAGACATAGAGCGACAACTTAATCGAGAGATTCGCATAAGTAATGATGCAAATTGTTTCGCACTCTCGGAAGCGTTTGATGGCTCTGCCAAGGGTCAAGCAATTGTATTTGGGGTCATTATCGGAACCGGTACCGGTGCAGGAATAGTCGTTAATAATCAAATTGTTGAGGGCGCAAATAAAATTTCCGGTGAGTGGGGACACAATCCAATGCCATGGCCATCCGAAGAGGAACTCCCTGGAAAACCCTGTTATTGTGGACGTTCGGGATGTATAGAAACATTTTTATCTGGGCCCGCATTTGAAGCGGATTTTAGACATAACAACCACCATCACCTAACGAGCATTGAAATAGCCAAAAAAGCAACCAAAGGGGAAACCGAATGTATTATTGCCCTTGAGCGTTATGAACAACGTCTTGCTAAATCGTTGGCTCACGTCATTAACATACTTGATCCCCACGTTATTGTGCTGGGTGGAGGCATGTCGAATATTTCACGCCTTTACGATAACGTGCCGAAATACTGGGGGCAGTATGTTTTTTCAGATGTCGTTTCAACTCAGTTAAAACCGCCTACCCATGGCGATGATAGTGGTGTGAGAGGCGCTGCACGATTATGGCCTTAACTTCTTGATTGTTAGAACTTTAATTAAAAAGGCGTTTTTAAATTTACTGACTAATATTTTTCTGTATTTAGCCGATAAATTGGGGTATGAAATCCCAAATTCTTGCTGCGATACCCATACTGTTACTTCAATGGCTAACTATTTCGACAAGTTGGGCAGTTTCAAACTATTGCAATTACAACACTCCGGGTTACAAAGTAAATCAATACACCATTAATGAAGACGGTACGGTCTACGACAACTATTCAGGCCTAACCTGGCAGCGATGTATTATGGGGCGTACCTGGAATCCGGATTATCACACCTGCGATCGAGATGATACATCGGACCTCCATTATGACTGGAACACAACCTTAGTTAACGTGAAAGATTACAATGCCGCCGAGATATTGGAAGGGAGAAATGGGACTTGGCGTGTCCCCAATATAAAAGAACTTGCCAGCATCATTTCGCTTAATTGTGTTTATCCCGCGATCGACACCGAAATATTTCCGACTTATCAATCAAAGCTCTGGTCCTCAACGCCTTCAGCCACGGATTTCCCTAGTCTATTAGATGGATCCGGAACACCTTATATTTTTGAAAACGCAATATGGAATATGAATATTTTAACGGGAAAAGAAACACGCGATGAACGTTCTACCCTACTTGCCGTTTTACTCGTCCGCGATACCGATGATTCGCCCTAAAAGATAATTCTCTATATAACATGAAATATAATTTCGTTCAGACAGCCTTACAAAAACAATTAATAATGCTCACTATTTTGGTGAACATCGTGGCTTGTACCCAACCCACAAGCAATAGCGACGATGAAAGTGAAACACCAACATTACGCCAACTCAACGACACTGGAGCAAGACAATATACGCAAACTTTTTCTCAAGAAGACACCGAGGACCCGATTGTGGGTACACTTTTATCGGACACACCAGATACTGTCCTCGCGCCTGGGCAAGACGCCGATTTTGGTCGAGATGTAACAAATAACAATGCCACAGATGGAAAGCTAGGATTTCATTTTGTTAAATTAGATGCCAACGGCATTGCGCTTACTGACCAACAAGCAAGTTATGACACCACACCTTGGAGCTGTGTGGAGGACAAGGTGACCGGCCTTATATGGGAAGTCAAAACATTAGATGATTTGCAGCATCGCTACAACAGATATACATGGTATCAACCAGATAATTATTTGAACGGTGGGCATGTTGGTTTTCTTGGCTCAACCCTTATTTGCAGATCCACCCTCACTTCCTGCGATACCCACGAGTACATTCTCGCAATCAACGCACTTAATAATGGCTCGGGGTTATGCGGGCTTAAATCCTGGCGATTACCAACACGGGAGGAGTTACGCTCCATTGTTGACTACGGCTCAACGAGTGGATTGGCGATTGACACCGACTTTTTTCCCAATACAACACCATCCGACACATGGACTTCAGAAACCTCTTTTGTGAATCAAATAGATGGAATTGATGCCTGGGAAATCCATTTCGATACCGGAAAAAGCGAACAACACAGTAAGGGAAGCACAAGCGTCGTTGTTCGTTTAGTTTATGCCCCATAATCACTTAGCCTAATAAAATATAAAGAATTTTTAGAGATGTGCCGACATTAACTCCATGGCAATTTTGAGTTTCTGACAACCTTTTGTAAAAACAGCGCACATGATCAACCACTTTTTAAAAGCAACGATTAAAACTCGTCCCGTTGCACACATCCTTATTGCAAGTATCGTGTTGAGCGCACTGATTCCTGTTTCTATCCTTGGATACAAACTCTATGACATGGCGTGGGACAATGCCTGGAGAGAAATTACTGAAAAACATCAATTACTTGCAGAAAACCTGTCCCACCCGGTCAGTATGTATGTTAAAGATCGCAGACAGGTTCTCAATATTCTCGGAAACACCATTCTCGGCCTTAAACATAACGAGCTAACGCCAGTAATTAAAAGCCTGATTCGAAATACATTAACTTCCGTTGAAGGGTTTCACTCTATTTCCTGGATTGATTTACAGGGAAATATAATTTACAACCAATTTAGCGAGTCATATCATCCATTTTTTGATGTTAATCTGAAAAATAATTCTGCGTTTATCACCGCTTCATCAGGTGTATGGAGTGTCACTAATGTATTAACAAGCCCAATTTCTGGTGAACCGGTGCTCTTATTGGGCATTCCCGTTGTTGACCAGAATGATGTTGTAAAAAGCGTTTTGATTGCGGAATTGGATACCCTAACGCTTGAAGTGCTTCGAAAAAACATAAAATTTGGCATTGGTGGGCACTCGGCATTTGTTGATCACAACGGACGTGCAATTGCACACCCAAACCCAGACTGGGCAGCAGAAGCCAAAGACTTGAGCCATATAAACGTCGTCCAGTTCATGATGTCGGGAAAAACTGGTGTTACAGAATTTTATTCACCTTTTGTAAAAGAAAATATGGTTGTTGGTTACACCTCAGTGCCAGAATTAGGATGGGGAATTATGGTACCCCAACCGAAATCCGAAGTCGAAAAACAAGTTAATGACATTCTTTATACACAGTTAAAATGGGGAATCATTGGTATTGCTATCGCGATATTACTTGGGTACTTCCTCAATCGCTGGATCACTTATCCGATTAATCGATTAGTTAATGGGACAAACGAATTACTCACATCTGAATTCAAAAATGACATTCCGATGCTGTCAATTTACGCCCCAAAAGAAATTCAAAAACTTGCAAATGCATTGAGTACTTTACAAGAGGCCACCAACAAATCACACGATGAAATCAATTCATTTAACGCATCACTTCAAGAAAAAGTGGAAAGCGCAACCCAACAAATTAGATCAGCAAACAAACAGCTAGAAATCGTCGCTTACGAAGCAGAACAAGCCAGTCGAGCAAAAAGCAGTTTCTTGGCGAACATGAGTCATGAATTGCGCACCCCCATGAATGCGATTATAGGATACAGCGAAATATTGGAGGAAGACGCGAGAGATTGCGATGCGCTCATGCTTATTCCTGACATCCACAAAATCCTTCACGCAGGTAAACATCTGCTAACACTGATTAGTGATATTTTAGATCTCTCAAAAATTGAAGCTGGGAAAATGGAAATGTTTCTGGAGACCTTCGATCTTCAGGATTTAATCGATGACATCCACATGACATTAGAGCCACTCGCCGAAAAAAATAGTAATGAATTTGAAATTGTCATTCAAGATGACCTTGGAGAAATGCATTCTGATATCACAAAAGTCAAACAAATTCTTTACAACTTACTAAGTAACGCCTTCAAATTTACTCATAACGGCAAGGTTTCACTAATAGTATCTCGTGCAACTTATAGTGAGAAAGATATGTATAAATTCATTGTCAGTGATACCGGCATTGGAATGACCGACGAACAAATGCAAACGTTATTTCACGAATTTTCACAAGCCGACACGTCGACAACCCGAAAATACGGAGGCACAGGACTTGGATTAGCGATAAGCCGCTTCTTCAGCCATATGTTATTAGGTGATATAGATGTCAGCAGTAAAACCGGGGAAGGGTCGAAATTTACTTTAATGTTGCCTGCACATGTCGCTATCGATCAGAACTTTTCGGTACCTGAAAGCAAATTACCTTCTTTGCCACAAACGACACCAGAAGAACAACGATTTAATAGTTCAAATAACACATGGAAAGGCGAAGATCGACGTAAAAAAATATCAACCGTATTAATAGTCGATAGCGATCCCCATTCAAGAGAGATTATCGAACGAATATTACGAAAAAAGGGATTTCATACACACACTGTTGAAAAACTAACAGAAGGCTTAGCAATAGCAAAAGAACATCAGCCCAATATTATCTCAATTGACATGAATTTACCTGAAGAAGAAAACTGGAATATGATCGATGAAATTAAGAAAGATGCATCTTTAGAAAATGTTCCATTGTTGGTGCTCACCATGTTTGATGAAGAAGGGAAAGCATTAGAGAACCAGGGTGCGTCAGCTTATCTCACAAAACCTATCACCCGAAATCAAATCGAACAAGTGATTAAGCATCTCGCGAGAAGATCATCACGCAATAAAAAAAATCAGATTTAGCTTCTGATTTTCATATTACCAATCTTAGGAAACCAGTCGCCTATCGACCACGTTTCATTTCTTTTGCCGCTTGACGACGAGTCACAACCAACTCCTGCACAAGCTCAACTTCTTTATGCATATCATCAGGTTTTGAATGTTTAAACAAATAATCATGCAAGATATCTTTTTTATAGAGTTTTTTATTGATCGTATAAGAAACTCTATCTAAAAATAGCAAGCCAAATATCGATGACATGGCAAATAACATGATAATTTGCATAACCACCCCGGGTAACGCTTTGGGATAAACAATAAAAAGAACACTTGAGACAGCAACAATAATTGAAAATAGAATTGTACTCGTCAGTCGAATATCTTTTTGTTTTTTATGTATAGCTACTAGAGCTGATTTCTCGTCCACAAATATCTCACTTGTTTTTTTCGATTATGCTCTGGACATAAATTTGTCATTGCTGGTGTTAACCTTTATCACTTCGCCCACGGCCAAATATTCCGGCACTTGAACAATCAGTCCTGTCGATAACGTTGCGGGTTTGGTTCTTGCTGAAGCAGATGCTCCTTTAATACTCGGCGCACATTCTACAATTTCCAGATCAACACTCGATGGCAATTCAATTGCCAATAATTCGCCATCGCCGATTAGCGCATACACACCTTCCAAGCCATCAATGATATAAGCCAATTCATCTTCAATTAACGCATTGTCAACGGTATACTGTGTGTAATCTTCGTTATCCATAAATGTCGCGCTGTCAGCCTCTTTATAAATCATCTGAACTGGCTTACGCACAAAATCAACTTCATCGAAAACATCATCGCCTTTGTAGGTCGTCTCGAGTTTTTGTTTGGTCACAACATTTTTAAATCGAATTTTATATAAGGTATTAGCACCTCGTGAAGAGGGTGCCTTAACGGTAATATCCTTCGCGACATAACGTTGACCATCAATGCCAACTACCATGCCCTTTTTAATTTCATTCGCCTTCATAAATACCCTTTAAGGTGAAACATCAAGCATTCTATTTAAAGCGATCAAGGCCTGTTCCGTTTCGTCAGGCGCAACCTTGATTTGGTTTATGATTTTACCATCAACCAAACTTTCAAGCACATTTGCAAGTTGACTCGCGTTAATTCTAAACATTGTGGAACACATAGAGACTGTCGGGGCCATAAACTGAACGATCTTACCTTCATGTTTATATTGCTTTGCAAGTCGATTAACCAAATTAAGTTCAGTTGCTACAAGCCATTGAGTGTTTGGCTCTGCGTCTCGAATTGTATTAATAATATATTCCGTAGAACCAACATAATCTGCTTTTTGGCAAACTTCAAATGAGCTTTCCGGATGCGCAATAACTTTTCCATCCGGATACTTTTCCAGAAACCGATCAACATGTTCCGGCTGAAACATCTGATGCACAGAACAGAAACCCTTCCACAAAATCATTTTTGCGTTTCTAATTTCTGCCTCAGTCAACCCACCCATCGGCTTATCAAAATCCCAAACAACCATTTCATCCAGACCGATACCCATCGAATATGCTGTATTGCGACCTAAATGCTGATCCGGGAAGAAGAGAATTTTTTCCCGTTGAGAAAAAGACCACTCCAGCACGTGCC
>Ga0316207_10005603_pt1 | contig 10341 bp, 8 predicted proteins | sample 6weekpyrite_MG_FD_204943 | JGI IMG/M metagenome (GOLD analysis project Ga0316207, IMG submission 204943) | Microbial mat bacterial communities from mineral coupon in-situ incubated in ocean water Damariscotta River, Maine, United States -... | ecosystem: Environmental > Aquatic > Marine >...
CAGACAAAGATGTGTATGTCATCATGCCAAAGCTGGCCGTTACTTTTATATTGTATTGATTACTGTGGATAGTTAATTTTTCAAATTTTTTCCGGAGGTTTTCAGCTGTAATACGGACTTCATGCATATTGGTGTCGCGACAAATGACGGCAAACTCTTCACCACCAATACGACAGGCTACGTCAGAGTCGCGGACACTCTCCAGGAGAGTTTTGGCAACAGAGCCGAGTACAGTATCACCGACACTGTGGCTGTACTGGTCATTAATGCTTTTGAAATGATCAAGATCAAAAATAATCAGGCTAACGCAATTTTTCTTGCGTTGAGCAAAGGACATTTCCTTTTTTAGTACAATATCAAAATGACGACGATTATAAAGCTCGGTAAGAGGGTCAGTAATCGTGAGTTGTTTCAATTTATCATTGATAACTCTTAGCTCATCAGATTGAATTTGTAAGCGGTTATTTTTTTCTTGTACTTCTCGATTGGCTAATTCTACTTTTGATTTTAATTGGTTAGTTGTTTCATTGAGACGAGCTTGCATGGTTTGAAAATGTGAAAACAGGTGACCCAATTCGTCATTTTTATTGTAGGGTATGTCAGCATAGAGCATGCCTGCTTCATCTATATTGGATTTTAATTTATTTGAAGTCATACAAATTGGTCGAATAATGAAATATGACAATGCGAGGTATTCACCAATAGCGATGAGTATGATTAACATGATTTCGCGCAGTATCAGATCATTGCGGCGTTCCGCAAATTTTTTAACAATGCGGCTGTTATCGAGTTGTATGCTCAGTGAGCCGACCACTGTTTCATCAAAAATAATATCCTGTTCGAAAAAGGTCCAGCTTGCAGACTGTGTCGAGAGGCGACCCGCTTTAGCCATGATATTGCCGTTGGTATTGATGATCTTGGCGTAGTTAATGTCTTGCGACTTGACCAGTTCATCAATCAGCAGCTGGAGGCTGTGGTAGTCATAACCGACTACCCCATAAACAACAGATTGTGCGGTAAAATTTGTCAGGTCACTGCCGCGAAGCTTGGTTTCTTCAAGAATACGTTCTTCCTGCTGGCGCAGGCTATACCAGCCACTTAACCCTAGAGAAAGCAAGAGTACTGTAATGAGGACAAACCCGACCTTTTGTCGTATGCCTAGGGAAAAAAATCCGGGTTTAGCTTGCTTGACCAATTTAACCGCCTTTAAACTGCTTAAAACATAGTGTCACAAATACTTTATCGGACTCTGGAGAGATAGCTTTAGAGAATATTAGGATTTAGTGATAAATGGTAAAGTATTGAGTTGGCTGTTTTTTAGTGAAGTCCTAGGAATCCATGGCAGGCAGCGGGTTTCAGCAATCCCTTGTCATTGGTGGGGGTTGTATTTCTGGGATTTTTTAGTGATAATCGCTCCCACTCGACGAAATTAGTCGGTTATTACAATCAGATAAGGTTGTAATTTTTAAGAGCATTGCATGGATTCAGGACTACTCGGTCGTTACTTTTGGTTATTTCTAAGTTGCCCCGTTATGAAATGCAATAAGTTTTATTTTAATTTTTAAGGTGCATAACATGGCAACTGGTACAGTAAAATGGTTTAACGAGTCTAAAGGTTTTGGCTTTATCGCCCCTTCAGACGGTAGTGCTGACGTATTCGTTCACTTCTCTGCAATCAACTCAGAAGGTTTTCGTACACTGGCTGAAGATCAGGCAGTAAATTACGAAGTAGAAAGTGGTCCTAAGGGCCCACAGGCTAAGAACGTAACAGTCGCTTAATTTTATTAAGCTATCTGTAAAAAAGCCCCGCCATCTGGCGGGGCTTTTTTTTGCCTCGAACCACCGGGGATGGTTGAGGTACTTACAATGACCAGAACGTGCAGAGCAGGTTCAGGGAATCCCTAATGAAGCCCGAAGGGGTTCTAGGGAGAAGCTGGCTTTAGCCATACAAACACAAGTAAGCTGTGTCTTCAGTCACCTTGACGTTGAATGAACTGTTCGCATCAATCTCAAAAGACTCGCCTGCCTGGTAAGTCACTTCAGGTGACTCATTTGTTAGTTGAATTGTGAGGGCACCACTGACGACGGACATGGTTTCCTTTTCTGCAGTATTAAATACATATTCACCTGCGGCCATAACGCCTACAGTCGCTGGTAATGTGCTGGTCTTAAAGGCAATCGATTTTACTTTGCCATCAAAGTATTCATTAGTATCAAACATCGTGGTTCTCTCTAAGTGATATTAAATTAAGTATCTAAAGGTTTAGTTCTTAACCGGTGTGACAAGACTGGCGCACTGTTTTGCCTGTTTTCGGGCGGAGTCAGTGTCGTCAGCATAGCTTAGTGCTACGCCCATACGGCGACGTACAAAGGCTTCTGGTTTACCGAATAGGCGTAGATCCGTTTGTGGTAGTGCCAGCGCCTTTTCAATGTCATTAAAGGCAATGCCCTGTTCATCCATGTTGCCATAGATCACGGCACTAGCCCCGGGGCGTTGCAAGGAAGTTGAAACAGGCAGGCCCAGAGCAGCGCGAGCATGTAATTCAAACTCATTTTGGAGTTGTGTCACCATGGTGACCATGCCGGTATCGTGTGGGCGAGGGCTGACTTCACTGAAGAAAACCTGTTCACCTTTAATAAACAGTTCAACGCCAAATAAGCCCTGGCCGCCAAGATTACCTGTTACGGCTGCAGCAATTTCCTGTGCTCTGGCTAGGGTGGCTTTGCTCATACCATGCGGCTGCCAGCTTTCGACATAATCCCCATTTTTCTGAATATGGCCAATCGGTTCACAGAACGAGGTGTCAATGTTGCCGTCACTATTGCGTGAACGTACCGTTAGCAGGGTGATCTCGTAGTCAAACTCGATCATCTCTTCAACAATAATCCGGGCCTGCTTAACGCGACCACCGCTCAAGGCATAGTCCCATGCTGTTTGAATATCATCTACGGTCGTGATGGTTGATTGACCTTTGCCAGACGAGGACATAACAGGTTTGACGATGCAGGGTAGCCCAATATCAGCAACTGCCTGCTGTAGTTCCTCGAAGGTTTCGGCAAAGACATATTTGGAGGTAGGAAGCCCCAGTGTTTCGGCAGCCAGGCGACGAATGCCTTCACGATTCATGGTGAGTTGTGTTGCCCTAGCAGTTGGAATAACGTTTGTTAGGCCATCTTGTTCGATTCGTGCCAGCTCTTCAGTCGCGATGGCTTCAATTTCAGGGATAATCAGGGCTGGTTTTTCTTCCTCAACTAAGGTGCGCAAAGCGTTCGCATCGGTCATATCGATGACATGGGCTCGGTGAGCAACCTGGTGTCCTGGTGCATTGGCATAGCGATCGACAGCAATAACTTCGACACCAAGGCGCTGTAAGGCGATAATGACTTCTTTACCTAGCTCACCACTGCCGAGCAGCATGACCTTGGTCGCTGAAGCAGAGAGGGGCGTACCGATTTGCATAATATTTGTCCTGTTTTATCCAGATGCATTAGCAGAATTAAAGAGTATAAATTAAATTAGGCTAGAAAATGATCCGCCTCTCTAACAACATCGTCATTCCGCCACACGAGATTGTATTTAGTGCGATCCGGGCCCAGGGCGCCGGAGGCCAGCATGTCAATAAGACCTCGTCAGCTGTGCAGCTGCGCTTTGATGTACGTCATTCCTCATTGCCTGCAGAGCTAAAACAACAGGTATTGCGCCAGGCTGATCAGCGTATTAGCGCCCAAGGGGTGATAGTGATTAAGTCACAGACCTACCGCAGCCAGGAGAAGAACAGGCAGGAGGCCCTGGAACGACTCAAGCTGCTGCTAGAACGGGCCTTGAAGCGAAATAAGCCACGTAAGCCGACGCGCCCGACCCGAAGTTCGGTCAAAAAACGCCTTGAGAGCAAGCAAGCACGGGGTAAGTTAAAAAACCTGCGCGGCAGGGTGGGGCGATCAGATTAGATTTACCTATACGACTCGCTCCAAGACCGCTTTTTATGTGATAATGCGCGCCTTTATGCCTTGTTAACCACAGACTTTGGAACACAATTTTGATTTCTACAGCCAACATAACCATGCAGTTTGGGGCCAAACCCCTGTTTGAAAACATCTCGGTCAAATTCGGTGAAGGTAACCGCTATGGCCTGATTGGAGCCAACGGTTGCGGCAAGTCGACCCTGATGAAGATCCTGGGTGGCGATCTGGAGCAGACCTCGGGCACTGTGATGGTTGATCAGGATGAACGCCTGGGTAAGTTGGGCCAGGATCAGTTTGCCTTCGAAGAATTCACAGTCATTGATACGGTCATTATGGGTAATGCCGAGCTGTGGGAAGTAAAACAAGAGCGTGACCGCATATACAGCCTGCCAGAGATGAGTGAAGAGGACGGCATGAAGGTCGCTGAGCTTGAAGTGACCTTTGCTGAGCTGGATGGTTACACAGCAGAGTCACGCGCTGGTGAATTGTTGCTGGGCCTGGAAATTCCTCTTGAGCAACATAACGGCCCGATGAGTGAAGTAGCACCAGGCTGGAAACTGCGTGTCTTGTTGGCTCAGGCTTTGTTTGCTGATCCGGATATTATGTTGCTCGACGAACCAACCAATAACCTTGATATTAATACTATTCGTTGGTTAGAGAATATCCTGAATGAACGCAATAGTACGATGATCATCATTTCGCATGATCGTCATTTCCTGAATAGTGTTTGCACCCACATGGCTGATCTTGATTATGGTGAATTACGTGTTTACCCAGGTAACTACGATCAGTACATGCTGGCTTCTACCCAGGTGCGAGAGCGCCAGATGGCAGACAATGCCAAGAAAAAGGCCCAGATTGCCGAATTACAGCAGTTCGTGGCACGTTTCTCCGCGAATGCTTCCAAGGCCCGCCAGGCAACATCACGCGCCAAGCAAATAGAAAAAATTAAGCTCGATGATGTTAAGCCATCCAGCCGTGTTAACCCCTACATTCATTTTGATCAGGCCAAGAAATTACATCGACTGGCTGTCGAGGTGGAAGGCCTTTCCAAGGGCTTCGATGGTAAGCAGTTATTTAGTGATATGAACATGATGGTTGAAGCGGGAGAACGTATTGCCATCATTGGTCCTAATGGAATCGGTAAAACGACGCTGCTTCGAACCTTGGCAGGGGAAATTGAGCCTGATGCAGGCACTGTTAAGTGGTCAGAAAATGCTGATGTAGGCCATTTTGCGCAGGATCACTCGGCTGATTTTGAAAAGGACATGAATCTGTTCGAATGGATGAGTCAGTGGCAACAGAAGGGCGAGGATGAACAGGCCATCCGGGGTACGCTCGGTAAATTACTATTTTCCAAGGATGAAGTACTTAAGTCGGTTAAGGTTATTTCAGGTGGTGAACAGGGTCGCATGTTATTCGGGAAACTGATGCAGCTTCACCAGAATGTGCTGTTGATGGATGAACCTACTAATCACCTCGACATGGAATCCATCGAGTCATTGAATATGGCACTGGAAAAATATGAAGGGACTTTGATCTTTGTCAGCCATGACCGCGAGTTTGTTTCGTCATTAGCGACGCGAGTCATCGATATGGAAACTGAAGGTCTGGTTGATTTCCACGGGACATATGAAGAATACCTACACAGTAAGGGTATTGATGACTAAGCGGCTTCGTGTTGGCAGTACAGCTCATGCATCATTTTAATAACGTCAATTAGTTCGAGCTTGGCTACTCGGTAAAACACTCTGTTGGCATCACGACGTGCAGTGAGAATTTCCTTGTGACGAAGGTAGTTCAGGTGCTGTGAAATATTGCTTTGTGATGAACCCGATTTTTCAACAATGTCCTTTACGGACATCTCGCCATCATTCAGACAACAAAGAATCTTCAGACGCAAAGGGTGCGAAATAGCCTTTAGCGTTTTTGCTGTGCATGTGATGTCGCAATTTTCAGCCATAAATCCTTCGTTGAACTGTATCTGTTTTGTGAGAGTGCCTAATTGTACTGTAAAAAAGGCCGGGTGCTGTGAACTGTGTTACAAGAATGCCTAATCGAATCCAAAAAAAAGGCCCGGTGCCGTAACACCAGGCCTCTTATTTTTTTCTACGAGTAGAAAAAGATTACTTAGCAGCCTGTACAGGAGCTTGTGCTACTGGAGCTGGAGCGTAACCGTATGGAGCGTAACCGTAAGGAGCGTAACCATTGTGGTAGTTGTTGTAACCACGTGCGTTACCGTTACCGTTACCGCGAGCGCTGAAGCCAAAAGACATGTTGCCGTCGCCGTTACCGAAGAAGTTACCATTGTTGTTGTAACCGTTTCCGTAAGGAGCGTGGCCGTAAGGACCGTAAGGAGCAGCAACTGGAGCTACTGGAGCTGTAGCAACGGCAGTTTCAGTCTTACCAGCTTCAGTCTTAGCAGCTGTAGGAGCAGTCTGTGCTACTGGAGCAACTGGTGCACCGTAAGGAGCGTAACCGTAAGGAGCGTAACCGTTGTAGTAGTTGTTACGACCTTGAGCGTTACCACGAGCGCTTGCGTTCATGTTGAAAGACATGTCGCCGTTACCAGCACCGTTACCGAACCAGTTGTTGTCGTTGTTGTTCCAACCGTTGTTGTTGAAAGGACCCCACCAGGCTTGTGCAGAAGCCATTGGAAGAGCAGCGATAGCAGCAACAACTAATAATTTTTTGATGTTCATAATGCGTTCCCTTTAGTAGTTAGTATGAATCAATAATTAAATACTTCGTTTTTTTACAAATTCTTCGTTGGTAAATCTTCAACGTAGAGAAATGGTATTAGATATTTCTAATATTAGCAAGGGATAATATAAGAAATATCTAATGAATCTGTGAAAATTAGTAATCAATCTTCACAGTGAAATTGTTGGTGTGTAACTTATTGAAAATATTAAATAAAAAATACATGTGATGACCTATAAAAAGTATGAGTATTAGCCAGGAATAGCTTGTATCTAGCCACTGCCGGGAAAGATGACTGCTTAATATAGAGATTTCAGTCGGGTTTGTTACCTGGAAGACAGGTGATTATCAGGTAACGACAATGACGCGTAGTGCATCGAGACGCAGGGCTGCATTATCAAGAATTTCGTTGAGTGCATGCCATTGTTGCTGGAAGAACTGAATTTCATCATCACGCACATTGGGATTAACCAGCTGCAGAGCTTGCAGGCGTTCGATTTCTTTTGCCAGTAATTGGCGGGTTTTGTCATGAGCTGTTGCGAGGATCGCCGGTGCTTGTTGTTCTGCGAGGTGTTTACTCGACTCAACCATATTTTTCATGACATCTTTATAAGCGCGTACAATTTGATTGGCGGTCTTACTGTTTACGCGCTCGCTGTATTGATTGATAAAGGCATGCGGAATAACAGGTTGACTCGCCTTGCCCTCTTGGTCAACCACAACGCGTATCGTTGTTGGTGGTAAATAGCGGCTAGTTTGCAGGCTTTCGCTTGATGCAGATTCCAGCGTGTATAAACATTCCATCAGTAGGGTGCCCGCTTTGCCACCTCGGTACTTGAGTGATGTCACTGAGGTATTGCCTTGTTCATTAGCGATGACACGATCTAGTGCACCGGTGACAAGCGGATGTTCCCAGCTTAGATAGTGCATATCTTCATTGGATAAAGCAGTGTCGCGATCACAGGTATAGGTCATGCCTTCTTCGCGCAGGCCGGCCAGGCCATCGCTCTGGATATGCTCACCAGGTCGAATGACAAAACTTTTTTCACCGTGTACCTCGCTGTCTATGCCAAAGCAGTCATATACAGACTCCAGGTAATCGAGTAGTTCGGCAGTATCATCTTGAGCCAGTGAACGTTGGTGTAGATCATTGGCGATGGCTGGTCGGCAGGAATTGTATTCAAGCAGGCGATCGCGACCATTATGTAGCGCATCATTCAGCTCATTGTGTAATCGAGCGGTTTTTGTAATGAGTTCATTGATGTCAGGATTGAGTGTTGTCAGTGCCAGGCACAATTCATCTTCGACCTGGGCAAATACGTTATGTCCTGCCGGGCAGGTATGCTCGAAAGCACCCAAACCGTCATCATACCACTGGAACATGGTTTGTTGCGCGGTACCTTCAATATAAGGAACATGGATCTGAATGTTTTCTGCCTGGCCGATACGATCAAGGCGTCCAATACGCTGTTCGAGCAAATCGGGATTTAGTGGTAGATCGAATAGAACCAGATGATGTGCGAACTGAAAATTGCGACCTTCACTACCGATTTCTGAACAAATCAGTAACTGGCAGCCATATTCCATATCTGCAAAGAAGGCAGCACCACGATCACGTTCAATAATCGTCATGTGCTCATGGAAAACACCGGCGTGAATACCTGCTTTAATGCGCAATACCTCTGCAATATCCATCGCTGTTTCAGCGCTGGCAGTTATCAACAGAACTTTGTTATTACCAATGGCTTTTAATTGCTGACGTAGCCAGTCAATACGTGGATCAATACTGGTCCATGAATCAGGGCCCTGGTGGCCAAGCTCAGGACAAAGTTGCAGCGGTATATCAGTATGCTTGTGCAGATAACCGTCAGGAGCTTGTAGTGGGTAAGCGGTTACTTTACGTGAAGGAAAACCTTTTACAGCATTTCGCGTGTTTCTAAACAGTACGCGGCCCGTACCATGCTGATCAAGCATACGTTCAATCCAGCGACTGCGCGTATCCGGGTTCTGAGCCTCATCGAGATCAAGTACCTGACCTTGTCGATCAAAGTGGCTATGAAGATTCTGTTGCTGTGCTTGGGAAAGAGCCTGATCGTTTAGCAGTGTTTCGACTGCATCGGCAATGGGCTGGTAGTCATCTTCTTCTTTGATAAAGCTGTCATAGCTTGGAAAACGATCCGGATCGAGTAACCTCAGTCGTGCATAGTGGCTTGCTTTGCCGAGTTGTTCCGGTGTTGCGGTCAGGAGCAAAACCCCGGGAGTTTCGGTCGCGAGTAATTCTATTAACTCATATTCAAGGCTTGCCTGTTGTTCGTTCCATTCAAGGTGATGGGCTTCATCGACAACCAGTAGATCCCAGTCGCCCATGTAGGCCTGTTTAAAGCGCAGCGGGTTACTGCTGAGAAAGCCCAGACTACAGAGAATCAGTTGTTCACTTTGGAATGGGTTGTTGTCAGGGTCGAGTTTTTCTTCATCACTAAGGTTTTCTTCCATATCCAGGCAGCGTTGTTCATCGAAAACGCTGAACTGCAGGTTGAAACGGCGTAACATTTCTACAAGCCATTGGTGGACGAGGCTTTCGGGCACCACGATAAGAATTCGGTTAGCACGTTCAGTGAGTAGTTGGTGATGCAGAATAAGACCCGCCTCGATGGTCTTGCCAAGTCCTACTTCATCGGCAAGTAACACTCGTGGCGCATAGCGGTTGGCCACTTCGTGAGCGATATACATTTGGTGAGGGATGAGACTGGTGCGGCAACCGGTCAGACCACGCAGGTCAGAATGTGCCAGGCGGTTAACGTGTTGCAGCGTGGCATAGCGTAGCTTGAACCATTTTTCTTTATCTATCTGACCACTAAACAGGCGTTCGGCAGGTCGATTCAGCTGGATAAAATTATCAAGGTTGGTTTCTTTGAGCACCTCGAGTTCACCGGTGTCCAGCCGTTTGCCATGATAGTGAAGCAGTCCATCCTGTTCTTCGACCGAGCTAACCATCAATTGCCAGCCTTCCTTACTATTAATGGTGTCATTGACTGAAAAGGCCATGCGAGTAAGTGGTGCTGATTGGCGGGCGTAGGTACGGCTTTCCCCACTGGCAAGAAAGATCAGGGTCACAGTGCGAAAATCACTTTCCAGCACGGTGCCTAGACCCATTTGTAATTCTGCTTCACTGATCCAACGCTGTCCGGGAATGAATTCTTGCACGTTAACTTACTCTTTATATTGTATTCATCGATGATTTGGGGGCGCTATGTTAGTGGATTTTAGGAAAAAAAGCTTGCTCCTCATCATACTTAACTTATTGATTTAATAATAAATATAAAAATAACCTGTAAATCATGGAAATATTATTGAATACTTATATAGACAGAGGTGTCTTATATCCGATAAAATTAGTCAACTTTTTATTATCAAATTTGTCGGGAGCAGAGTGTTATGCAAGCAGAAGTAGGTGGCAAGGTAATTGAACTGAGTGAAGCCGGCTGGTTACTCAACCTGGATGAATGGAGCGAAGAGCTGGCGCATCAGATTGCCAAGAACGAAAAGATTGAATCACTATCAGATGAGCATTGGGACGTTATCAATATGGCCCGTGAATATTTTGTTGAGAATGGTGTCGTTGCAGAACCACGTCTCTTCACCAAGTTGATGAAAAAGAAATTTGGTGCTGACCGT
>Ga0316207_10005604_pt1 | contig 10329 bp, 7 predicted proteins | sample 6weekpyrite_MG_FD_204943 | JGI IMG/M metagenome (GOLD analysis project Ga0316207, IMG submission 204943) | Microbial mat bacterial communities from mineral coupon in-situ incubated in ocean water Damariscotta River, Maine, United States -... | ecosystem: Environmental > Aquatic > Marine >...
GTTGTGGAAATTTCAAACTGTCATCATCCTGTTTGAATCGATACCAGAAATACATGCCGGCGACAAACGTCAGCCCCAGCAACAACAGAATCAGTCGAAGCGAATCCATTTCGCGGTTTATCCTCCAACTGGGTTAAGTGAGCCGCATTACCTGTAGGATGTGCTGAGGTACGAAGCGCATCGATCTAAATTTAATCTGTAATGATGCGCTTCGTACCTCAGCACATCCTACATTCAGAGTCATCCGATGTTACTGCGGCACACCACCACTATACCGCCGCCAGTTCCACCGCTTCATCCACATCTACCGCCACCATGCGCGAGACACCGGGTTCATGCATGGTCACACCGGTCAGTTGCTGCGCTACTTCCATGGTCACCTTGTTATGCGTGATAAATATAAACTGGGTGCGTTCCGACATTTCCGTGAGCATGTCGCAGTAACGCGAGACGTTGGCATCATCCAGCGGCGCGTCCACCTCGTCCAGCATACAGAAGGGCGCGGGGTTGAGTTCAAAAATCGAGAACACCAGCGCTACCGCGGTCATTGCTTTTTCACCACCGGAGAGCAAATGGATAGTACTGTTGCGCTTGCCCGGTGGTCGCGCCATGACAGTCACACCGGTATCCAGAAGATCATCACCGGTTAGTTCCAGGTAGGCGTGGCCGCCGCCAAACAGGCGCGGGAACAGGCGTTTGATACCGGCATTGACCTTGTCAAAGGTTTCCTTGAAACGGGTGCGCGTTTCCTTGTCGATCTTGTGAATTGCGGCTTCCAGTGTCGCCAGCGCTTCGCTAAGATCTTCGTTCTGTGCATCCAGGTATTGCTTGCGTTCAGACTGCTGTTCAAATTCTTCAATCGCAGCCAGGTTGATAGGGCCAAGGCGGGAAATTTTCTGCGCCAGCGCTTCGACATTTTCCTGCCACTGCGCCTCACAGGCCTCTTCCGGCATTTCTTCCTGCAATTGCTTCAGGGTAAAGCCGGACTCGGCAATCTGCTCTTCCAGCGTCTGCCGACGCACCCTGACTTCCTGCATGCCGATGCGGATTTCTTCCAGCACATGACGTACCGCTTCCACGGCCTGTTCGGCCTGAGTGCGGGCTTCTTCAAGCTGCCGCAGTTCATGCTCGATGTTTTCAACCACGGCGCGCGCTTCCTGCATTTCGCTTTCCACCCCGACCCGACGTTCGAGCATTTGCTCCAGCTCAGCCGCCATTTCCATCAGCGGCGCTTCGCTTTCACTTAATGCCGCCTGCAGTTCTTCACGACGGGCAGAAAGCTGGCTGATCTGGCTTTGCATACGCTGCAGGGCCTGTTCGGTGGAATTGAGTTCAGTGCGCAATGTCTGCGCACGAATCTTGATTTCCTGTGCCGCATGCCGATTTTCCTGCGCCTTGCTGCGCGCCTGATGCAGCGTCTCCTGACGCTGATCACGCTGGCCAACCAGCTCGGCGCGCTGGTTCTCCAGCCCGGTCATGCGATCCAGCGCTGTCTGCAGGCGTCCGCGCGCAGCCTGCAACTCCATGTTGTCAGCTTCGGCTTCTTCGCGGGCTTCCGTCATTTCCTGCTGCAGGTTTTCCTGGCGAGATTTGATCTGTTCCATACGCGCCATGCGTGCGCTAAGTTCGGAACGATTGTCCGCCAGCGCACGGTTGGCCTGATTGAATTCTGTCTGCGCGCTGTCGCGACTGTGCTCGACTTCATGCAATTTTTCACGTTCGGCCTCAAGCTGCGTCTGCAGATCCTGTACAACCTGCTGTTGCGTCTCGATATCCGCCGCCAGCGTTTTCAGTTCGTGTTCGCGGCGCAGCACGCCGGCCTTCTCGTCGGTATCACGCACCACTCGCAGCCAGTTGGCGCCCAGCCAGATTCCGTCCCGGGTAACAATCGATTCCCCGGCAGCAAGCCGGCTGCGCAGACTCAATGCTTCATTCAGCGTTTCCACCGCATAGATGCCAGCCAGCAGGGGCGCCAGCGACCAGGATGCCGAGACACTGTCCAGCAGCGGCGTCGCTTTATTATATTCAACCGCCGCCACGCTGGTGGAAATGTCGAACAGGTTGAGGCTGCCTTCTTTCAGATCATCGATCATCGATACCAGCGGATCGACTTCGGAAACACAAACGGCTTCAAGGTGAGAACCCAGCACGCATTCCACCGCCTGCTCCCAGCCCGGGGTGACTTCCAGTTCTTCGGCCAGACGCGGCGCATCCTGGAGCTGCTGTCCCTGCAGCCATTCGCTGACTGCGCCTTTTTCCTTGCCCAGCGCGGCCTGTTGCAGAGCCTCCAGTGAGGCGCTGCGACCACGCAGATTCTGTAATTTACTGCGCGCCTGATCCAGCTGGCTGTTGAGCGCATGGCCGGATTCTCGCAATTCACGGATCTGTTGCTGCTTTTCGCTCAACAGGGCCTGTTGCTGCTGGACTCTGGCTTCAAGCTCGGCCTGTTGCTGTTGCAGTTGTTCCACTTCCTGTTGCAACTGCTGGGGCGACTGCTGCCCCAGCTCCTGCTGCGCTTTCTCCAGCCGCTGCTGCAGGCGCGAGAGTTTCTGCTCCAGATGCATGATTCGGGTGCGTTCCACTTCAGCCTGTTGCGCCGGCTCGGCAGCCTGCTGGTTGAAGGCTTCCCACTCCGCCTGCCAGCTGTGCATGGCTTCTTCGGCCTCGGCCAGTTGCTGAGCGGAAAGCTGTTCGGTTTCCTCAGCCTGCTGCAACTGCGGTTCCAGTTGCGTCAATTGCGCCTGTATTTCTTCAATGCGTTTTCTGTCCGCCGCCTGATGACCCTCGGCTTCCTGACCGTCTTTTTCCAGTTGCGCCAGATCCTGCTGCTGCTGGTGGCGACGTTCTTTTGCGTGCTGCAGGGTTTGCTCCAGCCGGGCAATGTCGGCGCCTACGCTGTAGAAACGACTTTGTACCTCGTTAAACCTGTCATTGCTTTCGGTATGCAGACTACGCTGCTTTTCGATCTCGGCTTCGATATTACGCTGGTTGGCAATGGCCGCTTCCTGCTCGGTTTCCTGTTCACGGATGCGGTTTTCCGCCACTCCGGTCTGCTCGTTCAATACCGCCCAGCGCAGCGCCTGCAACTGCGCTTTCATCAGGCGTTCTTCTTCCCGCAACACCTTATAACGCTCGGCGGTGCGCGCCTGACGCTGGAGGCGATTCAGCTGCTTGCCCAGTTCATCGCGCAGATCGCTGAGTCGGTCCAGGTTTTCACGTGTATGACGTATGCGGTTCTCGGTTTCGCGGCGGCGTTCCTTGTATTTGGAAATGCCAGCGGCTTCTTCCAGGAACACGCGCATTTCATCCGGTTTGGCCTCAATGATGCGTGAAATCGTACCCTGCTCGATAATGGAGTAGCTGCGCGGTCCAAGCCCGGTGCCGAGGAAAATATCGGTAATATCGCGGCGGCGGCAGCGGGCGCTGTTGAGGTGATAAAGCGACTGGCCATCGCGGGTCACGGTGCGTTTGATGGCGATTTCATTGTACTGAGCATACTGACCACCCACCGCCGCATCGCTATTATCAAACACCAGTTCGACCGTGGCCTGGCCCACCGGCTTACGGCTGGAGGAGCCGTTGAAAATAACATCGGCCATGGAATCGCCACGCAGGTGTTTGGCGGAAGACTCGCCCATCACCCAGCGCACGGCGTCAATAATATTGGATTTGCCGCAGCCATTCGGACCCACTACGCCAATCAGCTGGCTGGGCAGGGGCACGGTGGTGGGGTCAACGAAGGACTTGAATCCCGAGAGTTTTAGTTTGGTCAATTGCATCGGGGAAAGATACAGGATCATGCTTGTCCGAAACAAGATTGACAGCATTAAAAACACAGGGTTTTTGTCCAAATTGCGTCACAGCCCCAACGACGTCCCGTCTCCCTGAGGCCTTTGTGCTTGAATCTCTCCCCCCGTATCCTGTATCTTCTCGCCCTATGCCAAGTCAACCCAGTAAAACACTCGAAACCTTTGAAAATCCGATGCCGGAGCGGGATTACACCATTCGCATCGATATTCCCGAGTTCACCTGCCTGTGCCCGAAAACCGGCCAGCCGGACTTCGCCACCCTGCACCTGGAATATGTGCCGGATCTGGCCTGTGTGGAACTCAAGGCGCTGAAACTCTACGTCTGGTCTTTCCGTGAGGAAGGCGCGTTTCATGAGAAAGTCACCAATACCATTCTCGATGATCTGGTGGCTGCCTGCGCGCCCCGCTTCATGCGCCTGACGGCGAAATTCAATGTCCGCGGCGGCATTTATACCACGGTGGTCGCCGAACACAGAAAAACCAGCTGGGTTGCCCCCGAGATCGTCAACCTGCCTTGAATGACGCGCTTTTCCTTGGCATCGATCTTGGCACCTCCGGCTGCCGGGCCATGGCCATCGATGAAGCAAACACCCTCGTTGCCCAGTACGCGGTTCCCCTGCCTGCCCCCGGACAGCAGGGAAAAAACATCGAACAGGATGCCACAATCTGGTGGCAGGCCGTTCTCCAGCTTCTCAGACAACTTTTCACTGACATCGATGCCCGTCGTATAGCAGCGATTGCCGTTGACGCCACGTCGGCAACGGTATTGCTCTGTGACCGCGAAGGCCGCCCCCTGCACCCGGCGCTGATGTACAACGACGCCCGTGCTGATGAGGAAGCTGGCCGTATCCGTGAAACAGCCGCAACTGAAGCAGCCGTCACCTCTGCCGGTTCCGGGCTGGCCAAACTGCTGTGGTTGCAAAAACAGGACTTCAGTGACAGGGGTTGCTTCTTCCTGCATCAGGCCGACTGGATCGCAGGCAGGCTTAGTGGCCGCTTCGGCTTCAGCGATTTCAACAATGCATTGAAAAGTGGCTACGATGCGCAGGCGCAACGCTGGCCCGAGTGGATGGACACACTGGGCGTGAAGCGCAACTGGCTGCCCCGGATCAGCCCTCCCGGTAGCCCGCTTGCGCCGGTCAGCGTGGATATCGCTCAGGATCTGGGATTAAACAGGGACTGCCTGATAGCCGCTGGAACCACCGACAGCACCGCCGCCTTTCTCGCCACCGGCGCCAGCCAGACAGGTGAGGCGGTCACGGCGCTGGGTTCAACCCTGGTGCTGAAAATCATAACGGAACAGCCGGTCGCCGCAGCCGAGTACGGCATTTACAGCCAGCCGCTGCCTGAACTCGATCCCACGCCCAATAACAGGCTTCGCTGGCTCTGCGGCGGCGCCTCCAACAGCGGTGGCGTCGTGCTGCGCCAGTATTTCAGTGATGCGCAGATGGCACAGATGCAGACCCGGCTCGATCCAGATACGCCAACGGGACTGGACTATTATCCCCTGCCCCGCCGCGGCGAACGTTTTCCCATCAATGATCCCGAGTTATCGCCTCGGCTAACGCCACGGCCCGAGGAGGATGTGTTATTTTTCCAGGGCATACTGGAAGGACTGGCGCGGATTGAAAAAGACGGTTACGACAAACTGCAGCAGGTTGGCGCACCGAAACCAACCTGCATCTACACCACCGGTGGCGGCAGTCGCAATCCAGCCTGGCGCAAAATCAGGGAACGATTGATGCAGATCCCTGTTCTAATAGCACCACAAACCGAGGCAGCTTATGGCGCCGCCCTGTTAGCTAAACGGGGCTGGTACAATAAACAACGTTGATGGGTTTTCCCTCTGGACTTCGCGCTTCGCTCTACCCATCCTACCTCTCGTTTATGTCCCTTGTAGGATGGGTAGAGCGAAGCGAAACCCATCGTTTAATGACAACAGCACACGATGGAAAAACAGTCATGATTAGTAACCCCCTGTCCGGCGCGACCTATCTGATAAAAGGTCTGCAACTGATCAAAAAACCGGGTATCCGGCCATTTGTGATCATCCCCCTTTTGATCAACAGCCTGCTATTTGCCGCTCTGATCTGGTTTCTCGGTAACGAATTTTCCAGCCTGATGGACAGCTGGTTGCCGACCCTGCCCGACTGGCTGAGCTGGTTAAGTGGCCTGCTCTGGCTGCTGTTCGCCATCGCCACCCTGATCATACTGTTTTTTGGTTTCACCCTGCTCGCCAACCTGGTCGGCGCGCCTTTCAATAGCTACCTGTCCGCCGCAGTTGAAAAACAGATAAGTGGTCGCGCGCCTTCGGCAGACGACGACAGTTTCATACAGGTGCTGAGTAAAAGCCTTTCGGGCGAGATGAAAAAGATCCTTTACTTCGCGCTCTGGGCTATCCCCCTTTTCATCCTTGGTTTTATTCCCGGGCTAAACCTGTTCGCACCTGCGCTATGGCTGCTGTTTGGCGCCTGGATGATGAGCATTGAATATGCCGATTATCCGTTGGGTAATCAGGGCTTAACCTTTCCCGATATTCGTCGCAAGCTGAAGGAAAAAACGCTGCTGTCACTGGGTTTTGGCGGTGCGGTGATGCTGGCCAGCATGATTCCGCTGCTCAATTTCCTGATCATGCCCGCGGCGGTGGCGGGCGCTACCGTTATGCGGGTTGAACAGTTCCCCGATTCGGCTCGTTGATCAACATTAGAGCTCGTATATAGCGATGTGAAATAAACGCAGAGGACGCGGAGGCGCAGAGACGCGGAGGAAATTTTTTTAAGGAAGCTCTGATTAATTCCGTTCACCCTGAGCTTGTCGAAGGGTGTTGTTTTTAACATACTGATTTTGTTAGATTTGGTGTTCATGGTTCGACAAGCTCACCACGAACGGTGGAATTAATCAGAGCTTCCTTAAATTATCTACCGCCTGTAGCGGTTTGTTTAATGCTGCCGAACATGGATAGCGGACATTTCACAAAACTCTGCGCCTCCGCGTCCTCTGCGTTAATTATCCGTACTACCTAAGACCACCAATCAGGCGCTGTAAACGATGAACCCCTTCCTCAAGCCGCGCTATCGAGGTGGTATAGGAAAAGCGCAGGTATTTGTGCGGCTGGTTGTCGCCGAAATCCCGTCCCGGCGTGACCGCCACCCCGGCTTCATGCAACAGGGTTTGCGCAAAGGCAAAACTGTCACCGGTAAATTTCTCGCAGCCTGCATAAAGGTAAAACGCGCCCTGTGGGATCAGCGGCAGGTCAAAGCCCAGCTCGCGCAGCGCTGGTAGCAGGTAGTCACGCCGCTGCTGGAACTGACGACGACGCTGTTCCAGTATCGATAGATTATCCGGTTCAAAGGCGGCCAGCGCCGCGTACTGCGCCGGGGTGGGTGCGGCAAGGAAAAGATTCTGCGCCAGCCTGTCGATAGCCTCGATCGCATCCTCCGGCGCCACCAGCCAGCCCAGACGCCAGCCGGTCATGCCAAAATATTTGGAGAAACTGTTGATGACAAACGTGTCGTCACTGAATGACAGCGCCGTTACCGGTTCGTAGTCATAGGTAAGACCGTGATAGATCTCATCGACGATCAACGCGCCCTTTTTCCGCGCCACGATGCGGCTAATATCGGAAAGCGCCTGTTCATCGATCAGCGTGCCGGTGGGATTCGAGGGGGAGGCCAGCATCAGGGCGCACGTCTGCTCGCACCAGTGCTGTTCAACCAGAGCTGCGGTCAGTTGATAGTCGGTTTTGGCATCGACATTGACCACCTGCGGCGCAGCGCCGAGAAAACGCACGAAGTTGCGATTACAGGGATAACCGGGATCGGCCATCATGATCTGTTGGCCGGCATCCAGCAACACGCCCAGCGCCAGCAACAATGCGCCGGACGCACCCGGCGTTACCACGATGCGCTGCGCCGGAACTGTCACGCCATAACGCTGCTGATAGAATGCCGCAATGCGCTCTCGCAACAGGGGCAGTCCCAGGGCGGGGGTATAATGCACATCCCCTTTTTCAATCGCACGGATAGCTGCGCGCGTAACCGGCTCCGGAGTCGGAAAATCCGGCTCACCGATCTCCATATGCACGATATCCTTTCCCGCCGCCTCCAGCGCCCGCGCCTCGGCCAGCAGTTTCATCACCCGAAACGGCTCGATCTCCCTGATGCGTTCGGAATACGGGCTCATGCCTGCGGCTTGCTATCCGCCAGACGCTGTACCAGTTCCAGATCCAGACAGGCCGCACCGTTCACAATATGCTTATCGCCCTGCAAAACAGTAAACCCCTGATCCGGCTCGCCCATGTTATCCAGCACCAGCAGGGCATCGGAAAAATCATGTTCGTGGGTATAATCATTGACGGTGATTATCGTACGCAGACCGGCGCCAAGCGAAGACTTGATGCCGTTTTCCGAATCTTCAAAGGCAATACACTGTTCCGGTCCCAGACCCATTTTTTCCATTGCCCAGAGATAGATATCCGGCGCCGGTTTCTTCGCCGGCACCACATCACCCGCGGCAATCACCTCGAACCAGCTTTCCGAATCCGGCCCCAGCGTATGCGCCAGCAACGCCTGCACATTGGCCGGCGTGGTGGTGGTGGCAATGCCCATACGCATACCCTTTTCCCGCGCTTCACCCAGCAGGCGTTCCACCCCTGGACGCAGGGGGATCCGGCCCTCTGACAGTAAGGTCGTGTAGTGCGCCGTCTTGGCTTTGTGCAATTCAGCGATAAAATCATCGAGATTGGCTGGATGTTCAAACGTGCTATTGAAATGCTCCAGATAGTACTTCATCCGTTCCTTGCCACCGGTTACCGCCAGCAGCTTGCCGTAGAGTTCGACCGACCAGTCCCAGTCCAGTCCGGCTTCCGCAAAGGCCAGATTGAACGCCACCCGATGACCATCCCGCTCAGTATCCGCCAGAGTGCCGTCCACATCGAATAATAAAGCCTGTAGTGTTTGTTTCATGCCTAATAACCTTGTCTATACACAAATTTTCGCTACTTCTAATGCCGTTAGCAAATTAATGAGGGGCGTACTTTACCGTAGACGGTTCCTGAAAATCGAGTTATTTCTGGCTACGAGATAACTGGCCACCAGGGCAAGAGCATACTTTTTTGGTAAGGCCATCGAATAAAGAATAGCGTCATTCCGGCATGATTTTAGCCGGAATCCAGGGTCTGTTGATCTTTCAAATGTTAGGCTGATTTTGAGAAAATTTTAGTCCTGACAAGGCATTTTTTACGTATCAATGCACTCCATTGATAGTAAAAAATAACGCAGGCAGGGCTAAAATTAGCCAAAATCAGACAATAGATGAAAGATCAACAGACCCTAGTGACTTTAAACTCTGGATTCCGGCTAAAATCATGCCGGAATGACGGTAGTGTAGGAAATGCCTCTATAACAACGCGTATTTAATCAAATTGTGATCAAGTATGATCCTGCCCTGAACTGGCCACAGCCCGCGAGGGCGCCTGCTGCCTGAAAATAGACCATTGAAAATTGCTGCAGGTATGGTGCGGATATCAACACCTTAGGGGAAAATGAGGGTATGTTGTGCTACTATTTCAGATTGTTTCTCATTCATTTATTGCGCTGTTCTATATATTCTGGTATTTAATCGCGTTCATTTTGGATTCCGGTATCGGTAGGAGACGGTAGAAAGATGCCCACAAAGAAAAAGCCAGTTGCCAAAAAGGCGGCAAAGAAAAAAACCGTTGCCAGGAAAAAGGCAACCGTTAGCAAGAAAAAGCCTGTTGCAAAAAAAGCCGCCACGAAAAAAGTAGCTGCAAAAAAAGCCGCCGCGAAAAAAACTACTGGCAAAAAAGCCACGGCGAAAAAAACCGCCGGCAAGAAATCAGCCAGTAAAAAAACTGCATCGAAAAAACCGGCCGTCAGCAGGAAAAAAACTATCAGCCGGAAAAAGCCTGCAGCCGGCTCTGAAGCAAAGCCCTTTGAGCCCTACAAGCTGGTTAAGGGCGAAGAATATATGAATGATGCGCATGTTCGTCATTTCAACGAACTGCTGCTGAACTGGAAACACGAGCTGATGGAGGAAGTGGATCGCACCGTGCATCACATGCAGGATGAAGCGGCCAACTTCCCGGATCCCAATGATCGCGCCACCCAGGAATCCGAATTCACCATCGAACTGCGCACCCGTGACCGCGAGCGCAAGCTGATCAAGAAAATTGATGAGTCGCTGGATCACCTGGAATCCGGTGACTACGGCTATTGTGAGCAATGCGGTATGGAAATCGGCATTCGCCGCCTCGAAGCGCGTCCAACGGCAACCCTGTGCATTGACTGCAAGAGCCTGGACGAAATTCGCGAACGCCAGCGGGGTTAATTGCTGCGCGATAAACTACCCCACAGCAAGCTGTGGGGTATTAAGTTGCTGTAAGCTGTGGAAAATTAAAGCCAAAGCGATTAAAACAGGGTTTGCAGTTCCCGCAACACCCCTTTTGCGCGACTCAGCTCTTTTTCATCCGAAAAATCAATCGTATCCGGCAGTGTATTCA
>Ga0316207_10005605_pt1 | contig 10328 bp, 6 predicted proteins | sample 6weekpyrite_MG_FD_204943 | JGI IMG/M metagenome (GOLD analysis project Ga0316207, IMG submission 204943) | Microbial mat bacterial communities from mineral coupon in-situ incubated in ocean water Damariscotta River, Maine, United States -... | ecosystem: Environmental > Aquatic > Marine >...
ATTGTTTGCCTTATCGTTTCTTTTATTAGGAATTGTATTTATCTGAAATTATTGTTTTGTTAAGTAAACCTATTTACTTAATCCATATACACTACTTGCATCGCTAAGAATAAACCCCTAGGGAAAAGTAAACCGCCCTAATTATCATATCTTTCTCTCCCTCTATAATAAATTTCGTAAATTTAAATATTTAATGCATCAATGAGTATTTTTTTGAAAATGTTCATATAGCTTAATGCGTATATTTACAGAATACATAATTAAAAAATGTTTATATAAAAAGTAACTGATTAAAGATTACAAATAAAAAAGGCATGGAGATTGGGGGAAGGAGATTAATTACAGGGATGCGCAGGGATGATTAACATCAGTTCCTGTGGAACTACTCGGTTTTAAATTCTCTGATTTGTTTTCAATTTTACCTAAAAGATAGCACCAATTAATTAGATCGGGAGTCTAAAATATGGCGTTAATAGAAAAGAAGACACTAAGTCAGCTGATAATGACTGCACTGGCAGTTCCGGCACTGGCAATGTCATTATCAGCCAATGCTCAGCACTACGGTGGCTATAGTGGTTATGATAGCGACAGTAGTTACAGTCGTGATGATGATGACGATGATGAAAAGAAAATCTATATTATGCATTCAGGTGACTTACACGGTGACACTGAATCTCACCCAAATGCACGTGCAGATGCAACCGGTAAGCTGGAAGGTGGTTTAGCAAGAGCGGCAACAGTTATCAAACGCTTAAAAGCAAAACATGCCGGTAAAATTGTCTGGGGTCACACCGGTGATACTATTCAAGGTAGTGCCGTTGCAACCTATACACAAGGTAAAGCACTGATTGATGTATGGGATGCTTTAGGGCCTGATGTTTTTGCAACAGGTAACTGGGAATATGTGTACGGTTTATACCGTTATCAGCAGTTATTTGGAACTAATGATGATATTCGTGCGATTGATGCTTTTGAATATGACAAAATGTTTATGATTCCTGAAGATCCAAGTGGTCAGGTTTATCAGGGTTACAACCCTGGTCGCTCAATCAAAGCTGATCAAAACGGTGAAAAGCGTCGCTGGCGAACTATTGCTGCCAATGCTTATTATAACGGTATGGATGTGGGTCCCGGTGTAAACGGTAAGCCTGCAGGAGAGCATTTTACTGATCCGTATTATGTAAAAACTGTGAATGGTATTAAGATTGGTTTTATCGGTTGTACAACTAACCGTGGCCCGCAGGTTGTTAGCTCGAAGGTAACCTGGGGCTTATCATTTTCTAATTGCATGGGCGATGTAAAATTCCCGCAAAATAAAGCCATTGGCTGGTCTGGTGATCATCCAAATCGTAACGCCGCAAAAGAAACAAGTGTTACCAATCCTAAGACGGGCGCACAAATGCCACAATGGGGTTCAACCGTTGGTTTCTTTGTTGTTCCGGAAATCGTTAAGTTTACTGAGATCTTACGTGCGCCAAAAGGCAGTGATACCCGTTATATCGATTCAGCGACCAGTCAGCCATGGAAAGGTGAAGGTGTCGACCTGGTTGTTGTCATGTCGGAAGCTGGTATTCCAGAAAATATATGGAATGCAGAGCGTACTGTAATGCCGGAAGGTGTTCGTTTCCCTGAAATTATTTTATCTTCAGATACTCATGAGCGTACTCGTAAACCTGTTGTTGCAACCAATCAGGATGGTAACAAAACAGTTATTATCGAAGAAGGTGAAGACGGTATGCAGGTTGGTCTGCTTGAGCTTGAATTTGAAGGTGGCAAGCTGAAAGAGTGGGAGTGGGAGCGCTACGACATTGATGAAAGTGTGCCGGAAGACAGTGAAATTGCTGATCTTGTTAAAGATGCACGTGCACCGTTTGTTAGTGCGGCAGCTGGTGGTGACTGGAAAGATGGTGATGAGTTCCTTAATCCATTTAATGGTTATACGCTGACAGTGCCCATCGATTATCAGATGGCTTCAACTAATATTGTTTTAGAACGTAACCGTTTTTCATTTGAGAAAGATCCAGCTAATCTAAAAATGCCTGCGGACATTGAAGGTACATTGCATGATGTTTATGCAGATGCATTCCGTGCTTTAACAGCGGCTGATGTTGGTGAGATTCGTGGTTTCCGTTATAACAATACGATTATGCCGGGACCTGTTACGGTTAAAGATGCCTACCATAGTTTAACTATCGGTGCGATGGTTGCACGTGGTGTGATTCCTTCTTCACCAGAAGCAGAAGATCGTATGAGCATAGCTAATGGTGGTGCCGGTTGTAACTTCGGTACTGTAAATAAAAATCATGCGAAAAATCCATGTCATTTCTTAGGCTGGCCTCGTAGTTTAGCTCAGACTTTTGAGTTAAATGGTAACGGTACGCAGCAGGCTAATATTCCTAAATGGAGTGGTGGCTGGTTCTGGGGTTATTCAGGTGTCAATCTTGATCTGGATGTTTATGAACCTAACTTTAATAAATACGGTTCGAAGAAGCGCTCACGTACTTCAAACATTCGTTTAGTTGATCCTATCACCGGTGAAAACAGACACGAAGCCGGTGATTTACCAGATGAAGTTAAACTTGCCTCTTATTACTTTGATGCGGACTTTAATCGTATTAACCGAAATCAGATTGTTTCGGGTTTAACTTGTCCTGACAAGAACGTTAACCGCACTTGCGCTGACAAGAAAATTATGATTTTGGTTAAAGTAGGTAAAGAGTACGGTGCTCAAATGGCATGGGTAAACTCAACACAATTCAGTAAACGTAAAACTGATGCTGTAGCGGGTTATTCAATTTTTCCACTAGATGTCGTAGAAGCATTTGGTCGTTATGTAAGAGAAGGTGATATTGATATCCTTGATCTGCGTAGTGGTTCAGTTGCTAATGTAACCGTTAAAGGTTTAGGCGGTGCTATTACTGTTGATAACTTTGCGCCAACATTCCCTCGTATCAATCTGGTTCAGGACTTACCGGATGGTCGGGATGAATTTGGGTTTGGTGTTATTCAGCCAATGCGTGGTGCGACTAAAACACCTGCGTTTCGTGTTGATACACCAACAGACGAAGGTGATTTCTAATTGATTTAGAAAAAATCTGATAAATAAGCCCGCTCTTAGTAGCGGGTTTATTTTTATAATTTTAAGCGATATAGTAGTTAGAAATAAAAGTAGTGGTAGTAGTATATAATGAATAAATATAATAAAAAAACTTTCATATTTTTAATCAATATTGTCTTGTTGTTTATAAATTCAGCCTGTACTAACACAACATCCACAAAGAAAACAGAGTCTGTTAATGAGGCTCAATATCATGGTAAAGAAAACGCCGTGAGTGTTTTTTCAGAAGAAAAAAAATACCGGGTTACGCTGTACAGTAATAGTTCTCCAATTAAAACAGGAAAAATTCATAACTGGACACTTAAGGTATTAACGCCTGATGGTGATGAGCTCGATAAAGTAAAAATATACCTTCATGGTGGTATGCCACAACACAGGCATGGTTTTCCAACGCGTCCACGCATTGCAAAAATGTCAGGAAAAGGATTGTATCTTGTCAGTGGTGTCAAATTTAGTATGCCAGGTGCATGGGAAATGCGTTTTAATATCAAAGAAAAGACTAAAAGGGATCGGGTGGTTTTTAAGATCAACTTATAATTTCTAAATTTAAAATGTTACATTCAAAATTGTTTTTATTAGTGCTTGTGTTGTTGATACCTTCATGTAATGACGTTGTCAGAAACAATAATAATACCGCGTTGTCTTCAGAACACAGATGGACGACCTCTGAGGTTTTGGTAATCAAGCAATTTCTTATTTCAAATCTTCAGACAGCCAGTGATAAATCAAATCAGTATGCCGGTGATGTAAAAGCGGCAGAGTTGGGCCATAAATTATTTTTCAATAAAAAACTTAGTAAAACTAATTCCATATCCTGTAGTAGTTGTCATAAACCTGAATTTTATTTCACTGATGGGTTAAAGACAGCAAAGGGGATCACGCAAGGTCGAAGAAATACACCTACTATTGTCGGCGCTAGTCATGAAAAATGGTTCTTTCATGACGGCAGAGTTGATAGTCTGTGGGCGCAGGCACTTGGCCCACTTGAAAATGCTAAAGAGCATGCGGCCTACAGAACCGATATTGTTTTGCATATTTTTAATGATGTAAAGCTTCATGCATTATACGAATCTGTTTTTGGTTTGATGCCGGATTTTTCTGATTCAAGTCGCTTTATAAAAAATTCAAGCCCGGTTTCCGATCTTGCGGCAATGAAAAACTGGCGGCAGATGTCTGTAGCAGATCAGAATGCTATTAACAAGGTGTTTGTCAATATCGGGAAAAGCATTGCAGCCTATGAAACAATATTAAAACCGGCTGGCTCTAAAGTCGACCGGTACATTAGTGCGGTGTTAAACAAAGATGCGGCATTGATTTCTAAAACCTTGTCCAGAGATGAAGCGACAGGTCTGCGCTTGTTTGCCGGTAAGGCTAACTGTATTTTATGTCACAGTGGTCCAATGCTTACCGATTCTGAGTTCCATAATATTGCGACCGTTGATATCAATAATAAACCGTATGATATGGGCCGTTATGAGGGTGCGAAGCAAGTCTTAAGGAATGAGTTTAACTGTAAAAGTCGTTTTAATGATAATAAAAATGATAACTGCGATGAACTTAATTATATCAATTTAGATGCGCATGAAACGGTTGCTTCATTTAAAACGCCGGGTCTGAGAAATGTTACTAAAACAGCACCTTATATGCACGATGGCCAGTTTAAAAATCTTATCTCAGTTATCGATCACTATGATAATGCGGATAAACTGATTCTTGGTAAAAAAGATTTATTGCCAATCAGTCTCAGTGATCGGGACAAGCAGGCTTTATTAGCATTTTTAAAAGCACTGGATAGTGCGATAGCAGTGGATTCTAAATGGCTGGCAGCACCTTAAAGCGATTTTTATGATTCGCCTCCGTAGATTAAAAACGTTATAATCCACGTCTCTTTCATATTTTCTATTTATATCCATGTCACAAGATCACGAAGAACTGATAGCCAAATTAAACCAGGAAACAGCCAAATTATCATGGTCTGAATTAGAGCCACATTTTGCGCGTGGAAGTGTTATACGCGTTAAAAAGTCTCTGGACTTGATCAAAGTTGCTGCTGTTATATCTCAGGACGATAAAGACAATCTGCAGAAATGGCTCGATAGTGGTGAGGTAGCAAATGCCTCGACTGAGGATGCTAAAGCATGGGTTGCTTCGGAATCACTTTTCTGGAGTGTTGTGGTTGCACCGTTTGTCCTGGTGCAAGAAGCGGATAGAAAGCTCGATTCCTAGTCCCTTTCTATCGGGATTGATGTGTCTTAAGGCCGATTTCTACGGCTAGAGTTTTTGCTTGTTTTGCTCTTGCCTTTAAATTTTCGTTTTTCAGGCATTACCGGTGTTTTGTGTTGAGCAAAAGCCGATTTCTTCACACCGCGATGCTTCTTGTTACTGGTTTGATTGCCAGCGGACTTTTCGCTGGGCTGCCAGTTAGGTACCAGATGATGTTTTCCATTACCTATCAGGTCGCTGCGTCCCATTTTCTTCAGAGCATCTCGCAATATTGGCCAGTTTTCAGGCGCATGATAGCGTAGAAATGCTTTATGCAGTTTTCGTTGACGGCCGCCGCTGACAGTGCCGACTTGTTCAGAATCGCGGCTGACTTTTTTTAGCGGGTTTTTACCCGTGTGATACATAGCGGATGCAATGGCCAGTGGTGTTGGTAAAAAAGCCTGTACCTGATCCGGACGGAAATTATTCTTTTTCAGCCACAATGCCAGATTAAGCATGTCCTCATCGGTAGTGCCAGGGTGAGCAGATATAAAGTATGGGATCAGGTATTGTTCTTTGCCGGCTTCTTTCGAATACTTCTCAAACATTTCTTTGAAGCGGTCATAGGTGCCGATGCCCGGTTTCATCATCTTACTGAGTGGCCCTTGCTCCGTGTGCTCAGGTGCAATTTTTAAATAGCCGCCGACGTGATGCGTAACCAGTTCTTTTACGTATTCCGGAGATTCTACTGCCAGATCATAGCGCAGACCGGAGGCAATAAAGATACGCTTGATGCCTTTTAAGCTTCTTGCGCGTCGGTACAGATTGATTAATGGTTTGTGATCAGTGTTTAAGTTTTCGCAAATGCCCGGGTACACACAGGACAGTCGTCGGCATGAGGATTCAATTTGCTTACTTTTACAGCTTAATCGGTACATATTGGCAGTAGGGCCGCCAAGATCAGAGATATTGCCAGTAAAACCGGGTACGTTATCCCTTATCGCTTCAATTTCATCGATAACAGAATCTTCTGAACGGCTCTGAATGATTCGACCTTCATGTTCTGTGATAGAACAGAAAGTGCAGCCACCAAAACAGCCGCGCATAATATTGACCGAGAAACGGATCATTTCATAGGCCGGCATCTTGGCTTTGCCATAAGCTGGGTGTGGTTGCCGTGTGTAAGGAAAGGCAAACAGTCGGTCAAACTCTTCGGTAGAAAGGGGCTCTGGCGGCGGATTAAGCCAGACAAAGCGCTTACCATGCTGCTGCATTAAGGCGCGTGCATTACCAGGATTGGTTTCCAGGTGGAACACTCGTGAGGTATGTGCATAAGTTACTTTGTCATTAACAACCTGATCATAACTGGGTAAACGAATGACGGTATGGGTTCGATCCAGTTTACTTTTATGCTTTTCAAAACGAATGATGCTGGAAGGTGTCACCTCAGCGTTTTTCTGGCAGTCAGGCTCGGTCTGGTAAGGGTCTGGATGTGCTTCAACCCGGCCGGGTTTATCAACATCTGTCGAGTTTAGAATCGTATAAGCAGATGGTACTGAGGTTGTCATATACGCACTTCCAGCGATATCACGGATCTCTGACACGGCTTCACCATTAGCAAGCCGGTGAGCCAGTTCAACGATCGCTCGTTCAGCATTCCCAAATAACAACATATCGGCTTTTGAATCTGGTAATACTGAGCGCCTGACTTTCTCGGACCAGTAATCATAGTGAGCAATACGGCGCAGGCTGGCTTCAATGCCGCCGATAATGACGGGTACCCCTTTATAAGCTTCTTTAGCGCGTTGAGCATAAACAATGACGGAGCGGTCCGGGCGTTTTCCTGCAGCACCTTCAGCGGTATAAGCATCATTACTGCGAATTTTTCGATCTGATGTGTAACGGTTAACCATCGAGTCCATATTGCCGGCGGTGATACCATAAAACAGATTTGGCTTGCCTAATGCCATAAACGCCTCTTTATTCTGCCAGTCTGGTTGCGAAATAATACCCACTCTGAAACCCTGGGATTCCAGCAGTCGCCCGATTAATGCCATGCCAAAGCTGGGGTGGTCGATATAAGCGTCACCCGTGACTAAAATAATGTCACAGGAATCCCAGCCCAGTTGGTCCATCTCGTCACGAGACATTGGCAAAACAGGTGCAGTGCCAAAGCGTTTGGCCCAGAACTGTCGATAAGAGAAAAGATGTGCGCTTGATGACATAAGAGATGAAAGTTGAATTAAAAGCCTATTCTAACATTTTGAGATTTAAATATAGCTAACTAAATTAAACATTTATTATATAATTTTGTAAATGTTGCTTCATATCAGCCATACTGAGATATATTTGCTCAGTAAAGGAACTGCTCTGTGGCCAGGGTAAGCAAAAATTCCTTATAAAATAAACTACTATTATATAAAACAAACAGGGAATATTAATCATGAGATCAAAGTTAGTCATTGTTGCTTTATTCTGGTTTGTGGTTGCGTGTTCACCTGACTCTGAACAGCCTGAATATTCTCCCGCATTTAGTAGTACCGGCTCGCTTGCGACAGAGAAAGAATATATTTTTGGTGTACACCCACTGCATAACCCTCAACGATTGCATGAGGTTTTTTCTCCGTTGATGGAGTACCTGTCAAAAAATATTGAAGGGGCTACTTTTAAACTTGAGGCTTCAAGAAACTATGCGGCGTATGATAAGAAGTTATATGCGCAGAAGTTTGATTTTGCACTGCCTAATCCATATCAAACTGTTAACTCAATAAATAAAGGTTATAAAATTTTCGGCAAAATGGCTGATGATCATAATTTCAGAGGCATTATTCTTATCCGTAAAGACAGTGGTATTAAAACGATTGAGGATCTTAAAGGTAAGGTTGTCAGTTATCCGGCACCGACGGCGCTGGCAGCGACAATGATGCCTCAGTATTACATCCAGACACATGGTGTTGATGTAATGACTGAGATAGATAACCGTTACGTAGGCTCACAAGAGTCCTCGATTATGAACGTGTTTTTAAAGCATTCTTCTGCGGCAGCAACCTGGCCATTACCGTGGATTGCATTATCAAGAGAGAGGCCGGATATAGCAGAAAGTCTGACTGTGAAATGGCAAACAGAACCATTACCTAATAATGGTCTGGTTGTACGGCCGGATGTTCCTGAAGGTGTGGTTAAGAAAGTTTCTGAATTATTGTTTAGTTTACATTTAATAGCTGAAGGCAAAGCAATGTTGGGTAAAATGGAATTATCAGCATTTGAATCAGCGGATAATACAACTTACTTATCTGTCACAAAATTTTTAGAAAAATTCTCAAAAGAAGTAAGGGCTCTTAAGTAATCAAATCATATGTTGTCATTTTTTAACAGAGTTATATTTTCATCATTAGCACGCCAGCTGATTTTTGGTATTGCAGCAGTTCATGCTGTGTTAATGACTATTTTTGTTTTTGATCTGGTTGACAGGCAGCGTGAATTTATGCTGTTTCAGAACCATCAACAGGCTGTCGGCCTTGCTGCTACATTAGCAACCAACGGGTCGTCCTGGGTACTGGCTAATGATCTGGTGGGAATTGAAGAAATTATCAGTTCACAATCTAATTACCCTGACCTTAAGTATGCCATGTTCATTGATCTGCATGGAAAGGTTCTTGGTTTCTCTGACAGAACTAAAACTGGAATGTATATTGATGATGAAATTAGTCACAAGATTTTTGATGGCAGTGATGATGTAAAAATAATACATGAATCATCAGATCTAATAGATGTCGCATCACCGGTTCTTGTGAGCGATAAAGTCATTGGCTGGGCAAGGGTAGGTATCAGTCGAAAATCTATGGCTAATAACCTTTCACTTGTTACTAAAAATGGTCTGTTATATACAATTGTTGCCATAGTAGTTGGTGTTTTATTTGCCTGGATTATGGCTAATGGCCTGAGTAAAGGAATTAGAAAACTAAAGTTTGCCATTGACTTGATTTCGAATGGTTCACGTGATGTTAGCTGCGAATTAAACCGTCATGATGAGCTGGAAGATCTGGCTCAGGATTTTAATAAAATGCTGATTACACTTAATGAGCGAGAAACTAAAATCCATGAGGCACATGATGCACTGATAGTCAGTGAAACTAAAATATCAAACCTCATTGATAATTTACGTACAGAATATATATTTTATTCACATAATACAGAAGGGGCTTTCACATATCTTAGTCCATCAATTACTGATGTATTAGGTTATAGCAGTGAAGAATATATGCAGGGCAATTATGATGCTTTCTTTACTGATAATCCCATCAATGAAAAAGCTATTAAAATAACCGAACATGTATTGTCAGGTGGCACAACTAGCTCTTATGATGTTGAAGTCTTTCATAAAGACGGCCGCAAGCGATTGATGGAGGTAACTGAATCGGCTGTAAAGGATGCTAATGGGAATGTAACTGCGGTTGAAGGTCTGGCAAGAGATATCACAGAATTAAAGCGGGCGAGTATTAAGCTTCAGGAAGAAAAAGAAAAGTTTGAAAGGGAGAAGTTATTACTAAAATCAATTATCGATGCTATTCCTGATCAGATTTATTATAAAGACAGTAATGGTCATTTTTTAGGTTCTAATAAATCCTTTAATAATGAGATTGGATTAACATCAGAACAAATGCTTAATAAAACAGATGCTGATATATTTTCAGATACTCAAGCGCTAGAAATAAAAAATATAGAAGAAGAAATTACCCGTACTAAACAACAAGTCAATGTAGAAGAATCTATGACTGATAGTAATGGTAAACAGCGTATATTTGATAATGTATACACCACTTTTGCGAAAGAGAACGGTGATGTACTGGGTTATATAAGAATCAGTAAAGATATTTCTGTGATGCGTAATCAGGAAACACAGCTAAGACAATCTCAGAGGCTGGATGCACTGGGTAAACTGACCGGGGGTATTGCTCACGACTATAATAATTTACTGGGTGTTGTTATTGGTTATGCTGAATTATTA
>Ga0316207_10005606_pt1 | contig 10327 bp, 8 predicted proteins | sample 6weekpyrite_MG_FD_204943 | JGI IMG/M metagenome (GOLD analysis project Ga0316207, IMG submission 204943) | Microbial mat bacterial communities from mineral coupon in-situ incubated in ocean water Damariscotta River, Maine, United States -... | ecosystem: Environmental > Aquatic > Marine >...
AACACCGCCTTTTTGATTAGAGAGAGCGATCACTTTTGCCATTTTTATTATCCTCGATTATTTTCACGTGGAACTTATCTTGAAATTAATAAAATATTTCCATCTGCAAAAGTTATACTCTTCTTCTTTTTAATTGTCACGTTTTTATTTAACGTTAAATTTTTAATTTCTGCATCAACAGCACCACCTTTTAACAAAACATAACGGCTATCCGTTTTTAATAAAGGCTCACCCACATCAATTATATTTTTAAGTTCTGAAAAAGCGCGCGACGTCACAACAGTGATACCAAGTTCATCGTCTTTTAATTTATACGCATCTTTCTGTAATGGGTAAAAGTTATCCAAAGATAACTTTCGTCTTACTTCTTGCATAAACTGAATCTTTTTACCGACACGCTCACAACCAAACACTTTTGCTTCTGTCATAATAGAAATGATAACAGAAGGAAGGCCTGCACCCGTGCCAACGTCAAGCACAATATCATCATCATTTATAAAAGGAACAAGCTGAATGCTATCTAGAATATGGCGGCTATATATATAAGGAATAGTTTCCGGCCCAATAATATTTATTTTACGTGACCATTTATGCAAAATCTCTGCATATAAATCTATCTGTTTTAATTTTTCATCTGAAAGTTCTATTTTTAACGCTTTACATCCCTCCAAAAAGGCATCGCGATCATTTTGAGGCATCTTCGCCCTCCATCTTCTTGATATAGACCCATAACGTCGTCAATGCAGAAGGGGTCACCCCACTGATACGACCTGCCGCTGCCAAGGTAGGGGGAGAGAACTTTTTCATCTTCTCTTTTACCTCATTCGAGAGACCGGACACTCGGTCGTAGTCCATCGATGCCGGGATAAGGATATTTTCCTCCTCACGCAGCGCTTCCATGTCAGCCTTCTGGCGAGAAAGGTAACCATCATACCTCGCCTCGATCTCTATCTGCTCCTTTGCATCCTCCCGCAGGGCAGCAAACTCAGGCACGCAATCATCCAGCATTTTCACGGTCACCTGAGGGCGTTTCAGAATATCAAACAGATTTTGCGTTTCCCTATATCCACCTGAGATTTCTCGCACCTTCTGTCCGAGCTCTGAGGACGGTTTCACCTTCGTTTCACGTGAAACGCGCTCAGCCTCAGCAATAACCTCTAGGCGTCCCGCATAGTAAGCCTGGCGAGGGTTTGCCACACATCCAATGTCTATACCTTTCTGAGTCAAACGCAGGTCTGCGTTATCTGCACGGAGAAGAAGGCGAAACTCCGCTCTGGAGGTAAACATACGGTAGGGCTCACTGGTACCTTTAGTCACCAAATCATCGATCAGAACACCGATATAGGCATCAGCTCTATCCAGCACAAAAGCAGGGTTTTCATGTGATTTAAGGGCGGCATTCAGCCCAGCCATTAACCCTTGAGCTGCAGCCTCTTCATAACCCGTTGTCCCATTGATCTGCCCAGCAAAGAAAAGGCCAGAAACCTTTTTAGTTTCAAGAGTATGCATCAATTCTGTCGGATCCACATAGTCATACTCAATAGCATAACCTGGGCGTAAAATCTCTGCATTTTCAAGACCTTCGATTGTTTTCAACATTGCCATTTGCACATCTACGGGCAGGGATGTAGAGATTCCATTAGGGTAAACCTCAATACTATCAATACCTTCAGGCTCCAAAAAGATCTGATGAGACGTCTTTTCGGCAAAACGTACCACCTTATCTTCAATAGAAGGGCAGTAACGCGGGCCTGTACCCTCAATTTGACCGCTGTACATCGGCGCTTTATGAAGGTTATCGCGGATAACTTGGTGTGTTTTTTCGTTTGTATAAGTAATATAACAGGGGAGCTGCTCCTGCGGGAGCGCTTCCGTTAAGTCTGAAAAAGGTTTTGGATTATCGTCACCAGGTTGCACTTCCAGTTTAGAAAAATCTATCGTACGTTTATCAAGACGAGGGGGTGTACCCGTTTTCAGACGGCCCAACTTAAAGTTGAGACGTTCCAATGTATTCGAAAGAGACATTGCCGCCGGTTCACCCGCACGGCCAGCACTATGAGTTGAGTCACCAATATGAATCAACCCGCGCAAGAACGTACCTGTTGTCATGATCACGGTTTTTGCTTCAAACTGCCAACCAGCAGAAGTAACCACGCCTGAAACAGCGCCATTTTCATCTAACAATACATCATCTACCATAGCTTGCTTGATTGTAAGGTTTTCTGTGCTTTCCAACTCAGTACGTACAGCATCTCTGTACTTAAAACGGTCTGCCTGCGCGCGCGGCCCACGGACAGCTGGGCCTTTAGAAAGGTTAAGCATGCGGAATTGAATACCTGCTTCGTCTGTCATACGGCCCATAATACCATCAAGAGCGTCTATTTCACGTACCAAGTGCCCCTTAGCAAGGCCACCAATAGCAGGATTGCAAGACATCTGACCAATTGTATCGAGGTTCCCTGTAAGTAAGAGGGTGTTTGCACCCATACGTGCGCTTGCCGCTGCAGCTTCACTCCCTGCATGGCCAGCCCCAATTACAATAACGTCATAAGTTCCATGACAAGACATATACATCTATTCCTTTACCTTATATAAGAGCTTGGTTTTATACGACCAAGACGCTTTTAAATCAAGTATTTAAATGAAAATAGGGCGCCAAACACCCTATTTCAAGCATATAAATATATATTTTACGATTTATTGGGCCACAATACCTGTACCAAGGTCTTGCCCACCAAGAATATGGATATGAAGGTGAGGGACTTCACCATGAGAATCTTTACCATCATTGATAATCACGCGGTAGCCACTTTCAAAAATACCAGCAGCTTTCGCTACCTCTGGCACTTTAAGTAAAAGGTGACCAAGGAGTTTTTGATCTACATCTTCCGCATAGCGTAACCATTCAATATGTTTTTTAGGAATAAGGAGGATATGCACTTTTGCTTCAGGTGCAATATTATGAAACGCCATAACACGGGAATCTTCGTAGACCTTATCACAAGGCAGCTCGCCCAGAATAATTTTACCAAACACTGTATTATTTTCTGTCATTTCCTCTTCCTTTTGCTTTTTTATACAGTGCAGCCTACTTAAAAATGCAAAAAGAGGCAACCAAAAGGCTGCCTCTACATGTCTCCGTTATTAAGTTAATGTGTATTGGTTATAGGTGGTTCCCATGCCTCCAAGCTAAAATCTTTAGGGGTAGGTTTGTTGTAAGACGTATAATCATACGTCGGCGCAACATCAACAGCAGGATTTTGCACTCCAGAACCAACACCCTCGGCCATTTCTTTCAAAGAACGAACACCGAAGAGAAGTTCTTTATCCTGAGTGCTCATCTCTATACCTTGATCCTTTGCAGCTTGAGCAATAAGCTGACGATATTCCAAATTTGAGAGTGGGCGAAAAACACCTTTTTCAAAAAGGCAAAAAGGATTCACATCATTCTGAGACTTCTCAATTACAGCGGAAAAAAGGTCATCCCAACCTGTGAAACTCTGTAACCCCGCATACACCTCACTCTCTTTTCTGATAGGAATAACCGTACCCGCCACAATATCCTTCTGTTCATCTTCTGATATCATAAAGTTGTTACTTTTAAAAAAGCTCACCACATCTTCTGCTTTGGTGTCAGAAGAGATAAGAAGTTCCACAGAGCCTGCCTCTGGTAAAGTTTGCATAAAAAGATCTTCACTTATTTCATACATTGGCATTGCCAAAGATCCTTCCTCGGCTTTTTTCTCAATTTGTTCATGACAAAGGCTTTCATAAAATTCAAAAAGATCATGACTTATATATGATTCATAAATAAATGAGACTTGTCCCAACTTAAAAAAGTCTGCCTCATGCATAATACTTTCAGGCACGCGCGCCATAAAAGAGTCATATGCATCCTGTGTTAAAGGCATAACAGATAAAGCCCGCGGCATGCTAGCAGTATCATTCTGCCCTAACTCAGGCCTTACTATTGCTATACCCAGGTTAGGCTCTACTTCTAAAAGGCCTGGTAAAAAATCAAATTTATCCATTGTTTTTAGTATTTGTACAAATTGATCCATATCATTTTCATCACATAAAAGTGTTTTTTCAGTCATTTTTATTTCCTCAGGGAAAAATATATAAATATAAAAGGATGGATTAATAAATTAAAAAAGAAATTCCTAATAAGTAAGGGAAAAAGGGCAGGGGAATAAAAACCCCGATGAGTTATTACATGCAGCCATTATGCATAAGTATACAGTTTTTTACAAGAATGAATTCTATTTAAAGGGTGTGAACTTGGGCGATCGCAAGCATCAAAAAAATACTAGTGTGCATCTTCCCAGTTGTTTGCCGTATCAATGCCAACCTTTAGAGGTACAGAAAGCTGCGCTGCGCTCGCCATGGATTCACAAATAATGTCAGTCACTTGAGCAACTTCATTTTCAGGAACTTCAAACACCAGTTCATCATGCACCTGAAGAAGCATTTTTGTTTTAAAACCTGCGTCTTTAAGCTGTTTTTCAAGTTTTGGCATCACCATTTTAATGATATCTGCATTTGCCCCTTGGAGTGGGGCATTGATCGCTGCGCGCTCAGCGCCGGCACGAAACATCGGGTGTTTAGCATTAATATCTGGGAAGTGAACACGGCGACCAAACATGGTTTCAATATAACCAAATGCGTGGGCACGCTCTTTATAGCCTTCTAAAAATTTACGCACGCCACTGTAACGTTCAAAATAATTCTCAATATACTGAGCCGCTTCTTTTTTGGAAACACCAATATTACGCGCCAAACTCGTAGAGCCCATACCATACACTAAACCAAAGTTAATCGCCTTAGAAGCACTACGCTGTTCTGAGGTCACTTCTTCTAAAGGCACATTAAAGATCTGGTGTGCTGTGTATGCATGAATATCTTTATCTTCTTTAAAAGCTTTTTGCAGACCTTCAGACTCTGATAGGTGAGCAAGAAGGCGCAACTCAATTTGAGAGTAATCCGCACAAAGAATCACAGCCCCCTGAGCCGCAGCAAATGCACGGCGGATCTTTTTGCCATCTTCGCTTCTTGTAGGAATATTCTGCAAGTTAGGGTTAGAGGAAGAGAAGCGGCCTGTTGCAGCACCTGTTTGGTTATAATTGGTGTGCACACGCCCTGTGGCAGGGTTAATTTGTGCCACCAATGCTTCTGTATAAGTATTCTTCAACTTAGCAAGACCGCGATAAGCAAGAACTTCTGAAGCAATCTCATAGCCTTCAGCAGCGAGTTTTTCCAATACAGTGACATTGGTAGAACGAGATTTACCTTTATGAGGGATTTCCATTTTATCAAAAAGCACTTCTGCAAGCTGTTTAGGAGAAGCGACATTAAACTCTTCACCAGCAAACTCAAACACTTTTGCTTCATGTGCTTTAAGGCGTGTTTCAAACTCTGTAGAAAGGTCTTCTAGACATTTCCTATCTACCAGCACCCCATCTTCTTCCATACGCAGTAATGTCGGTACAAGAGGACGCTCAATTTCTTCGTACACCTTTTTCACACCTGCGTTATCAGGCATGTTCAAACGCTCTTCAAACATTTTATATAAACGCAGCGTGACATCTGCATCTTCCGCCGCATAAGGTGTTGCCTGCTCGATGTGTACCATATCAAAAGTCATCTGTTTTTTACCTGTACCGCAAACTTCTTTAAAAGAAATAGGTGTAAAACCAAGGTGACGCTCTGCCATATCATCCATACCATGGCTATTATACTTACCGCCATCCAAACAGAAGGACATCAACATGGTATCTTCAATACCCTTCAGCATAATATCTTCATGTTTAAAGATATGCATATCGTACTTAATATTCTGGCCAATTTTGCGGATATTCTTATCCTCAAGCAAAGGCCTCATCTGTTCAAGCGCCCACTTTTTATCGAGTTGTGGTGGTTGTTCAAGCAGCATATCACCTTGATGCATGAGCGGGACGTAACAAGCTTTACCCGGATGAATACATAAAGAGAAACCAACAAGGTTTGCCTGCATAAAGTCTATAGAAGTTGTTTCTGTATCTACAGCAAAGTAACCAGCATGTTTGATATCAGCAATCCAGCGTTCTAGCTGTGCCTCTGTACTCACTGTTTCGTAGTTATCAAACGGGGCATCAAAAGCTTCTACCGCTGTATCTTGTTTTGGTGCAGGAGTTGTGACTCTTACAGGAGGGATTTCTGCTTCCTGTGGTTCAACACCTGCCAACTTTTCCACCCGGGCCACAAGACGATTAAATTCAAGGTCTTTAAGGAAGGTTACAGCTTCTTTTAATGTCGGATCAAAATGTAGGTGCTCCTCGGTCACATCACTATGTACGTCTGTTTTAAGTGTAACAAGTTCTTTAGACATAAACGCATTATCGCGGCAATGCTCAAGCTTCTCAACAAGCTTAGGTTTGCCCACTTCATCAAGATGGTTATACAAATTTTCTAATGTGCCAAACTGTTGTATCAGCTGTGCCGCCCCTTTAGGGCCAATACCTTTTACGCCAGGGATGTTATCACTGCTATCTCCAATAAGGGACTGTACTTCAATCACTTTATCTGGTCCGACACCAAATTTCTCAACAACCTCGTCTGCACCTATAGTTTTATCTTTCATGGTATCCAACATCACAACATTGTTTGTTACAAGCTGCATCAAATCTTTATCAGATGAAACAATCGTTACTTTACAGTTCTCTCCATAAGTTTGAGCAATCGTCGCAATCAGGTCATCTGCTTCAAACCCTTTTTCTTTCAGAGTAGGGATACCAAAAGAGTGAATCAAAGGTTCAAGAAAAGGAAACTGCTCTATCATTTCCGCATCAGGCTCTTTACGATGTGCTTTGTATTCTGAGTATATTTCATTACGGAAGGTTGGTGTGGTATCAAGCGCAACAGCACACATATCGGGCTTCAGGTCTGCCACCACCTTTAAAAGCATTTGTGTAAAACCGTATAACGCGTTTGTATTAAGGCCATCACTACGTGTCAGTGATCTCACACCATAATAAGCGCGGAAAAAGAAATTAAACCCATCTATAACAACTAAATGCTTCAAAAAATCATCCTTTATTTCGTCTCAGGAGCACATATACAGCACCACTACCACCATGTCGCGGGATTGTTGTATGGTAAGCAAGCACCGCACCACAACCTTCAAGCCAGGTACATACTTGGCTTTTAATGAGTCCCATATCACCCTGCACACCGTACCCTTTCCCTTTACCATGCACAACCAATAAACAACGACAATTTTCTTGGTAGCCTTGTCGCAGAAAATCCATCAACGACGCCCAAGCCTCGTCCTCAACATGACCATGCAGGTCTATCACATGCTCATAAGGAATCTGGCCTTTACCAAGCTGTTTAAATGCTTTTGGATCTAACCCTGCACGCCGCGCGCAAAAGAGCAACAACTCCCGCCTGCGGTCAATAAAAGGTTCATTATTATCAAGGAGGCCAGCTCTAGCGGCAGGGATATCAACCACAACACTTTGTTTTATTTCTTGAGGTCTATTGTGATTTGGATAAACCTGTTGAATATCATCGAAAGACTCTACCTCGTCATCCTTTGAATCAGGTTTGATATCAGTAGAAGCTTTCGGGTGGTGTTTGTTTTTTTGAAGAGGGGTCACGTCAGCCACTTCAGAGGCCCAATCCCAATCTTCATCCGAATTATCATCAAACATAGTTACTACCCAGCAAGTGCAGTAGGTTTAACAGCACCTTCATCTTCTGGGGAAATATACTCTTTACACCAGGCATCGTAGTCCGCTTCCAATGTATCCACCTGCCAAGCTGCAGGGTTTGCATTCAATGCTTTTTGCAACCACTCGTAATCCGCTTTTGTTTTTGGAGCGACGGTATCATCAAGTTCACCCATAAGGAGAAACACTTCTTTGGTAGACTCTCTAGAAATAGCCTTTGTTAAAACCTCTCTCGCTTCTTTCCACATCTCTTGGGCGAGAAACACTTTAGCTTGTGCATATAAACCTTCGGGACGATCTTGTGTTTCCTGGGCAAAACGTTCTGCCTTTTTAAGGATTTTTTTCACAGGCTGATCTTTCACAGCGTCATACCACATATCGACAATTTTAATACTATAAGTCGTGCGCCAAAAATCGAATAGCGCTTTTTCAGTGGCACCTTTTATTTTAGAGTGCTTCAGAAATGCAAGTTTCTTTTGGAAGAGAGGGAAATGCTGTGGACAAACTTTAAGGCCAGCCTCAACATACTTTAACGCTTTTTTAGAGGATTCCGCCTCAACAGCTTCTGCTTTTTGTAAATTCATAGAAGCTTCGTAGAAATCTAACTTTTCCAAAACATGGTCACCCTTACGGCGAATCACAGGGAGGAACTTTAAAGCCTCATCAAAATGACCACTACGCATTTGCGCCTCAAATAAGATTTCCATCAACCATGCGTTTTTTGGCTTCTGTTTATAAGCCTGAGTTGCAAGCGCATAAACCTTTGCCCAGTCTTTCTCAGCCAAAGCCTGGTCCAATAATCCTTTAAGGCCAATAAAATGACCTGACTTCTGATTACTAAGAAGTAAGTACTGCTGCTGCGCTTCACTTTCTTTACCTGTAAGTGCCGCTGCTTCAGCCTGAAGCACCGTTGTAAGCCCGTGGGCAGGGAGCAGTTTTTGAGCTTTTTTAGCAAGTTTGGCCGCTTGAGAAAATTCGCCAGCTTCAACAGCTTCCAACCCTTTCAAAACAGTGTCCATCCCTTGGTAAACTTTTTTCTGTTTACGTTTACGCTCTAATGCAAAAGGCACTTCTTTGAGGAATTCCCAAATACGTCCACCAATAAAAGCTGAAACAAGGAGTACAGCCACCGCCCACACAAACACTGTGCTCGACATTGTGAACGCGTAACCTTGTAGATATAACGTCATAAAACCAGATTCACTGGCAGACATTTGAGCAAAAACACCTACAACAAAAAGAACAACAATAAAGAAAAACGACTTAACGATCATAAAACTATCCTGTATATGCGTTTAGAACAGCCTGTAATGCCTGTTGCTGACGCAAGTACAAGTCTAGCGTATGACTTAACTTCACAAGTCTTTTGTCATTCGCAAGAGTCTCAGACTCCACAATGAAATTTTGGGCTGCATCAGCACGGCCGCGCAACAAATAAATCTGAAGCTGTTCCATATCGATCACCCAAGGTTGAGCAAGATCGTATGCTTTTTCATCTTCTATTTTGCGCACCTTTATTAAGCCTGCAAGCCAAACTTTAACCATAGCAACAAAAGAAATACCCTCTTTTGCATCAGCAACAGGTTTTACAATCATATCATCTGCAGAGGGTAGACCTCTCATCTGTGTTTTAGCAGCCATCATCGCAAGTTCTGCAAGGGTGACAGGCCCTTCCGTTGGTGTGACTGAAAGAAGTGTTTCTAAACTATCAGACATCGCAATATCCTGCATAACATCACGTGCAAAAAGTTGTAGCTGGGTAATTTGCTCAAGGAGCACATCGCCGCGCTGGTAATTATCACGCAGCTCTGACACCATTTCACTAAACACAAGGTTGTCTTTAGTAAGGCCTGAAGTAGCGTTTGCTTGTTGGGAAACCCTCTGTAGCATTACCTCTGTTTCTGTCAGCCTATTTTCAAGCTTTGTCATAAGTTTCATTAAAGATTGGATGGACTCCAAACGAGAATTGTCAGCAGCTGAAGAAGGTGCAGTTTGAGCTGTTGCAGCAGTCACAACAATACCAGGCTCAGAAATAACATCTATTTGAGTTGTTTTTGTGCGCGAGACAACAGGTTTTTCTACCATTTTATGCGTGGCGCCCTCTTCATATTGCACACCATAAACAACAGCTGTGCCTACAAGAGCAACAGAAGCATACCAAAACAAGCGTCGGCGCGCTTTAGAATGCTTTTTTGCCACCACCTTTTCCTGAATACCTGCCGATTTATCTGCAGCCTTTTTAGGGGTTTTAGTTGCAGTTTTAGCTTTTTTAGCCTTCGTTTTTTCAGCCATGAGGTTTCCCTTTATTTGTCTAGTTTAAAAACAACTGTTTTCAGTTTACGCTTCTTTCAACCATTTTGCTATATCAAGCGCATAGTAAGTCAGAATTATATCTGCACCAGCACGTTTAAATGCTGTCATTGTCTCCATCACAACGCGCTGTTCATCTACGGCACCTGCAGCAGCACCTGCTTTAATCATCGCATATTCACCGCTCACATGATACACAGCAAGAGGTAGTGTTGTATTCACACGAATATCTTTCAATACATCAAGGTAAAGTGTGCCTGGTTTCACCATCAACATATCTGCACCTTCAAGCTCGTCTTGCATAGACT
>Ga0316207_10005607_pt1 | contig 10326 bp, 10 predicted proteins | sample 6weekpyrite_MG_FD_204943 | JGI IMG/M metagenome (GOLD analysis project Ga0316207, IMG submission 204943) | Microbial mat bacterial communities from mineral coupon in-situ incubated in ocean water Damariscotta River, Maine, United States -... | ecosystem: Environmental > Aquatic > Marine >...
GGTAAAGCAAGAAATAAATTTAAAAATAAATAAGAGGATAGCATTATGAGCATTATTAAAATTGACATGAACTCACCTGAGTTTATAGCAGAAATGGAAAAGACAATTAAATTCACTGATAAAGTAAATGCACAGTTCGGATGGGTATACAACCCTCAAGAAGAGGTCAATGAAGGCGTGCAGATGGGACTTGCTCGAAACAAAATGATGTATGGAAAAAGATTTTGTCCATGTTTCATGGTAGATACCACAGGGGACAAACCAAAATCGGTTGATGACCGTATTTGTCCATGTAAACCGGCTATTGAACAAGAGATACCACAAGACGGTGTTTGTCACTGTGGAATTTTCTGTACACCAGAGTTCGCTGAAAAAAAGCGTATTGAACTAGGAATGGAAGAAGCAACTCATACACACTCACGAGGCCTTACAAAAGAAGAATGTGAAATGCTTGTGAACAAAGATGAGCTCGATGGTGATGAACTGATTTCTCTTCTTGAAGCACGTGACCTAGAAATGGTAACATTCAATCTTGTTGATGTACGAGAACATATGGAATGGCAGATGGGACACATCAAAGGTGCTGACAAACTAGTGCCTACAAGCTCATTTTTCCAAACATGGGAAGAAGCAAAAATCGGTAAAGATGACAATGTGATCCTTTACTGTCATGTAGGAAGCAGGTCTGCACATGTTGCAAGAATCCTAACAGACAATGGGTACACAAAAGTTGGAAACCTGACAAATGGAATCGTTTCATATCCGGGTGAAATTGAAAGATAAGATAAAATATAGGAAGAGTCTATGAAAGTATTATTAATTAAAGATGTAAAAAGTTTGGGAACAGCCGGAGAAGTCAAAGAAGTTAAACCGGGTTATGGCCAAAACTTTTTAATAAAAAAAGGTTTTGCAAAACCTGCAACACCTGAAATCATTGCTGAGCACGAAGCAGAACTTAAAAGAAAGGCCCAAGAAGAAGCTGCTGAGATAGCAAGACTCAAAGAGATTGCAGAAAAACTAGATAAACTAGAAGTAATCATAACAAAAAAAGTAGGTGACAACGGTCATCTTTTCGGTGCTATCACAAAAGAAGAAGTTGCTTCAGCACTCAAAGAACAGCATGGTATTGAAATAGACAAAAAAGCCATTACAGACAAAGCAGTCATTAAAACGATCGGCGAGCATGATCTTGACCTTAAACTTGGTCACGGTATTCACGCCAAGTTACATGTAGACGTGCAGGGAGAATAAGAATCAATGTTTGATGCTACTACTATACTGGCCTACAAAGGTAAGAACAAAGCCGTTATCGGCGGTGATGGTCAAGTTACCTTTGGAGACAGCGTTTTAAAGGGCAATGCAACGAAAATACGTACATTGCATCACGGTAATATCCTTGCAGGATTTGCCGGAAGCACTGCTGATGCCTTTAACCTGTTCGATATGTTCGAAGAGTTTCTAGAAAATAAAAAAGGCGACTTATTAAAGTCCGTTGTCGAGTTTTCCAAAGCCTGGAGAAAGGACAAAGTTTTACGCCGTCTTGAAGCTATGATGATCGTTTTAAACCAAGAACATATTTTCATTCTTACCGGAAACGGAGATGTCGTAGAACCTGAGGATGGAGAAATAGCTTCTATAGGCAGTGGTGGAAACTTTGCCATATCAGCAGCAAGAGCATTGAAAAAACATGCTTCACTTGACGAACAAGAACTGGTCAAAGAGTCTTTACATGTAGCAGCAGACCTATGTATATATACAAATCACAATATTAAAACATTGATCCTAGATGGAGACAAACAGTGAATTTAACCCCTAAAGAGATTGTAAAGTATTTAGACGACTATGTTATTGCTCAAAAAGATGCGAAAAAGACTATTGCCTTAGCTTTGCGTACACGTTACAGACGTATGCAGCTCGATGATGAACTTAAAAATGAGATCACTCCTAAAAATATTTTAATGATAGGTTCAACTGGTGTCGGAAAGACTGAGATCTCTCGTCGTCTAGCGAAAATGATGAAAGTACCTTTCATAAAAGTCGAAGCAAGTAAATACACAGAAGTTGGTTTTGTCGGTCGTGATGTAGAATCTATGATACGTGATCTAGTGGTCAATTCCATCAGTATTGTAAAAGCAGAACAAGAAGAAGCAAATAAAGAAAAAATAGAAAATTACATTATCAATAGAATTACGGAAAAACTACTTCCACCTCTTCCTGCCGGAGCCAGTGAAAGTAAAAAAGATGACTACCAAAGGCTATTAGAGGCGATGGAGAAACGTGTCGAATCAGGAGAGATGGATGATAAGGTCATTGAACTTGAGATTGAAAAACTTAATGTTGAGTTCAATGACACAAATCTCCCACCAGAAATGGCAAAGGTACAAGAGAGCTTTTCTAAGGTTTTTGCAACTATAAACAAAGAAGATAATAAAAAAGAGATAACAGTAAAAGATGCGAAACTACTTCTTCGTCAGGAAGCGACCAACAAACTTTTGGACACGACAAGAGTCAATGCCGAGGCACTTAAAAGAGCCGAGAACGGAGGTATTATTTTTCTTGACGAAATAGATAAAATTGCTCTAAGTGAAAAAAGTCAAGGTCGTAATGATCCTTCCAAAGAAGGAGTTCAAAGAGATCTACTGCCTATTGTAGAAGGTAGTAGTGTTTCTACCAAATACGGTACTATCAATACCGATCATATCCTTTTTATAGCGGCAGGTGCCTTTCATGTCAGCAAACCAAGTGATCTGATTCCAGAGTTACAGGGAAGGTTTCCATTGCGTGTGGAGCTGGAATCCTTAACAGAAGAGACACTTTACCAGATACTGACACAAACACAGAATTCCCTACTCAAACAATATGAAGCACTCTTAGGTGTTGAAGGTATGGAGTTGATCTTTGAAGATGAAGCAGTTAGAGCAATTGCAAAACTTGCACATAGAGCGAATGAAATAGCTGAAGACATTGGTGCAAGACGCCTGCATACTGTACTAGAACGTATTTTAGAAGACATTAGTTTTAATGCAGATGAATATAAAGAAAAACAATTCATCGTCACAGCCGGACTCGTTCATGAAAAACTTGATGATGCTGTAGAAGATGAGGACCTATCAAGATATATTCTATAATTAGGCCTGTAAAGGAACAACGTCCCTTTACTCCGCTTTCGCCTCTATGGCGACTAAAGTCAGATACTTGTGTCTGTAAAAAAAAAGAAGGTTTATAGATGACTAAAGCTGGTTTCGTTTCCTTGATTGGACGTCCAAATGCGGGTAAAAGTACCCTTATGAACTCACTTCTGGGTGAAAAAATTGCAATGGTAAGCCAAAAGGCAAATGCCACAAGAAAACGCTCAAATGCCATTGTGATGCATGAAGATGCGCAAATTATCTTTGTTGACACACCGGGTCTGCATGAAAAAGAAAAAATATTAAATCAGTTTATGCTTGATGAAGCACTTAAAGCAATGGGAGATTGCGATCTCATCGTTTATCTCGCACCCGTAACTGACCCTACTGAACACTATGAAAGATTTTTACAGATCAATAACGGACGCGTGAAACATATCATCGTGCTGAGTAAGATCGATCAGGTCTCCCAGGAAAAACTTTTCAGAGCTATAGAATCATACAATAAATACTCTGATCACTTTGAAGCACTCATTCCAGTTGCAGTTCCTCGTAAGGTAGGGCATAAGGACTTACTCGATACTATAGCCAAACATCTTCCCAAGTCTCCTTACCTTTATGACCCCGAGGATCTCACAAGTGAATTAGTACGTGATATTTATGCCGGTTTTATTCGTGAAGCTATTTTTGAAAATATCAGTGATGAAGTCCCATATGAATCTGATGTCATTATTGACTCAATTGAAGAAGAGAACAAAATAGACAGAATCTATGCAACAATCATTATAGAAAAAGAGTCACAAAAAGGCATTATAATAGGTAAAGGCGGTGAGGCCGTAAAACGTATCGGTAAGTCTTCCCGTGAAAAAATTGAAAAACTCAGTGGTAAAAAAGCTTACCTTAACTTACAGGTAACGGTCAAAAAAGGCTGGACAAAAGATAAAAACTTTTTAAAGGAAATAGGATACGACAATGGCAAATAATATTTATAATACAGCTTTAAAAGCATTATCATTACTTATTCTTTCAAGTTCTATGTTTGCTTCTAGTAATGATATATTAACAAATTACAGGCTCTATGGCATCCAAAATATTGAAAAGCAACTAGATAAAAGTCTAACAAAGAAAGAATATTGGGATTCATATTTAAAAGAAATGGACACTAAATTTGGCTATATTGAATCGTATACAAATATTCTTTTATGTGACAAATCCAAATCAGAATTACTAATTTATTCAAAAGATTCAAATAATACATATAGACTTCAAAAGGAATACAATGCTTTCACCGGAAAGCTCAAAGGTGACAAAATTAAAGAGGGAGATTTAAGAACTCCGATCGGTGTTTATGATTTAGTTAAAAAAATATCAAAAGTTGACTCTTTTTACGGACCAATGGCTTTTGTTACCTCTTACCCTAATTTATATGACAGATATAAAGGAAAAACAGGTCAAGGTATATGGATTCACGGTTTACCTACAGATCAAGAAAGAAGTGAATTTACAAAAGGATGTATTGCTATTAACAATAAAAGTATAGAGTGTCTAAACAAACATATCAATATTAAAAAAACAGTTTTAATAATTAAAGAAAATACTTCAAACAAACGGCCCATATCCAAGAATACTATTGCAACAATTTTATCTCAGCTGTATGCATGGAGATATGCATGGGTATATAATGAACTGCAAAACTACTTAAGTTTTTATTCACCAGAATTCAAAAGATATGATGGAATGAATTTAAACAATTTCAAAAGATACAAAAAAAGGATCTTTAAAAAAAATGAAAGTAAAATAATTTCTTTCAATAAAATAAATATCGTCCCATATCCAAATGTTGAAAACTTATTTAAAATAACCTTCAATGAAAATTACGAATCAAATAGCTTCTCTTTTATCGGGCAAAAAGTCTTAATAGTTAAACTTCAGAATAATAAAATAAATATAATTACAGAGAAATAGATGCCTCTAGTATTAACTATAATTATTACGATTTTACTAGGAAGCGATCTTCAGGCAGATATAAACTTAATAAAAAAAGAAAACAATGACTCCAACACTACATTACTTGTAATAGGTGGAATTCATGGAAATGAGCCTGGTGGATATTTTGCTGCTTCGATTCTTGCTACACACTACTCTATTATTTCTAAAAACTTATGGGTTGTTCCAAATTTAAATAAAGAGAGTATCATTTCCAACAAACGCGGTATTTATGGTGATATGAATAGAAAATTTTCATTTATTAAAAAAAATGACAAGGATAAGCCTACAATTGATGCAATTAAAAAAATTATACTTTCTAAAAAAGTCTCTTTGGTTTTAAACCTACATGACGGACATGGATTTTATCGTAAAAAGAACAAAGGAAGTATATTTAATCCAAATGCATGGGGACAAACCTGTGTTATAGATCAATGTACTTTAAAGGAAAAGCAGACTTTTGGAAATTTAAATACTATAGCTGAAACCGTAAAAAACAATATAAATAAAAAATTGCTCAAGAAGCATCACACTTTTAATGTTAAAAATACGAATACAAAGTATGAAGATGAAGCTATGCAGCTTTCACTTACATATTTTGCCGTTACAAATGACAAACCCGCTTTTGCAATTGAAACAAGTAAAAATCTTTCTACATTATCTCAAAAGATTTTTTATCAACTCTTAGCTATTGAAGAATATATGAAAGTCATGGGTATAAAGTACAATAAAGACTTTGAACTTAGTGAAAAAGAGATCAGTAAAATAATAAAAAATTATGGAATTTTAGAAATAAATCACAATATTTTATTAAATTTATCCAATATCAAAAAGTCTTTAAGCTTTATTCCGATAGAATCGAACAGTAATGGATTTTGTTTTTCTAATCCACTAGGAGAGATAAAAAAAAGAAAAGGTATATACTTAGTTTACATAGGTAACAGATTAGTTACTTCTTTAAAACCAGAGTATTTTAAAACATCACAATATTGTCAAAGAAAATATGAGATTATTGCAGATGGTAAAAGACTTTTTTTATCAAAAGCTTCAGAATTTTATATAAATGACGATTTTAAAGTTATGAAAGATAAGAACTTTCGTGTAAATGTTATAGGTTATTATGCAAAAGATAAAAAAGAAGAAAGTGATGTCACTATTTCTTTGAAAGATTTGAATAAAAAATATTCAGTTGATAATGACCATAAAACTTACAGGATAGAATTTTACAAAAAAGATGAATTTTGTTCCATGTTACTGGTTCATTTTAAATAGGATTATAGTTAATGAGTATATCAGCGCAACACTCTTTCTCAAGTATATTGTCTATTAACCCGTATAAAGAAACATACTTTAAAGGAGTATCAAGTTTCCTTAGTGAAACAACATCTCCTCAATTTTCAAGTGACCAGTTTGTTGTTTCATATATTAACACAAAAGAATTCATTAATGCTCAAATTGAAATAAGCAAGAATATCCCTGAAGAGGACCTATTTGATGCAATAAATAATAAAGCATACGATGAATTAGCACTTGATCAAGCAGTAGAGTATAAAATACAGTTCATCGAGACGTATAATACGCTTGATGAGAACAATAGATACTTTCATGTGTTTATCGCAGATCCTTTAGATATTACTAATACTTTTTTAAAAATAGTCGAAAAAATAAAATATATAGATGTCATAATCCCATCTCCTCTGTTACTTAAGTCTCTTTACTCTAAAGAGATCATAGACAGTAATGGTACACATTGTTTTATCTATATTCAAGAAAATGATGCTTTTTTAACTATTTATGGAAATAAAGAATTTATCTATACTAAGTCATTAAAATATTCACTTGTAGAAATGTATGAACGGTTTTGTGAACTTTATGGTGAGAGAATTGATTATAATGATTTCCTGTATTTTTTTACAGATGAAAATCTTAAAGAAACTACTAGTGAATATAAAGAGTTTTTTATACGTCTTTATAAAGAATTTTTTGCAAATATCAATGATATCCTCACATATGCAAAACGTGCATTTGAAATTGAAAAGTTTGAACATGTCTATATCGGAGCTCAAGTTCCAACTATTACAAAACTTTATGAGATGCTCGAAGTTGAACTTAATATTAAAGCAAGTGAATTTGAATTTGACTATGGGTTTGAAACACAAAGTAAATATATAGATCAACTTCATGCTCTTATGCATTTATATTCGACATTACCTAAAGAAGAGAAATATGAATGTAACTTTACAGAATACAAAAGACCTCCTAAATTCATACAACGAGCAAGCGGTAAACTCATTATCTTAACTTTAGTCGCATTTGCACTTGCATTTGCATATCCAGTTACTTACTGGGTACTTACATATGCACAAACTTTGCAAGAAGATCTTTTAAGACAAAAATACAAAGAAGTTCACAATATTAAAATAACAAGAGAAGCCACTATTAAAAGTAGGCTTGCAGATAAAGAAAAGGTTCTTAAACTGCTTGCAAAAGAAAAAACAGAATACATTGAGAAAAAAAATACACTTAAAAAGATTCGTGAAGTAAAAGTTGACTATCCAATGAAAGCAAAACATTTAACACTTTTTACAAAAGATTTAAATAAATTTTATGTCAATGTTCAAAAAATCATATATAGTGAAAAAGAGAATACGAAAATACTCAAAATGAATCTTATTGCAAATAAGGACAGAAAAATCACAAAATTGCTTGAGTATCTAACTAAAACCTATTCAGGTAAATATAAATTTTCACTAAAAAAAATAACCTTTGATCATAAAACAAATAAATACATGAGTCAATTAAAGGTGAAGATATTATGAAAGTAAATATTGAAGATTATCTCCATAGGATAGATACAACTTTTAAAGATAAGAGTCAAAAAGAGACTTATATGACATATATAATGATCGTAAGTGTTATTTTTGCTTTTGCATATCTCATATTTTGGGATAGCTCTTTTGAAAAATTTGAACAGACAAGAGCAAATGTTAAAAATCTGCAGATAAAAATAAATACTGATAAAAGATATTTACAAATAAATCCAGAATCTAAAATAGTACTTTTAGCAGCAGAAATAAATAAAATAAATAATGAGATAATAACTCTAAAAGACACAAATAGCTATATTAAAAGTAAGATTGAAACAATTTCTTCTTTAGTCTATGATGAGCGGACATGGGGTGAATATCTAGATTCTATTACAAAAAATGCACAAAGATACGACATTAAATTAATTGAGTTAACAAATACATATTCTAAAACCGACAACTCTTTTGGTCATATATTAGATATTACGATTACAGCTATTGGAGATTATAAGAATACTCTAAAATTTATGAACTCATTAGAGCAAAGTGACCTTGTAGTGGATATGCACAATTTTGATATAAGAGCAGATCAAGTTTTAAACTCTGACTTGAACATATCTGTATGGGGGATTAAATACTAATGAAAAATTTATATACACTCTTAATACTCCTTATGACAGTAGAACTTTTTTCTAATGAACTAAGTTGGGTAGATGAACAAATAAATGCAATTAAACCTGCAAGGGTAGGAGTTTCATCAAAAGAAATTTCTAGGATTAAAAACCCTTTTATCTTTTTAGATAAACCAATTGAAACAAAAAATCCGAAGATTAAAGAAAAGGCATTAAATTCTTATGTAAAACTAAAAAGAACATATAAACACAAAAGAATAAACTTCAGATTAGATGCCATATTAAATAAAGCGGCACTGATCAATGGTAAATGGTATAAAGAAGGTAGCTACATATATAGCTATAAAATAGCAAAAGTAAACAGAAAAACTGTTCTGTTAGTACACGAAAATAAAAATATTTTTCTTTCCACTGAGAAAAAAAATAAAAAAATAAAAATCAACAATAAGTAGGGACTTCAAATGAAATTAATAACAACATCAGTTTACACGGCTATGCTTACTATTATGCTTTCAACAAGTAGTTTGGCAGACTGTTCATACGAACTATTTAGTATTAGTTCTGTAAAAAATACAAAAATAATTGATTTTATAGAACAGTTAAGTGATGAATGTGGTTTTAGTATCATTATAACAGATTCACATGCCAAAAAATTCTTAAATACTAAACTCAATAAAACAAATCTCAAGAACTTGACTATTGATGAAGTACTAGATATTATTTTAACTGAACATAATCTTTCCTATACACTAAAAAACAATCTTTTGAAGATATCTTATCTTAAAACAAAGGTATTTAATATAGATTATATTCTTTCACAGAGAAAAAGTACTGGAAGTACTGACATTACCTTAAGCTCATCATCAAGTGCACAAACAGGTACAACAAACGGAGTTGGAGCAACAGTTGGTGCTACTACCAGTGCAAATGGGGCTACCGGTGGTGCCGGTGGTACTGGTGGAGGTTCATCATCTGATACAGGAATAAAAATAGAAAGTTCAGATGAAGTAAAATTTTGGGAACAGCTTGATACAGAGTTTCAAAGTGTTCTTAATCGTCCCAATGATACATATAAAGCACCTGCACCTATTATCAATAAAAATGCAGGTTTGATTACCGTTACCGCAACCGACAAACAACTTAAGCGCTTTGAAAACTATTTGGCAAAACTCCAAGACAAGGTAAAACTACAAGTTCTTATTGATGTACAATTACTATCAGTTACAATGAGCAAAGGAAGATCGACAGGTATAGACTGGAAACAGCTTTATGCACTTCAAAATGTCAAATTATCTGCTAGTACAGCAAATTACAATAATATCGGGACTACAATCCCTGCAGATGGTATTATAACAGATACTGCAGCCACAGGAGCAGGAGCATCTCAGCTTCTTACTATGAGTGCTGGAGGACAACTGACAGAAGTTATCAAGTTTCTTAAAACACAAGGAGATGTTAATTCAATCTCAAACCCTAAGGTACTTACATTAAACAACCAACCTGCACTTATCACTGCCGGTACAGAGTATTTTTATAAAATCATTTCTTCTACAAACCAACAAGGAACAGGCGGTGGAGTAGCAGCAACAACGCAAAATCAACTAGTCAACTCTGTTTTTGCAGGAGTTTTACTAACAATTACACCCGAAATTTCTGATGATAAAACGATAACACTTAAAATAAACCCGTCACTCTCAGAAACGACGACAGACATTTCACAAACTCCAAACACTGGTAGAGATATGCCGCCTGACTTGAATCGACGTCAACTAT
>Ga0316207_10005608_pt1 | contig 10326 bp, 12 predicted proteins | sample 6weekpyrite_MG_FD_204943 | JGI IMG/M metagenome (GOLD analysis project Ga0316207, IMG submission 204943) | Microbial mat bacterial communities from mineral coupon in-situ incubated in ocean water Damariscotta River, Maine, United States -... | ecosystem: Environmental > Aquatic > Marine >...
TTAACCTTGCTTGGCGTAAGCTGGAACTTTTTATTTATTGGTGGCACCAGTTTGTTAACAGAAACATACAAGCCTGAAGAGCGTAATAAAGCACAGGCGATGAATGATTTTATAATATTCACCACAGTGGCGATTGCATCATTAACAGCTGGGGCATTGCAGCATAACTTCGGTTGGCAAATTGTGAATCTAGGCGTTGTTCCTTTGATTGGAATTATTTTAGTTAGTATTGTTTGGCTTGGAATTAAGTCGAGAAGCATGCCGGCAGAATAGTCATTATTTCTTCAACTTAAGACCTGATTACTTAGTAACATAGTTATGTCTAAGAATAGGTAATTTCGAACGACCTAATAAAACTTTTCGGATAGCGAAAAGTGCAACAATTCAGAGTAGTGTGTAACTGACGCTGAATATGAGAAGAGAAGTCATCACTTGTTCGTTGGATTGAGTGGTTACCGTCTGCACAGTCCTTAGCAATTCATCAATAGTCTAGGGCTGTCTTGCTGCTTCAGCGGGAGACCAGCCAGCAATAACGGCGATAAGTCCCGCGGGTGAAGTGAATATTGTCAGGCGTAGATACTATATTCCTTTCTATTGTGTCGAGTTTTCAAATCCATACTCTTATAGCTGCTAAATAGTAAAAAAATTATGGTTGCCACGGTCTTTCATTACCATTGGTATCGCGTAGATAAACAGTGCTATCGAGTTTGAGTACGTCAGTACGTCTTTTCAATTTGGTAAAGACAATGATGTTTGGGGGCAGCTGGATTGGAAGGTATTGGGTATTATTAATAAAGTGGTGAAGGTGTTTGTCTCCACGGTCATGTTGAAATTCGAAAAGGCCACCTGGTTTATCAACATCAGAATATTTAGGGAGTTTCTGGTGGAAATAGAGAATGGTTTTGCCATCATCCGATATGGCGTAGCCATTCTGGCGAGAGGCATGCTCAGAAAATCGTGCAACACCGAGTAAGGTTTTTTCGGCCTTATTGTGATGAAAAACTTTCAACACACGAGGGGCTAACCAACCATTCCCAGATAATTCTATAGAGAAGTAAGGAGAAAGTTGTGTGCGTCCATCGGCAACGATTTCATGCTGAGGAGCTAGCCGAGTTTCAGCAAAGAGAAATACACTGTTAAATAAAAGAAATAATATGATGATTAATTGGTGTTTACGCATAAACTTTTTATCGGCAGAAAATAGGATAACTAAAGTATATCGGAATACTCGAATGTCTTCGCATAGATGAGCCAATGCATCATGAAAAATTGTGGTAGTAGCCTTTCATTTTGAAAGGCCAAATAGTAAGCGGCTGCTATTTCATTAGTTTCATTATGGAATTAATTGTATAGTTTTATATCAGAGTAAAATAACATTAGAATCAACTATATGCGCATTCAACATAAAGTTCTTGTAAGTATATTGTTGCCGTTTTGTATTTTTATCGGGATAGTTTATATCCTCTCGAATTATATTTTTCTCGAAAGTTTTGTTCAACTGGAAAAATCACAAATTGAAAAGAATATTGATCGAATCAAGAATTCAATTTCAACTGAAATTAGTGATCTAGTTGCTTTTACTTATGATTGGGCTGCTTGGGATGATAGTTACGAATTTATACTAAGCGGTGAACAAAATTATATTGATGCAAACCTTGTTGATTCAACATTTGAAGGAAGTAGCCTCGATTTTATTGTTTATATCAATAAGCAGGGAGAGGTCATCTATGGTCGAGAGTATGATTATGTAAACGGAAAACAAATTCTTCTTTCTAATGCATATTTAGAACTTTTTGGTCCAGAAAGTATTCTTTTAAAACCTCAAACAGTGGATCAAGCCATTGGCGGTATTATTCGTATCAACAAAGAATTATATATCGTTTCTTCCCATCCTATACTAGATAGCAACATAGATTCTGATTCTCGTGGCGTGCTATTAATGGGGAAAAAATTAGCTGATCGTATATTGGAACGTTTAACTAAAACGACACAGGTCAGCATAAAATTACATGACTTCGACACCCTAAATTTCGAAGAAAAGTTAATTACACAAGAAATAATTAGTTCTTCAAAAGAAAAAATAGTATATGAAAGTGAAGAAAAAACAAACGCATATATCTTGTTGCAAGATATATGGGGTATGCCAGCTGTCATCATAGAGGCTCAAAATAAAAGAGGTATATATCAGAAAGGGCTTCAGGCTACGTCGTATATGGTGACAATATTGATTATAAGCACTGTTTCTATTGCGTTAATGTTGATGTTTATTATTCAGAAGATAGTGACGGTAAGAGTTGCTAAGTTAGAAAATAGTGTCCATCAAGTTGAATTAACGGGAGACATATCCAGGCGAATAGAAAATGAAATTTCGAATGATGAAATTGGCAGCCTAGCAGGGCGTGTAAACAGCATGCTTGAGTCAATACAAATTTCACAGGCTCAATTAGAAACGGCTCGGTTGGACGCAGAGCAGGCTAATTTAGCTAAATCAGAATTTCTCACTAGCATGAGTCATGAGCTTAGAACCCCATTGAATGCGATTCTTGGTTATTCGCAGTTACTTGATTTACGAGCGAACAATTTAATTGAGACTGAAAAAGAATGGGTCACTGAGATTATCGTTGCAGGTAAATATCTGTTAAATCTGATCAGTGAATTACTTGATTTATCCAATATTGAATCAGGACAATTTAAAATAGATAACGAACCATTGGTGATAAGTGAGGTGATTGAAAAAGCGGTTAGCATGATTCATCCGGTTGCGAATAATGCTGGTGTAGAGCTTGTGGTGGAAATAGGAGAGTTACAATCATTACGTATTACGGGGGATGAGCTTAGATTGCAACAAATTCTAATTAACTTGCTAACCAATGCCCTTAAATACAATAAAGCGAATGGACGAGTTAACTTATCCGGTGCCATTATAGGTAAATATTGTTATATCAAGGTTGAAGATAATGGCATCGGGATTTCTAAAGAGAAACTTGAAGATGTATTCAAGCCATTCCAAAGAGGCGACGCCTATGATAGCGGTGTTGATGGGGTGGGGATTGGGCTGAGTATCACGCGACGTTTAGTAGAAGCAATGAATGGTCGAGTTGAAGTTAAGAGTAAGCAGAATGTCGGTAGTATTTTTACGATAGTTTTGCCGCTCAGCTAACTATGTTTTAAGCAGTTTTGCGTTATGTTTCGTTTACATGAAGTGAAGATAGTGGCGCGGGAGTTGAAATATAATAGCCTTGTGCATAATCAACGCCGATATGACGTAGTTCATTAAGAACACGCTGATCCTCAACAAATTCAGCGATAGTTTTAATGTTCATGACATGTGCAATTTGGGTAATAGACTCAACAAATGCATGATCAGTTTTATCATCACATATATCACGGACAAAACTTCCATCAATTTTTATGTAGTCAACAGGCAGTGTTTTAAGGTAACTAAACGAACTTAAACCACTACCAAAGTCATCGAGTGCAAAGTGACAGCCATTTTTCTTTAGGTCTGTAATAAATTTAACTGCACTGGTCATGTTTGCAATAGCGGCTGTTTCAGTTATTTCAAAACAGATGTTTGACGGGTTTATTTCATGATTTTCCAGTTGGTCAAGAATATATCGAGAGAAGTCTGACGTGGATAATGATTGTCCGGAAACATTAATAGTAAACATGCAAGGTTTAAGAGTATCGCCAGATGACTGATAAATATTTTGAATATTAAAAAACGCATTGCGGATGACCCACTTATCCACAGATGGCATTAATTTGTATCGTTCAGCTGCTGGTATAAAGGCCATCGGAGGAATTAATTCGCCTGAGGCATTTGTCATCCTTACCAATATTTCATAGTGACTAGCAGCAGGTTCTTCTTGATTGAGACTAACAATAGGTTGGTAGTAGAGAATCAGATTATCCTCATCAATGGCTTCATTGATACGTTGTACCCACAGGACTTCACCACGATGTTTTTCGAGTTCACTATCTTCAGGGTGGTAGATATGAATACGATTTCGTCCCTTGTCTTTGGCAAGGAAACAGGCAGTGTCCGCGGCACTAAGTAACTCTGAGATATTGGCGGTAAGCGCTGTAATGGGAGCGACACCAATACTGACGCCAATATCAAAACTTTGGCCTTGCCAGGTAAAACGAAAATCGTTAATGGCGCGAAGCAAGATAAAAGCAATTTGTTCGGCCTTGGTTAGTGAGCAAGCTTCAAGTAGAACGCCGAACTCATCACCACCGAGTCGTGCAAGTGTGTCGGATTTTCGGATTTTTTGTTTTAGAATGGTCGATATCTGCCGCAACAATTCGTCGCCTGCATTATGACCACAGGTATCATTAATAAGCTTGAATTGATCAAGATCCATAAAACATAAGGCATACTCAATATTATCGGCGCGGACATTCAAAAACGCATGGTCAAGACGAATTTCAAATTCCCGACGATTAACCAGACCAGTCAGATTATCGTGCGTTGCTTCGTGATTTAACTGGTTGGTCAGGGCACGTGTCTCAGTCACATCGCGAAAAACAATAATCAACCCCAGTATTTTGTTATTACGGTCTTTTATTGGTGCAACGCTATGTTCAATGCCATATTGTTTTTCATGCCGATCGATAAGGATTTCACTTGAGGATGAGTGAACTGTTTCACCTGATGTAAGAACATCTTCGATTGGGTTAATAAAACGGTGTTGGCTATCCTCATTCACAATGTGAAAAATACTATTAATATGCTTGTTTTGTGCAGTGATATTGGTCCAGCCAGTTAAGGTCTCGGCGTTTGGGTTCATCATCATTATTCGGCCATTAATATCTGTTGTAATGACCGCATCACCAATTGAGTTCAAGGTCAGTTCTGCAAGTTCCTTGTCTAAGTATATATCCTGCTCAATATTTTTATTTCTTCTTACAACATAAATGGCAATAATGATGCTTAGGAAAATTGTTAAACCACTAAGAAGGTAAAGTAGGTTTACAGTACGCTGTTGAGTGGCCTGTGTTTTTAGAGAGGTCTCGTTGGCATTGATACGTTGATAATTCTGCAACTGACGAAGCACTTCGAGCGCTTTTTGTTGAGCAGGAACGGCTTTGTTTGTGAGTAAATCAAGAGCGGCAGCAGGTTTTCCTGCATACATGAGATCAACAACGCGTAGCTGAACAGGAATAGCCTGTTTTGAAAAGCGTGATTGTTCCGAGAGTAAAAAACGTTCATGCTCAGCTAGATTCATATCAAGTAATTCTAATCGCGCTACCGCAAAGCGTGCCCCATCTTTATTGAACTTTACATAGAGCTCTTCGTAATGAAAAACATCTTCACTACTGACCATGGAATAGAGTTTGTTGGTTCTGTCTCTTGCAGCGTTGTACATTTGTGCAATCAGTCGAGATTTTTTGTTGAAATTCAGCGATAGTTCTCGTACTTGCTGCTGACTTTGTTGTAATTGATAAATACCATAACTCATCAAAGCGGTGAAAATAGTAATAGATAGCAGAAAGCCGATTGTTAGCAGGACCGAACCCGTTGACAAAATAGTTTTATTTTTAAAGCTTGGGTTGTATCGATTTTTTTCAGGCATTGATAGTTAGCTTATGTAAATCAAAACTTTATGACGTTAATTTGATTATAGAAGAAATTAATTACGTTGTTGGTTATTTTATGTATTTATATGATCGTCTAGTTCGCCATCCATGTGTAATTCTGTTAATTCAGTAAAGCCGCCAATCCATTCATTATCTATCACAAATTGTGGCACCGTTCGTGCGTGATTTGTGACGTTTAACATTTCTTTGAGAGCACTTTGGTCAAGATCGACGCGACATTCCCGAAAATCAATATTCCATTTTTTAAACAATAGCTTAGCTTTATCGCAAATAGGGCACGTGCCGGTACTGTAAATAGTAATACGATTCATGAGGGTATATCTCTTTTGTGATTTTATGATGGGGATCATGGTAACGCAGTTTAAATAAGCTACGCTATGTATTGTGCAAGGATGATAGTTGTAAAACGTAGCTTTTACTGGTTAATGGAAATTCGTAATTCAGGTCAGAGATAATAAACACAGGAGAGTAATGTGAAAACACTGCATTTTTATGTAAATGAACAGCTCGACGCCGATAGATTAACCTTGATTAAAGCGGATTTATTAGCGATGTCGCATGTTAATAATGTGGAATTTGGTACGGGCGTTCCTCGTGAGTTTGCTGTTGATGTTGACGAGCATTGTGATATGGCAATTAATGTCATGCAACAGCTTAATCGGGCAGGATTAAACCCCGAAATTTCATATAGTTAAGTTGTGGCGGCGCAGGGTACTGCGCCAGTCGCTATTGGCACTGGCCTTTGCCAATAGCTTATATTGACCGACTTCATTTTCGTACCAACCTTTGTGGTGTTGGAGCGGTTCAACACTGTAGCCCCACCAGCACCCATCGGCATCTTGTGCCAGCCAGTTAACCCAGTCAGGAATAGGGAAATTCACCATTACGTTATTATTTATAGTTGCGACATTGTGTCGGTAATATTATTCTAGCGCCATTTTATAGCTACGCGAAGAACAATAGACAATGAGCATTATGCAGGTTTTTGTTAATGGCCAGTCACAAATCGAATACGACCGTTCTAAATCCTTACCCGAGAAGCAGTTAGAGTATCTTGAGAAAATGGATCAGGAAATGAGCGCTGGCTTTGAATTAGCTGGTGAACAGATTAAAGATCCTGATTTACTGCAGCGTGCCCAATTTGTTGCAGGCTATTTATCTCAGGCTTTGTTCAGTGAGAATGATGCGATGATCGCGGCAAGTTGTTCATGGTTGGCAATGCGGTTATCGGATCTTAAGCAAGTGAAAATCACTCAAGAGGATGATCAAATCTCGATTGATCTGGTGTTTGATGAAACACGGGTTAATCAGGTTAAAGTTGGTTTGAGCATGCCAACGAAGAAAAAGCCGCTCCATTAAGTTAATTAAATAGCGACACAGTTCCGGCCATTGTCTTTAGCTCGGTATAGTGCATCATCAGCTGCTTCAATCAGACTACTTATATCTTGATGCGATTCTAATTCAGCCATGCCTATTGATACGGTTAGCATTGGTAAGCGCTTGCCCTTCATGTTTTCAATAGGTGTATTGCGAATTCGCTCACGCAGACGTTCAGCAATAATGCGTGCTTCGGTCGCAGAAGTGTCAGGCAACATGATGATGAACTCTTCGCCACCATACCGGGCGGCTGAATCATAAGGACGTATGTTGTCGGCGAGACATTCCGCGACAACGGTTAAGGCTTCGTCTCCGGCATGATGACCGTGGTTATCGTTAAAGAGTTTAAAGTGGTCAATATCCAACATAAGAATACAAAACGCGTGATTATTTTTTTTTGCGCGTTGAAGAATGCGGGGCAGATGTTCGTCTAACCAGCGTCGATTATATAGGTTGGTTAACGCATCAATCTTTGAGTTCTGTTCAGAAATCGCTTGTTGTTGCCGGCTCTCAAAAATAACCAGATTATCTTTACGTACCCGTGAAGATAAAATATAGAGCAAGTTTCTGGCAATCGTATTGGAACGTTCTATCAATGCCCAAACATCTTTTTTATCAATAAGTAATAGTCGGCAGTTTTGTTCTGTTACAACGATCGCGGATGGGCGCTTACCTTCAATGATGGACATTTCACCAACACAGTGACCTTCTTCAAGATAGGCAAGTGCTTCATGGCCTTGCCAGTCAAGGCGGACTTGAACTCGACCGCTGATAACAAGGTAGAGGGTGTTATTATTCTTTTCAGGTGTAAGCAATACATCGCCAGCATTATAGTTGTGTTGTTCGCTATGCTTTAATAACCAGATGAGATTGGCGTCAGATTCGCCACGTAAAATATGCTGCTTTTTCAGCATGTCAATTGTTACGGTTGTATCAATGTTACTGGCATGATTCATCTTGTAGAATATCTCATTAATCACTGTTGTATAAAGTGTGGCATAGCTGGTGTAGAGTACAATAAGCAAAGTCATAATTTGTGTGCTGACGCACAGGTAGAATGAGTCATGGGTCACAAAAAGAAATTACCTCCGCAAACAGTGGTAGCCAGTACGTTATATTGGGTTAAAAGCACGGTTATTCACTATAATTTGTGCCCGTTTGCGAACAAGGTTTTTGCTGGTGACAGACTGCAAGTGGACGTATCAGGCGCTGAAACGAAAGAGCAATTATTGAAAGACTGTTTGTTAGCCATTCGACAATTATTAGCAACATCAAGGGATGAAGTTGAAACAGTTTTGTTAGTGCACCCACAGTGCCTGAATGATTTCTCAGATTACAATGATTTTCTTAGCATGATCGATGTATTGCTTGAGGAAATGGAATTGTTAGGTGTTGTGCAAGTGGCAAGTTTCCACCCTGATTATTGTTTTGCAGACTGTGATGTCAATGATGCGGCTAATTTTACTAATCGTTCTCCTTACCCCATGTTGCACCTATTACGGGAAGAAAGTATTAGCGAAGCGGTTGAGGAATGGGCAGCATGTGATCTTGATGTAAATGAGATCCCCGAACGCAATATTGAAACATTACGAAAGTTAGGCAATGATATTTTAGCAGATCAATTAACTGCTTGTTATAAATAGATGGAAGAAATTATTATGCTGGAAGAATTTATTGTTGTTGCTACGCCGTTGTTATTGGCCTTATTGATGGGGGGCGCGGTTGGTTTAGAACGTGCCTGGCATGGCAGACCAGCTGGGCTGCGTACCCATACTCTGGTTTGTATATCATCTGCCTTGTTAATGTTATTAACGGTGAATCAGTGGCAATTAATGGGGGCCGTGCCGCTTGAAGCAATTCGTATTGATCCGACGCGTATGGCGCAGGGCATTATGACAGGCATCGGCTTTTTAGGTGCGGGTGTAATTATGAAAGAAGGTTTAACTATTCGTGGTTTAACAACCGCTGCGTCAATATGGATGACCGCATCAATTGGTATCATGATTGGTATGGGCTTTAATACAGCGAGTACATTTGCCACCTTTTTGACGCTTATTGTGCTTTCCCTGTTTAGTCGTATCGAGGCCAAAATACCATCAAGACGTTTTGGTCGTTTGGTGTTGCGTTATAAAACCAGCGATGATGTGATGCATGAAGATATTGATTCGTTAATTGCTAACCATAATATTAAGGGCTACCACCCTAGCTATCACCTTGTTGATGAAGGACGTTTGTTTGAATATAAAATGACAATATTCACAAACGAAGCAGAAAACTTTCAAGCGCTTGCTGAAACATTAAAGTCAGCAGAACGTTTAATTGAATTTAGTATTACCCCTAGCGGTGATTAATCACTGGCTAACGTCAGTGTAAATAATCCATCAAGTGTCTGTCGTATTTGGTTGATGGTGAGATGTTCACCATCACTTGGGTCACTCCAGTGTTGGCAACTGATGCTCATTACCTCTGGTTGTCGTGGTGAATAAAGCGCCATGATGGTCATGTAGTCAACCAGAGGTGGGCCACCATCTCCACTACCTGCGACCACTGTGGGCGTGTTAAGCATCACATTCTCAAAATCCTGATGAGCACGAGAAACATTGAACGTATCAGGTTTTATAGTTCGGTCTACATGAGCAATATCACGTAATTCAAAATTGCAGTTTGCATAGTACGTATCCAGATCCCAGGAAGACTGAATCAGCTTGCCATCTTGAATGCGTACTTCGGCGTCATTTGCAGGGATAGTTAAGGCTTGGTGCAGTATTAGTTGTGAGCCTACCGGTGGGGCATAAAAACTTGAGTTTGGATCTTTCGGTGCTTGATAGGAACAACTGCTAAGCACAATAGTGTATGAGCTCAATATAAATAAGTAGAGTACGTGTTTCATAGTCTGACTCCTGTTGTGTCAGTCAATGTCTACATTATGACCCTTGAGAAGAGCAAAAGTTTGTCAGGGTTTTCTGATGTTTTATGAGAATAATTGAAAATAACAGTCGATGGCATCGAGTGCCATATGAATAAGCAAGCCTGCTGCGATTATTCTCAACTGAGGAATTAGTAACAGTATGCCGTAAACAGCCATGGCCGGCTCAGTATGCAGCAGGTGGCTACCGATACTACAGCGGTCTGGATCGAAGATAGGGTCACTAAGTAGGTGATCCAGATCGACCAGCATCGTGGCGACCATGATGCCCCAGGCACGCTGCCAGCGTGGTTTGAAAGCAAATCGAGCAACCAGAGCAGGTACCAGTAAATGGGCAAGCATATGTAGAAAAAAACGTGTCATAAATCAGTGGCTTGTTGAAAAATATTGCAAAAAGTTTATTGTAAACACAGAATTAA
>Ga0316207_10005609_pt1 | contig 10326 bp, 10 predicted proteins | sample 6weekpyrite_MG_FD_204943 | JGI IMG/M metagenome (GOLD analysis project Ga0316207, IMG submission 204943) | Microbial mat bacterial communities from mineral coupon in-situ incubated in ocean water Damariscotta River, Maine, United States -... | ecosystem: Environmental > Aquatic > Marine >...
TATCTGGCATATCAAGCGCAAAGGCTGATGATGTCGTTAAGAGCGCGGAGCCGATAACGGCCGCTTTAGAAAAGCTTTTCATAGGTATTTCCTTAATTGTGTGCTTTAGGATAGTCAAATGGTTTAATTTAATTGTTTTCAAGGTTTGTTTTTTTCGTGTGCAGCCCATTAAAAATCTTCCCATGGAAAATTTTTTAAGAGTATATTGATCTTTACGTGCCAATTCAATATTGTGCATTTGAGATTTTTCTTCTTTACACATTCAGTGATTTAACTCAGTTTTATTAATTATTAGTAATCAGAAATCTAATCATTGTTTAGAGCTCTGGCTGTTTACTAACCAGCCCGTTAGGAGATATTAGCAAGAATTTTCTGTTTTTCAAGCCTGCTTTTATCAATCTAACAGTTAGTATGTAAATCACATTCTTTTATATGTTATTTATAATGCCTTGTATTATTATTTTCTACTAAAAAATCTAAATGACTTAATTTGACACTTTATTATTTTGTTCTATAAATTATTGTCAAATTTTTCTACACACAGCCATCTAACATAGGCAACATTCCACAATCGAAGCGATATTAGCACAGTGGTTTCAATCAAACAAGAATAGAATTGAACCTATTTTCCCAAATTTGGTCTCGATCAATTTTGCTACCTTTCGTCGTCATTATTTTGAAACCCACCCTACACACGGGCTTTTCACAATAAACTTTAACCAGATACAAACCCGTTATATAAATATAAATTATGGCTTCCTAAAAAATTTCACTATATTTTTAACTAGCCAGACTCCCATGTAAGCCTCTCCATATTTCCTTCTGTTATTTACCGTCATCCAGCTCTTACATTCCTTATAATGAATACACTATATATATATAGAGTATATGGACAATTCGTTTCCTTATATCCAGCTAAAGACCTAATGCCACATCTACCTCTACTACCGCAGAATCAAAACGTTATAAGTGAGCCCAATATTAACTGTCACTAATTTAGCCTCGATCATTGTAAGCAAATAAACTTTTTCTCCATTCCTTATCTACAGGCATTTGTAAAAGCTTTACATTCTCCCCAACTTCATTCTCATACCAGCCCCTGTGGTTCTCCAGCGGCTCAACCGAATACCCCCACCAGCTCCCATCTGAATCCTGTGCAATAAAGCGCACCCAGCCGGGTATAACTACTTTACTTAAATCAGGCTTCAACAAGCTCATCAAGTTCATCGTCCATATGCAGCATTGTCAACTCAGAGAAACTCCCTATCCACTTTCCATCTATAATTATTTGCGGAACGGTTCTTGCCCCCTGTGTTATTTCTGACATCTCTCTCAAAGCCCCGTGGTCAGTATCGACCTTAGCTTCCACATAAGGGATTTTCCACTTGTTCAGTAACAATTTTGTTTTTTCACAGACTGGGCAGCGTGCCGTGCTGAAAATTTTTACGCGAGCCATTTAAATCTTCTCCAAATTTTGCACGACATTATATCAAAAAAGCCTTTAACACCTACACTTTATAAGCTTTACTTTGCGCCTATCTGTTGCAGAATATAATACATAATTTGCCTTCAAGGATTAGCTATGCCTAATAAAGTAACTGTTCGACCTTCCGGACACCAGTTTGATATTGACCAGGGAGAAACCATTCTTGATGCCGCCATGAGACAGAATATTGACCTCCCCTATGGTTGCAGGGGTGGTGCCTGTGGTAGTTGCACAGGCTATATTTTAAAGGGTGAAATTTATTATGACGACACACCTATAGCACTTAATGAAGACATGAAAGCGAACAACCAGGCTTTATTCTGTATTGGTAAAACCACTTCTGATCTTGAAATCAGTATTGACGAAATTGAAGGAACTACTCTGCTTGAGGTTAAACAGATAGGCTGTCATGTCAGTTCAAAAAAACATCTTTGTCACGACGTTATCGCACTTAAGATCAGGCTGGATAATGACCAGCGACTCCAGTACCATGCTGGGCAATATATAGAGTTCATTCTTGAAGACGGTAAACGCCGGGCTTTTTCTATTGCTAATGCACCCCATAATGATGATTTAATTGAGCTCCACATACGCCACGTTGATGGCGGCTTATTTACTGATTTTTTATTTGAATCCATGCCCGAACACTCAAGCCTGCAACTCCAGGGACCGCTTGGTAACTTTTTTTTACGGGAAGACCGACATCGTCCAATTATTATGGTGGGTGGAGGAACCGGCTTCGGCCCCTTAAAGGCTATGATCGAACACATAGAATATGTAGGTTTTGACCAACCGGTTCATATTTTTATGGGCGTCAGAGCTCTCCGCGATTTATACATGAGTGATATGGTAAATCTATGGATTAAAAATAACAGGAACCTTAGTTTTATTTCCGTTTTGTCTGATCCTATGAAAGAAGATAACTGGCAGGGCGAGACCGGTTTTGTACACCAGGTTGTCGCAGATAAATTTCCAGATATGTCAAACTTTGACATATATATGAGCGGACCACCACCGATGATAAATGCCGCTGTTGATCTGTTTACCCGGCAGGGTGCTTCCAAAGACAATATGTTCTCTGACGCATTTGAATACTCTGCTGATGCAACCCAGGCCATTGCCGCAAAGAAATAATCTCCATGACCGACTGCAAGCATCTGGAATCAGTTCTACATAATGAAATTCCGCTGACCCGGGCAATGGAAATTTCGGTTTCCAGCTGCAGCGAAAACAGGCTAGAGCTCTGCGCACCTTTAGCCCCTAATTTAAACCATAAGCGCACCGCCTTTGGCGGTAGTTTATACTCTATTGCCGTGTTATGTGGTTGGGGCTTCGTTTTTCAGCAGATGCATTTGAATCAACTTTCCGGTCATATCGTGATTCAACATAGTGAAGTAGATTATTTATTACCCGTAGCTGGTGAGATCAGGGCATGTTGTGAATTTAGTGATAAAGATACTTTAAAACGATTCATAAAAACTGTTCAACGCAAAGGCCAGGCCCGTATTAAATTACCGGTTAAAATATTATTTGACGGAAAAGATGCTGTGAAGTTTTTAGGGCATTATGTTGTTCACCAGTGATTCAAACAACATCATAATCATCTGCAATTTTTATCTATTCTGGCAAACGATTCGCTTTGCTATGCCGCAATTAAAATATCACCTGATAAGGCTAATGCCCACCATAGATAATCACTTTAATCACCTGCTTTGAAAAGCCGTATTCAACAAAAGCTATTTACTGAATCACTTTAAGCAGGGGTCTTCCGGGTTTATTTTCACTGGGCGCACTTAATATATTATTTTCAAATTGACTATCTACCGCTTGTAACAGACCTAGTTGATACATTTTTTGTGCTTCTTCGTGCTCACCCATTTTACTCTCAAGCAATTCAGCCAACTTTAAATAAGCTTCAGCCGTCGGCTGAATACCAATACTCGAATCAAAATAACTTCTTGCCTTACCCCAAAGTTTACAATTAAGGCACAGTTTACCCAAAACCAGCAAAAGAACCGCATTACGTGACTGCCCATGTAGCCAGGTTTCTGCCGTTTCTAATTGCCTGGCAGCATCACCTAACTCTAAATTTGAGTACAGCAAGGCCAAATCATCACTCCATTCATTACTTAATTGATTACGTATTAACACCTCTGCCTCTTCGTCCTTATTAAGCTTTAACAGGTAACTAGAGTAGATAAGAACTAAGCCTGAATTATTCTTTAATCGCCTGGGAATTTGTCGCCATATACGCTCAGTCTTTTCTCCATCGACCTGTTTTAAGCTGCTTTTAAGCATACCGTAGTAAGCTTCTATCTCGTCTTTTTCAAGCTGGCTTTCTTCTATTGCCTTCATCTTACGAACATCTTCAAGAATGGGGCCCAGGCTTTCCCAGTCTCCTAATTGCTGATATGCACGTGCCTGTAGTTTTTTAACATAGCCATGCTTTGGTGAAACACTGGACAAATGATTTAGGGTTGCCAATGCCTGCTCAAACTGTTTATGACTCAACTGCAACTCAGCCTGTGTTAAACCAATTGCAATATCCGCCGACGGGGTTTCCTCATGGGCCAGTCTTAAATACTCATCTCGGCGATCATATTCCGCAAGTTGCTGCGCTGATCTTGCAGCCATTAAATAATTTAGTAGTGAAGTATCACTCGACCCGGCCTGTTTGATTAAAATCTTTTCAGCCTGTTCAAAACGCCCTTCAGACATTTCTATCAAACCTTTAATTAATGCATTTTTAGACCTTTCAGCCTGGCGCTCAACATGACGCCGGTTCATGTAGTTTGGAAAATACAGTATTTTTGAAATGAAGCGTAAAAAATAATAAAAAACAAAAAAACTTAATGCAAGAAAACCCATCATGAAAATAAATGAGGTTTCTATTGTGTAGTCTGCAAAACTAAAAACTACATAACCGGCTCCATTATAATAAGCCGTAACACCTAAGAAGACAGAAAAAGTAGCCGCCAATAGCATTGCAAGTATAAAACTTTTCATTATTTATTCCCCCTGCTTTATTTTTTCAGACTTAGTTTCACTATTCACTGTCTGAACTTTTTCTGACTTTTTTTCTACAGTAAGTGATTTTACAGTTTTCTTTGAAGGGAATTTTGTTTCCTTTTGCAACATTGTCCATGCTTTGGTTAATTCTGGCAAATCAGGGCTTAACTGTAATGCAGAATAGTCCAGTAGTGATTTCTGCAACTGCTGTATTCGGTTATCACTTTCATCATAATGCAATCTTACAATTTCACTGGCCATGCTAATTTCATGTAGAAACTGTGTTTGGTCAAAACGTAGCGCTGCTAAACGTGCACCCAATAAATATGTACGAAGTAATTGCTCAATACTAGCTTGCTGATCGGCACTACTGGCCGCCTGTATACTTCGTTGATGTACTTTAATCTCGCCTATCTGTTTTACCGCTTCCAGAACAGAATCCACAAAGGTATCTTCTTTAACTGCTGGCGCTTTTTCTTCTGTAAACTGTACCTTTATTTCATCCTTTATGGATTTAAAGGGCAATTCTGGTAAATAAGTTATGGCCTGATCCAAAGCAAGTGAAATACCGTTCACATCTGCCTGGTGTATAGCATTCAAATTTCCTATATCTTTAGCCAGTTGTTTACGAATTTTAAATAAACTCATATCTCCCAGTTGCTCTATACGCGCATCGGCTCCTTTAAGGGCCGCAATTGCACCTGTAATATCCCTTGCCACCGCAATGCGTTGATGCGCAATTCGTAAAAGGTAATCTATTTCAGCCAAAGCCCATCCACGTTGATTACGATTTACAACCTCAATTGCCTGTTGCGATATGGTTTCAGTTTGCTGAATTTTCTCACTCAATTGTTCCAGCTGATTTGCATTGTTAGTTGATACAGTAGTGTTATCGTCAGAATTTAATACTGTTTTTTCAACTTGTTTCTGTAAATTCTGAAGGGATTGAAGTTGTGTTTTTAACTCAGTCTGGTGCATTTGCAGCTGTTCCCAAAAATAATACGCTGTGCCACCACCTGCTGCTACAACAAGTAACAGTAAAAAATAAACAAAACCATGACCCGATGATTTCTTTTCAGGTTTTTTTTCTTGCCTGGCAACGTCTACATTTTCTATTTCAGGCTCAATGTTTGATACTGCAGTTTCTTCTTTTGACATAATTGGTTACTTTAAAATATTTCTTTATAAACCAGAATATTCAGGCTACTGATTATTCTGGCATTAATTCAATTCTTGTTCGACCGCTTCCAGCATATGCTGATTTATAGCAGATGCCGCGAGCCTGATCGACTTAAAACCAAGACTTTGGGCCAGCTTAAGGCACCGCTGAGAAGCTACAATCAATAATGTGCCTAACATTGCAGCCCTACCTGGTGGCTCAAGCATATCATACAGGTTTTGTAATGATTCATTACTGGTAACGGTAATGGCACCTATTTTTAATTTACCCCAGTTATTACTAAGCAGCTGACGACTTATACCCGCATCTTTCTCTGGCAAACTACGCCGATATACCTCGGCGTATCGAACCCGCACACCTCTTTCCTGTAGTGCTTCTGCCAAATTTTCCAGGCCACCTACACCCCTGAAAATTAGACAATGGCTTCCTTTTATATAATCTGCCTGTAATTCTTTTAATGCCAATAGCGATTCACTATTAAATCCATTATCCGGACTCAGATTAACTTTGAATCCCAGTGCATTTGCTGTTGATAATGTCGCCTTTCCAATGGTAGCAATTTTTGATCTAAGCGAAGCTGGCTCTATGCCTTGTTGGTGCATCAATTCTGCAGCATATACAACTGCATTAGCGCTTATGAAAATAATTAAATCTATTTCATTGAGACACTTAATTAATTCTTCAAGCTGCTTGTTTAATGTAACCGGCTGAATTTCCAGGCAGGGAAAAGACAGTGCATTAAACCCCTTACTTTTTAATAGATCAATAAACTCTGTTGCCTGTTTTTGGGGCCGGGTCACTAAAACAACATGATTATCCCCATTCATTGCGGATTTAATGCTGGCTTAAATTTCAATGCTATCAATCTATCATTCCCATTTCACGCAATATTACATCTGCCCCATCATCTAATAACTGCTCTGCTAATTGCCTGCCAAGCGCTTCAGCATTATCTGCCGGTCCTTTTATTTCTCCACGAACGACCTCACTACCATCCGGGCGCCCCACCAGACCACGAAGATAAAGCTCATTATTTTTGAGCACGGCAAAACCAGCAATTGGCACCTGGCAACCTCCATTGAGGCGATGATTCATCCCACGTTCTGCACTTAGTCGAGTATGGGTTGGTTGGTGGTTTAATGGCGCAATTAAGGACTCTATTCTTTCATCACCCACCCTGCACTCAATACCCACTGCTCCCTGCCCAACAGATGGCAGGCTTTGCTCAGGTGTAATTCGGGTTTTAATTCGCTCATCAAATTCAAGCCTGAGCAAACCCGCAGTGGCCAGAATAATTGCATCATATTCTCCATTATCCAGCTTTTGCAGGCGGCTATTCACATTGCCTCGTAAATTAAGCATCTGTGCTTTTGGCATGACTTCTTTTATCTGTAGCTGCCTGCGCAGGCTTGATGAGCCGATACGTGCATCTTCGGGTAACTCTTCAAGCCTGTTATAGTGGTTAGATACGAAGGCATCGGTTGGATCTTCTCGCTCCATAATTACCGATAAATGTAAGCCCTGTGGAAATTCCATGGGCACATCTTTCATTGAATGCACAGCAATATCCGCCTCTCCATTGAGCATTGCCTGCTCCAGCTCTTTAACAAATAAGCCTTTACCCCCTACTTTTGCCAATGGGGCATCAAGAATTTTATCGCCTTTTGAGACAATTTTTACCAGCTCAATATTAAGATCAGGATACAAAAGCGATAACTGACGTGAAACTTCTTCAGCCTGCCAAAGAGCTAATGGGCTTTTGCGGGTAGCGATACGGATGGTTTGCGACATGAATAAATCCAGACATTAAAGATGGCTTATTTTAGCGCAGATTAATAGTGATGCGTAGGGGCATAAGCTCCTGTAACTGAGCAGATTTCAGAATATGGCTGGATTTCAATGCTCATCCATATAGCTGCCTATTTATAGGTTGCCATATTTTTAATCTTTTTACGTACATGGGGCAGGTGGCGTCGGGAGATTTCCAGTCGATCCTCAATTCCTTCTATTGTTATCACGCAGTGCCCTTCAGAATTTTTTTCCAGTCCGCTCATAAACTGATCTGCAACCAGTGCATTTCGATGAATTCGAGTAAATACATGATTAAATTCATTTTCCAGGGATTTCAGGGATTCTTCTATCAGGCACTCATGATCATTGGTTCTCAGGGTTACATACTTATGATCCGCAAGAAAATATCGTATGGCTTCTATGGGTACCAGCTCAAGGCTTCCTCGTGTTTTAACACAGATATGAGTGCGAATTTTTGGTTGCTCATCAATGTATTTAAGCTGCTCAAGTTGCGGTTTTGTCAGGCGTGACGCCGCACCCAGAGCTTCATGTAGCCTGTCCTGCTTAATGGGTTTTAACAGGTAGTCTACCGCGTGTGTTTCAAAAGCCTTTAACGCATGCTCACTAAAAGCCGTAGTAAATATAATTGCGGGGGGCTTACTTAATCTATTCATATGATGCGCGGTTTCTATTCCATCCATACCGGGCATGCGAATATCCAGCAATACAACATCTGGCTTTAACTCCTGTGCCAGTTGCAGGGCATCTTTACCGTTAGATGCATTTGCACAGGCCTCAAATCCACTCAGCTCTTTCACAAGGCCTATTAGCCTTTGTCTAGCCAGTGGCTCATCATCTACAATCAAAATATTCATGTTTATAAAGGTATTCCTATAGAAACCGTATACAGATCAGGCTCTGCAATAATTTTAAACTCAGCCTCGTCTCCATACATTAATACCAGACGGGTTCTTATATTTGTCTGCGCCATATGATTTCCTTTATGTCGACTCATAACGCCATGCCCCAATACCGGATTACTTACACTTAAGCATAGTCGATTGTTTTCGAGTTGCGCTGAAATTTTTATATTTCCACCTTCTGAAAGTGGTTCTACACCATGATAAATAGCATTTTCTACCAGTGGCTGCAAACATAGTGAAGGTACCTCAATCTCCATTGCAGCCTCATCTATGTGCCAGTCAACCGAAAGCCGCTTATCAAGTCGCAAGTGCTCTATACCTAGATAGCTCTTTGTGAGGCTCAACTCATCATGTAGCGTGTGAATCGTTTCTTCCTGTAAGCTGGCTCTAAACAAATCAGATAAATCCTCTACTGCCTTTTCGGCCTTATTAGCATCGATATGTATCAGGCTAGCAATAGTATTCATACTGTTAAATAGAAAGTGTGGACGAATTCGCGCTTTTAGTGCCTGTAACTGAGCATGGCTTTGTGCCTGTATATTTGACCGCCATTGGTATTGTACGTAAAAGTAACGTAGCACCACTCCGTAGATAATCCCACTTATAGCCAGGTTTCGTAAGATAAAATAGGTAATTGCCTGTTTATCATCGAAATTAATCTCGCCAATCACATCACCCAGGTATACGACCAAACTGCTAAAAAAAACCGTCACCAGCAACATCAGTCCAAAACTTGATGTGGCACAGACAACTATAGTTTGGTTATTAAGCCATTTTTTTAGTAGACATAGTAGGCCTGCATTTAAAAGGCCCAACCATTGCGCAAAAAAAGAAATAAATGCCAGGCGCAACCAAAAGTCATTTTGACCTGTTGGGGCCAGTGCTAATAATATTGACAGCAATTCCACCATCAGTACCAGCATAAAAACGGCTGAAACGTCACATAAGTTAGGGATAAATCCCCGATTTGAATTCAATTCCGTATCCATGATAGGCAGTTTAGACGATTTGCCGCGTATTTGTTAATTAAACGAACTGGCCCCCGTTAAGGCACATCTCCATCGGGGAAAGACCGTTTCTTGCTATTAGCAAAAATCACTAAAAAATATCTATCCCCCCCTACAATTGGTTAGCCGTAAGGGTTTTGCTATACTTCGCGCTAATTCTAAACCAGTTTCAGGACCCACCTTCACCATGAGCAAAGCTTCAGATACAAATAAATCCCAGGATAAATTATGGGGTGGGCGTTTTTCAGAACCCACCGATGCCTTCGTTGAAGCTTTTACCGCCTCTGTTCAGTTCGACCAACGCATGTATCGAGAAGACATTGAAGGCTCCCGTGCCCATGCCCAAATGCTTACAAAGGTTGGCGTGCTGACAAATGACGACTTAAATACCCTGCTAAAAGGCCTTGACCAGATTGAGCAGGAAATTTCTGAAGGTAAATTTGCATGGTCTATAGCCCGTGAAGATGTGCATATGAATATCGAAGCCCGTCTTACTGAGCTGGTGGGCGATGCGGGTAAGCGCTTACACACTGGTCGTTCTCGTAATGATCAGGTGGCTACGGATATTCGCCTTTACCTGCGCGAACAAATTGGTTTTGCGATTGCTGAAATTCGCCGCCTGCAATCCGGTTTACTAGACCTGGCTGAGCGCGAAGCACGAACCATTATGCCCGGTTTTACCCATCTTCAGGTGGCGCAGCCCGTTACCTTTGGTCATCACCTGTTAGCCTGGTTTGAAAACATGCACCGGGATGCCTCTCGCCTGACAGATTGTTCTAATCGCTTAAATGTTTTACCGCTTGGCGCTGCCGCTTTAGCTGGCACCACATACCCTGTTGACCGGCATTTAACTGCAGAGCTGCTCAAGTTCGACGATGTTTGCCGAAATTCATTAGATGCGGTGAGTGATCGAGATTTTGCCATTGAATT
>Ga0316207_10005610_pt1 | contig 10326 bp, 12 predicted proteins | sample 6weekpyrite_MG_FD_204943 | JGI IMG/M metagenome (GOLD analysis project Ga0316207, IMG submission 204943) | Microbial mat bacterial communities from mineral coupon in-situ incubated in ocean water Damariscotta River, Maine, United States -... | ecosystem: Environmental > Aquatic > Marine >...
AGGTAAAATGATGCTGGCCCAACATAGAATGATTAATGCTATTCTCAAGGAAGAGTTGCAGAATTCTATTCATGCCCTTGCATTACATACCTACACCCCGGATGATTGGAAGGAAAAGCAGGGAGTAAGCCCTGAGTCACCGCAATGCCTTGGGGGAGGTAAAACCTGATGCAGCGATAAACAGGCCATTCATCGTGTTAGCTCTTCCGCCAATCGAATGACTGTTATAGTTTCAGGCCTTTTTCAAGAGTTGGATATTTTAATCTGACACCCAGTTCTTTCAGCATCAGCTTGTTATCAATTTTCTTTGATTCCCTCAGGTATGACATCATGTTATCAGTAAAGATCTTCTCACATTCCTGCTCGGATATCTGTGGTGGTTCGGGTAGATTCCTGCTTCTGGCGACCCGTAGAAAATAATCAGTCATTGAACTGGGGTTGCCATCACTGATATTGAATACATGAAAGTCTCCGTTGTAGCGAATACTTTGCAAGCAGGCTTGTACCAGGTCATCTACATGTATCCGATTGCTCCAGGGCGACTCAGATAAATTCAAAACAGGCTTTTTTTCCAGTATGCGTTGTACAGGTAGTTTGTCTGGACCGTAAATACCGGGTACACGGAGAATAATATAGGAAACATGATGCCTGGTACTGAATTCTATAAGTCTATTTTCAGCGTCCAGTCGACGTAGCCCCCTGTCAGTATCAGGTGTGGGCACCCTGCTCTCGGTTACCCAGTTATCATCACAATTACCGTATACACCTGTCGTACTTATTAATATTATTCGAGCAGGCAAGTTTGATTGATCCAGGCCCTCCAGAAAACGCTGTATGCGGGTGTCGTGAACACCTTTTGCCGGCGGTGGAATCAGGTATACAATACTGGCTTCATTTAAATCTATATCAGGTAACGAAGTGTCTTGATCGAGGTCGAGTTGATAAGCCGAATAATGTTTATTTAAATGATGATAGCTTTCAGCAGATCGTGTAATCGTTACAATATCACGGTTATCTTCTGAAACGTATGAGGCTAATTTTTTTCCGACGTATCCACATCCAGCTATGACAACTTTTGACATCGGTTATCTAGTTCCAGATGGAAATAAAATAGGGTATCCAGAAAATGAATAACATTGTCGCTAAAATCAGATCGACTAGAAGGATATTTCTGAATTTCTGAATGTCTTCTCCCTTGGCATCAATCAACCAGACTCTGTTCATCAAGGCATCGAGTAACATGACAAGAAAAACGAGTGGTGTGAGGGCTGGTAGTATAAGTGTTGTCAGTACGCCGAGTCCTTCATAATCCGCAGGCGTATCAGCTGGTGTTGCAAATATACACAAAAATATCGCTGCAACTGATAACAGAATACGCAACGGCCTCATTTGTTTCAGTAATACAGTCATTTTATCTAACATAGTTATTCACTTCTGGAGTTTTTATGATTAACAAGCTGCAGGATAGTCATGTCCTGCAGTGATGTTTCGATAGCATTATCGAGTGAGGAAAAAAGCTGATGTATGTTGTCAGTATGCGATATGTCCGAGCTTTCCAGGTGATAGTTTCTTCCGTCCTGTCGGATATGAGATAGTACATCATTAATCTTTATTTGATCCAAAGGTCTTGCAGGGTAATATACAATTGGATCATCGGCTGTATGTATAATGTACCCGTCCTCTTCCAGGTTATCCAGTATTTGCGACAGGATAATAGACGGCACAGCCGTCTGATGGACGAGCTCATCAAAACAAATTTCCTTGTTTAAGTGCTGATAACGTGTGGCAATTTCGAGCAGTACCTGAATCGTCAGGTATTCCTTGGCACGATTGCTGATTTTCAGATTAACTCTTTTTTGAGTTATATATTCAGGATTCTGATGGTAAAAAGAAATACTTGCGCCTGTTAACAGGATCACCCAGCTTAAATACAACCAGATAAGGAACAGTATCAATGTGGCAAAAGCCGAGTAGATTGCAGTGTAATTTCCTGACCCAACCAGGAATGACGCGAACAGCCAACCTGTTGTTTCCCACAATATGCCGGAAATAATGGCGCCAATAACAGCAGATTTAAATTTCACCTTGGTATTTGGAATCAACAGATAAATAAATGTAAATGCACAGATGACAAGTAAATATGGGATGCTTTTTCCAGTGGCAGTTAATAACAGGTTTAGCGCTTCGATTGATTGTATATGTTGAATAATAGTGGCATTGGAAATACTTGCTGAGATGCCTATGGCTGAAAATAGAAGAACCGGGCCTACGAATATAACACTTAGGTAATCACTGAAACGTTGAGTCAGCGGGCGTGTGTGAGATACATTCCAGGTGTAGTTAAAGGCCCGTTCAATTTTCTGGATAAGTGAAATAACTGTATAAAGAAGAAAAAACAAACCTACTGAACCAAGTACACCCACTTTAACATTATTAACAAATTCAATGATTTTTTGGGTAATTTCCACACCTTGCTGCCCCAGGGGTTCGAGAACTTTAAGCAGCGTAGGCTCAACCTTATTATGTACGCCAAAACCTTTTAACACGGAAAAGCTCACCGCCAGTAAAGGCACCATGGATAACAGTGTGGTATATACCAGGCTCATGGCCCTTAATGTGAGCTGCCCGTCAGCAAGATCCCTGATCACGACATATAATATTTGTATGATTTTACGTGCGAGTCTGATCCAGGCAGGTTGGTTGCTACCTGTCTCGGCCCAGATTAATGCATTTATTTTATTGTATATATTTATCAATGGCTTATTCTTTCATTTAATAAATACATTATAGCCTATAAGGCAATTTTCTAAAAAATTATTTTATCGCTCATAAACTGTGAGCCACCTCACAACGAATGCAGCAGGCGCTATATAATATTTAATGACAGCCGATAAATTTATCAAGTAAATATGAGTGTTTGTTATGGCAGTTGATCAAATCAAAATTGATATCGATGATCTGACTACGGGAATGTATGTCTCGCGTCTTGATAGGCCGTGGATAGAGACGCCTTTTCCTTTGCAGGGATATTATATCAAAGAAGATAAGGATATCAGTGCTTTACAGGAATATTGCAAACACGTCTATATCGATATACGGCGTGGGAAAAGCCCGGTTGACCCGGTATTCCTGCAAACTCTGGATAACAAGGTCTCTGCTGAAAAACCTCAAAAGACAGCCATCAAGGGAGTCAAGGCCAAGAAACTGAAGGCCAAAAAGGGTTTTTACAAGCAGACAACGACACCTAAAAAAGAAGTCAAAAATGCACTCAAAATGAAGCAGCTAGCAGAGCTCGCTTTATCCTATATAGAGCAGGCAGCCCTTAACCAGGCCCCCATTCCTTTAAAAGAAACCCTGAATGTGGTTTCTGTCATGGTCAGCAACATTATCAGAAACCCGGATGCCTTTATCTGGTTGACCAAAATAAAGGATAAAGATGATCATCTGTTTGGGCATACTGTAAGAACCACCATCTGGGCTGTTTCTCTCGGCCGCCACATGGGTATTTCTATAGAGGCACTCAATAATCTCGCCATGGGTATTATGTTATCTGATGTCGGGAAAACCAGATTGTCAGACGAACTGATCGCTAAGGACACAATTGATTATACCTACGAAGAGGCTCAGGAATATCGCAGGCATGTTGGCTTCGCACTGGAAATACTCAAATCATCGGGCGAGCAAAATGCATCAGTTTTAACCGTGGTTGCCAGTATGCATGAAAGACACGATGGCTCAGGTTACCCGCAAGGGTTGCTTGCAGATAATATACCCTACCTTGCCAAGATAGCGGGTATCGCCTCATATTATGATGAAATCACCTATCCACGAAATGGTGATTACGGTTTGAGTCCAACAGACGGAATTGCACAGTTATACAGAATGATAGATCAGGAATTTCAGAAAGACCTGGTAGAGGAATTCATTCAGGCCGTCGGTATTTATCCTGCTGGAACACTTGTAGAATTAAGCACGGCTGAAACCGCCATGGTTATAGAACAGAACCCTGAGCGACGCCTGAGACCCATAGTTATGTTATTACTGGATGAACAAAAAAGACCGTACAAGAAATATAAAAATATTAATTTGATGAAAAAGGAAAAGACCAGAGACGGTAGACAGCTGGAAATCACGTACAGTTTGCCAATGGGTGCCTATGGAGCTGATCCTGTCAGTATTTATGAAAGTGCATTTACGTCAAAGTGGTCATTTTCCCTGGCTTCCTGACGTTTCAGTTATCCGCGTAATAGGCTGACAGAAAATCTTCAAATGTCTGTGTATCACGGGCTTCTACTTCAGCCTGTCTGGCTATCGATTGCTTGACCATTTGTTCAAATTCATTGTTTCTATCTTTAGATAATACAAGTTGCTTGAAATAATTGTTGTGCTGAATAGACATTCTTTTTGCAAAGTAATGAAACCCTTCACTATTGTCTTGCATGATTTCAAGCATCCTTGCCGAAGGAGATAAATCAGGATTTTGTACCAACATGGATATATTTTTTACTGAACGTGAATAGGAATGGCACTGATGAACGTTGTCCAGCAGCTCGGCGATCGGGTGTAAAGCATCAAAAATCTCATTTGCCCATTGTTCCAATGGGATGTTCATTCCATTTCGCTTAAGCTCTAGCCCTTTCTTGCGCCCTTCCAGGGCCGTTATCATTTCATTTTCATCGATCTCATCCTGTTCAGTCATATTGATTTCCGGGCTATCTGCAAGTAAACAAAACAACATGAGTGTCTCAAGGAAATGTAATTGTTCCTCATTAACTCCAAATGGATCAAATGCATTGATATCGATCGATCTTAGTTCTATATATTGTATGCCACGTTTTTTTAAGGCATTTATCGGTTGCTCGTTAGAGTTTGTGATTTGCTTGGGTCTAACCGTACTATAGTATTCGTTTTCTATTTGCAGAATATTGGCATTTAATTGCATGTATTCGTCATTGACTTTAACACCTATCTTTTCGTATTCGGGGCATGGTGTTTGTATAGCATATTTCAAATGATCAATATACGCTTCAAGATTATCATAACTGGCCTTGATACCTTTTTCGTTTTCCTTGTTATTCTGGTAACCGATATCACTCATCCTCAATGAGGTGGCATAGGGCTTGTAGTATGTGTTTTCGTCAAATAAATCAAGATCTGGTACATAGTCGCCAAAAAACGAGCGGCATACAGCCGGTGATGCACCAAACAGATAGGGAATGATCCACCCTACTCTTAATAAATTACGGATCAGGGAAAAATACTGTTGTGTTATGAATGTTTGTTTATCTGTTGTTGCTGAAGATGAGGCGTAGATGCAATTCCAGAAGTCATCAGAAAAAGAAAAATTATAATGAACGCCTGCTATAATTTGCATGGTTTTACCATAGCGGTGCCCAAGGCCCTCACGATATATGGTTTTCATCTTACCAATATTGGAAGAACCGTATTGTGCTACGGGTATATTTGATTCACCGGTAACAACGCATGGCATGCTGGTAGCCCAAAACATTTCATTATTCAGACGTTTGTATACAAATTTATGAAGATCTTCTATGTATTGAAGCGCTGTTTTAATAGAATTTAGTGGTGGAGTGATAAATTCTATCAAGGCTTCAGAATAGTCGGTTGTGATCGCTGGATGGGTCAAGGCAGAGCCTAACACGCGGGGATGCGGTGTCTGTGAAATATTGGCATCCTGATTAACCCTTAAACTTTCCTTTTCGATACCGATAAGGCTATTGTTCAAGTGCTCAGATGCATGATTCGTTACCAAATCAGATAATCTGGTTTTAACTTCAGAATACAAAAAGCTTGTCCCCGGAAAATAATTTATTGCGACGAAATGTTATAGACGAATGTAGACAGTTGCAAGTTTTATGGATGGTCTTTATCAGAATCGATAACTCTTGTACCGGGTTCTGCCATTGACATCCCAGTCGTGTCAATATCAGGTGAATCAGGCTTTTTCTCAGTCGACAACTGACTGCCAGAAGGTAACAGATCCATATTACTGGTGTCGATCTCCGGCGGGCTTATATAATCAGGAGACGTTATTTGTTCTCCTGCGGGCGACATGGATATTCCTGTGATATCTATGACAGGTTCAGTCTGGTGCTGATACTCAATTATCGTGGAACCTGGTTCTGCCATACTGAGTGGTTGAGATTCTGCAACAGATTTTGTTGAAGGTTCAGTGCTTGGTCGTGTGGCCGGGGCCTCATTTTGAGTACCAGGAGCGGCATCAACTTTTGTAGCCTCCTGGCTGATAATCTTTGCGATAGCGCCAGCCTGACTGATAGCAGCGAGGTATTTATTTGCGCTTTGTTGGTCAAGCCCTCGTTTAATGACGACCTGCTTGCCAGAAAACAGTTTTTCAATAAATTGCTGATCTTGTTTAAACAGCGCAGCCAGATTGCTGACAACGGCGTCTTTGCTCATTGCGTCGTTAATTTCGCCTGTAAAAACAATGGCGTAACTCATGTATGTTCCTTGTCATGCTATAGTCAATCAAATACTAGACAAATGGCTTGCTATTATCAAGTAAGTCAGCGAGTATTTGTCCGTCAATCAGTAACGACTGCGCTATGAATAAACCTGTATTTTGTTTAAACTTGTTATGACACAACTGACATCGAGTATTATGAGCAGCACAGAAAAAAGGGTCTTCCCTCGTATCCATACACCCTGCCCCGTATTATACCGTTATGGTAATAGCAAACCGTGGAAAGTCGGAATCATGCAAAATTTTTCGGCCACGGGTATGCTGCTCACTGCTACTGAAGATCCGGCAAATGAAAAATCAATCCATATACACGTTAAGCCCGGCAGTCAGAAAATCATACCTGAAATAGCCGCATCAGGTGAGATCATGAGGGTGGAAAGCAGTGATAATGAATTTGTCGTGGCTTGTAAGTTGACCAATATTTCTGCAACTTAAGATGAAGATCCAACACAATGGTGTGAAGACGCAAAGAATGTAAAAGTTTTTTAACTTAATTCAAATTTACTGGAATCATTTGATGAGTTTGTAACATGCTAGGTCTGAGTAGTGGCGTTAAAACCTATAGACAAGCGTACCTGCGAGCTTTTATTTTCAGTAACGTAGTGTTCAAGTGCTGGTGAAAACAGCACCATCATACCCTCCGCTGGTTTTATTTCAGTGTGTCGATCAGTTTTCAGGACCAGATTACCCGAGTTTTCAGGCACATTTATATAGTAGACACCTGATATAACTTCATCAAAATCGTCGTGACAATGTAATGTCGTTTGCTCACCTGGCTGCATGATATTAAGCCAGAAACCGAGTTTGATTTGTTGTTCAGGTATTTCCAGTAAAGAGGCGATTTCCTGTTTTATATGGTCGAGTATTGACTGTAATTCGCGAATGGCGTGTTCTTTTATGTAGATGTTTTCATACCGACCATTAAACAAATGACTTTCATGTTCTATATCTTCCTTTTTTAAAGCCATAGCCTTGTTAAAGATCGGTTGATTCAGTATTTCTGACCCAGAGATATGCTTTACAATATACTGCCCCTGTTGTAGTTTGTTTGCGATCATGACCCTTAATAAATCCTAGTTGCTAAACTGAACTCCTGTGCCTTGCAATCCACAATACCCGGCAGGATTTTTAGCCAGATACTGCTGATGATAGTCTTCCGCATAGAAGAAATGCTGATTTAATCGTATTTCAGTACTTATTTTTGGATATCCATTTTTACTTAATTTCAGGTTATAGCCCTCTTTACTGTCAAGCGCTGTTTCATAGTCACTTTTGTTTGCAGGGTAGATTGCAGATCGGTACTGTGTTCCGATATCATTACCCTGACGCATGCCCTGTGTCGGATCATGTTCTTGCCAGAACACTTCCAGTAATTGCATTAAGCTAATTTCCTCAGGTTTAAATACCGCCAGCACGACTTCGGCGTGTCCTGTAAGACCGGAACATACCTCCTCATAAGTCGGGTTTGGTGTGTAACCACCAGCATAGCCAACTGCCGTTGTATAGACACCATCGAGTTGCCAGAAAAGCCTTTCAGCTCCCCAGAAGCAGCCCATGCCGAAGACAACCGATGACAGATTGCTGTCGAAGGGACCGCAAAGTGGTGACTGCAGAACAATATGTCTGCCACTGACAGGCATGGCCTGCTCTCTTCCAGGCAGAGCCTCTGTTTCCTTGATCATTTCTACTATCTTTTTCATGACAGACGATTTCCTTTACGCTTTTTTTGCCTGAAAGCTATAGTAAACATATTTCCCCGTCTCAAACAATCTGTAAACCCCAGCACCTTTGATGCCAGCAAAATCATAAAAGACCTTCCTTAAATACCATGGTACATGGCTTTCAATTAATTTTTTATGCTGCCCTGACCCTCGTTCCAGTGAATTCAGGATATTCTGGGTGATGTCTACATCGCTGGTAACCACAAGATTGTGTTTTTTGAACATTTCCCTTGTTTTTTCCACCTGGTTAGGTGTCATAAGATCACAGCAGCAAAATACACCGCCTTTTTTTAATGTTAGTGCCACCTGGGTGATGAAGGCTTCAAAATCGGTATAGCAATGAGAAGATTCGACGTTGACAATGATATCAACAACAGAGGGTTGTATTGGTAATACCAGGGCGTCACCTGTCACATTTTTTATGCATTGAGCATCATTCGTCACTGAATTGGCTCCGGCCCTTGCTGCCATATCCAAGGCTATATAAATAGACGGATTTTGGCTTTTCGATAAATGTGCTGCACCGGCTGATCTTCCAGCCCCTATTTCAAGCACCACCTTGCTATCAAGATTGATACCTTCGACGACATGTTCATATAATTTGAGTTGAGGTTTGATGAATGCAGGGCTGCTTTTATTATTCTCGAAATAGCCGTAATTCATTAATGTAAGCATTTCATTTTTATCGTATTTAGCAATAAGATTATACCAGAATTTCCACATTAAACGCTTCATAGACGGAGCGATACTGACGATAGCTACAAACATAACAGATATCAGGCTCGTTGAATCTTGCATCATATTTTACTTATTTATGGTTATAGTTCCTAACGCTATGTTTTAGTAGGATATTTGCATTTTATCAAAAATTCATGAATATTTTCATGCTAACTACTAAAGATCATATGATTTCTCAACTTATATATATAAGTGCATGCTTATCTTGAAAAAAGGCTATACTAATTTATATGAAAATATTGTATAAATGTATGCAAAGAACGAATAAAAATACGGCAATATGCATATCGTCTGAAACAGGAGTCGGAAATGGAACAACGTAATTGGAAAAGAGATCCAATGTCTCTTGATGTCGAAGTCAGGATGTGGCGTCCTTGTGGTGAAGAAGTACTCAGGTGTAAAACCCTTGATTTGTCTCTCGGTGGTGCTGAATTAGAAACCTACGATGTGGCATTCCCGAAACATCGTGTTCTGGAGATACGTTTCTCCAAGCTGACAAATTGCGGACTCAAGCAACCTAGAATATTAGGCAAGTTTATTCGTAAAACCAACAATGGCATGGTTGTACAATTTCGAAAAGCTGAAAATGAAACACTGAAATGCCTGCAGTATCTTATTGCAAAAGACAAGATTCATAATGGAAAACATTTGAACCTTGGTATGGCAGGTTAAAGAGATAAAGTATAGATATGAAAGGCAAGATAAAAACTATTTTAGCTCTTTTGCTGTTTAATTCATTCCTGTTATCTACTATCTCAGTAGAAGCTGCCAGTAAAAAAGAAATCGATATCAATGTTCAGCAGACGCTGAAAAGATTCAAGCAAACTGTGGGCGGTGCTTCAAGCTTCCTTAACAATGCTAAAGGTGTGCTGGTCTTTCCTGAAGTGATCAAGGCCGGCTTTGGCGTTGGCGGTGAATATGGTGAAGGAGCGTTACGAGTAAACGGACGTAATGTTTCCTACTATAATACTGCCGCAGCATCGGTTGGTTTCCAAATAGGCGCTCAGGTAAAAAGTATCGTTATTGTCTTTCTCGATGCAAAAGCACTCAAGAAATTTCGTAATAGTGACGGTTGGGAAGTTGGTGTGGATGGCTCTGTAGCGCTTGCTGAGCTGGGCACCGGAAAGTCAATCGACTCAACTTCCCACAATAAACCGATCGTCGGATTTATTTTCGGCAACAAGGGCTTGATGTATAACCTCACCCTGGAAGGCTCAAAATTCACCAAAATTGTCAGATAGTATCTTTTGAGTTCAAGTACTGACACGCCAGATGGCTGGAACCCGGGGTTTTACTTAACCTCACCTTGTTATGATGTCATCACCCGCTTTGCCAGGCAATTTGATCAATTCAAAGCCTGGCCTG
>Ga0316207_10005611_pt1 | contig 10326 bp, 8 predicted proteins | sample 6weekpyrite_MG_FD_204943 | JGI IMG/M metagenome (GOLD analysis project Ga0316207, IMG submission 204943) | Microbial mat bacterial communities from mineral coupon in-situ incubated in ocean water Damariscotta River, Maine, United States -... | ecosystem: Environmental > Aquatic > Marine >...
AAATATCGTGGATACAGCGTTGATGATCCATTGAGTGAAAAGGGTTTGTCCCAAATGTGGGATGCTGTAGAAAACTATAATGCTTGGGATTGCATTGTTTCTTCCCCAATGTTGCGCTGTCGGACCTTTGCAGAACAATTAAGTCAAAAATTAAATATTCCCTTCTTTGTTGAAAATGACCTTGAAGAAGTGGGTTTTGGTGAGTGGGAGGGCAAGTCGCCTAGCCAAGTACAAGAAGAAAATCAGGCAGAATATTACGCGTTCTATCTTGATCCAGTACATAATCGGCCGAAGAACGCAGAAGATCTTGATGTGTTCTCAGATCGTGTGTCAACAGCTTATCAAAAAATTATAGGGGACTATGAAGGAAAACATTGTCTTGTCATTTCACATGCAGGTGTTATACGTGCAATTATGGCATACGTGCTGGATGCGCCCGTCTCCAGTATGTATCGAATAAAAGTTAATAATGCAGGTATCACACGTATTCGATATGATTTTAAAGGGCCCACCCTAGAGTTTCATCAAGCCACTCTGTAACTATCCAGAGCATTCATCATTTTGGTGCAGAGACATCGTTACTTCACACTTAGAATCCGGCTAGGCTTCATTAAGTACTTCCTGAACTCATAGCTTATTTGTTCTGCTCGTACTTGGTTGGTCATATATGTTTATATGCTCCCTTCCTCCGTGCGAACTAGCGGTGCTTCTGAGTCAGAATCTAAACGCACTAAATAGCAGCAGCTACTCCAAATTGTATGTACAAAAGGCCCGTAAAACTTTTGATGACTTAATTCTATTCCAACTGCTTATATTTAAATGCATAAAACATAACGGGTATTACCAGCAAAGTTAAAATGGTTGAGACCAGAATGCCGAAGATTAAGGCGATGGCTAACCCATTAAAAATTGGATCGTCGATAATAAAAAATGCACCTAATATTGCTGCCAAAGCCGTTAGTGCGATAGGTTTTGCGCGAACAGCAGCGGCGTTGATGACAGCTTCTTGAAAATCCTTTCCTTGGGCAACTTCTTCGTTTATAAAATCCACTAGTAAAATAGAATTTCGAACAATAATGCCAGCTAGTGCAATCATGCCGATCATTGAGGTTGCCGTAAACTGCGCGCCTAATAAAGCGTGGCCAGGCATCACACCAATGATAGTTAATGGAATAGGCGCCATAATAATGAGTGGCACTAAATAAGATCGAAATTGCGCGACAACTAGTAAATATATCATTATCAAGCCGACGGAATACGCAATACCCATGTCACGGAAAGTTTCGTAAGTGACTTGCCATTCGCCATCCCACTTCAAACTGTATTGATAAAGATTGCTGGGCTGATTTATTAAATACTGTTCTATGGGTTGGTCTAGTAGTGGAGATAGAATATTATTGCTTAACTGACCAAACACATCGAACATGCCGTAAAGCGGGCTGTCCAGATTGCCTGCCAAATCACCCGTTACGAAAACGACAGGTAATAAGTCTTTATGATAAATGCTGTACTCGCGATGAGACTTTTCTATACTAGCAACTTCTGATAAAGGGACCAATTTACCAGTGTTAGCTCGTAATTTTAATACGAGTAGATTTTCAATATCAGCTTTGTTTGCGGTAGAGTATTCAAGCCGAATAGGTATAGGATATTTAACATTTTGCTCGTGTAAATAACCGGCATCATAGCCACTTAATACTGTAGATATCGCATTGGTAATAGATTGTTGATCGATACCCAGTTTTGCCGATTTATTTCGGTCAATCTGAATAATCCATTTTTCAGATGCAGTTTCTACACTATTGTCAATATCAACCAGATCATCAGTATTTTTAAACACTTCACCTAAGGATTTTGCAACTTCAATTTGTCCTTCGTAGTCAATTCCATAGACCTCGGCCACTAAGGGTGCCTGAACAGGAGGTCCAGGAGGGACTTCAACGATTTTTACATTAGCGTTATATTTCTTACCAATTGTTTGAAGACTCTCGCGAACTGATAAGGCAATCTCATGACTTTTCCTATCACGTAAATTTTTATCTTGTAGATTGACTTGGATATCCGCGATGCTAGCTCCTTCACGTAAGTAGTATTGCCTCACCAGTCCATTGAAGTTGATTGGAGCTGCAGTGCCGATATAACTTTGATAGTCCGTGACCTCTGGAACTGTTGCAATGTAATCACCTAATTCTGATAATACGCGAGCAGTTTGTTCTAGGCTGGTTCCTTCAGGCATGTCGACAATGACCTGAAATTCAGATTTATTATCAAAAGGTAACATTTTCAAAACCACTGCATTGATACCGACGAGACTGACTGATGCGGCGATCAACCCAAAGATACCAAAAGTGAGTAACCATCGTTTTGATTTACCTTTTGCGCCATTTAAAAATGGTCGTACGATTCTATTGAAAAAATGATACAAGCCTGTTTTATTATTTTCTCTAATTTCAAGAGTAGGTGTTTTGTGCTGAGTATTTTTTAAGAATTTTAATGTCAACCAAGGCGTGACAATAAATGCCACGGCTAAGGAAATCATCATTCCAATGCTGGCATTAATGGGTATTGGGCTCATATAAGGTCCCATTAACCCGCTAACAAATGCCATCGGTAACAATGCAGCGACAACCGCAAACGTAGCAAGAATGGTTGGGCCACCAACTTCATCCACAGCGATAGGAATTGCTTCAGCAAGTGTTTTTTTGCCCATTTTCATATGTCGATGAATATTTTCTACGACAACGATGGCATCATCAACTAAAATGCCGATAGAAAATATCAAGGCAAATAGTGAAACACGATTAAGTGTAAATCCCCAGGCCCAAGAGGCGAATAAAGTTAAAGCCAGAGTGACGAAAATGGCAATACCTACGATAAATGCTTCACGCCATCCTAGGGCTAGCATGACTAGTAGAACAACAACCGTTGTTGCAAGGAATAATTTCTTGATTAGGGTCATGGCTTTATCGTTGGCTGTTGCACCATAGTTACGGGTGACAGAAACCTGAACTCCCTCAGGAATGAATATGCCTTTTAGCTGTTCTAGTCTTTCAATGGCTTGGTCAGCGACTTCTATGGCATTTGCACCAGGTTTTTTAGCGATAGCAATGGTTATTGCAGGAAAGTTTCCTCGGGTGGAGATATTTTTGTCAGCCGCAGCGGGGCCAGTGCCAAACCAAACGTATTGTTCTGCTTGATCTGGTCCATAACTGATATCAGCCACATCACTTAAATAAATGGGATTACCATTAGCTAGGCCAACAATGAGGTTTTTGATTTCTTCAGGAGAGCTGAGAAAATTCCCCGCTTTAATTAATATTTCTTTGTTATTGTGAGTTATGGAACTGGTTTCGCTAGAAGTATTTGTGTTTTGCAAAGAAGTTTTCAACTGGTCAAGGTCAATACCATAACCCGCCATTTTTTGGGGATCTATCTGAACTTTAACGACTTGATCAGGGCCACCTATGCTGTATATATCTCGCGTGCCAGGCACACGCTTTAATTCGGCTTCAATGGCGTGTGAAACTTGTTGTAAATCATAGCCAGCGCGGTTTTCATCTTCTGTCCAAAGTGTAAGAGAGACGATGGGCACATCGTCAATACCTTTTGGTTTTATTATCGGTTGTCCTACACCCATGTTTTGTGGCAACCAATCTTGATTAGAAAAGATTTTACTGTACAAACGCACAATCGCTTGAGAACGATCTTCACCTACCTCAAATTGCACTGTCAGGATAGACATGCCGGGGCGGGATACAGAATATATATGTTCAATTCCTACGATCTCTGACAATACCTGTTCTGCAGGTGTGCTGACAATATTTTCAACTTCAACAGCTGTAGCGCCAGGAAAGGGAATGAAGACATTCGCAAATGTGACGTTAATTTGAGGTTCTTCTTCACGAGGTGTGACAAGAACAGCAAACACTCCCATTAAAAAGCCCACTAAGGCAAGCAAAGGGGTAATTTCAGAGTGTAGAAATTTTTTAGCAATAGAGCCAGAAAAACCTAGATTATCACTCATGTGTTAGCTCCATCTGTTGCTTAAGCCTCACGCCAGCCTTCACCGGATTAACGGCAACTTTTTCATTAGCACTTAAACCTGCGAGTACTTCAACTTTATCGCCAAATGTGTGTCCCAAACGAATTTGACGCAATTTCACTTTATCCTTTTCATCAATGACATAAACGGCAATCACTTCACTGCGGTGAACAACTGCTGTCTTTGGAACAAGTAAACGTTTGGTTTCATCAATTTTAAATGCAACTTTTACTAACATGCCCGGAAAGAGAGATTTTATCCCCTTGTCTAAGATAGCTCGTACGTGAAATGTATGGCTTTTTGGATCTGCAAACGGAAAAATTGTCATTTTTTTAACTGCAACAGGTTTTTCTTGATTGCTTAAAGGAATTAGCCGAGCAATTTTGTATTTACGTACAGCATTTATAAGACTTTGAGGCACATCAACTGCGACTCGCAATTGTTCGAGTGAAAAACCTGTCATGATGGCTTTGCCTGGTTGGATTGTTTCACCGAGTTCAATATGACGTTCAACCACAATACCGCTGTAAGGTGCGCGTATGATTGTATTGTTTAACTGCTCATTGGCTTCAGCGATCTTAGCTTCACTTGCTGCAACTCTTGCTTCAGTGGATTTTAGTTGAGCTTTTGCTTTATCATATATAGACTCGGATACCATTTTATCTTTATATAAGCCAGTCACGCGGGTCAGTTCCAATTGTGCATCTTTCAAATTGGCTTTTGCTTCTTTCAGCGCCGCTTTAGCGTTTTTTAAACGAGCTTTATACTCCGCGTCTCTGATACGAATGATGATATCGCCTTTTTTAACTTCATCGTCTACATCAAATAAAATTGCAGTAACACGGCCACTGACCTGTGCTGATAAAGTTGATTTTTTTACGGCTTCTACAACACCATCTAGTAGTTGTTCTTTTGCTGAGGTTTCCAATTTAGCTGTGGCGGATGATAAGGTGCCACTGGCGAAACTAATGGAGGAAAAAATTAATGATGTTAGGAGTAGTAGATTAGTTATTCGCATTTGTATTGTCTCAGTAATAATTTGGGTTTATTAAGTACGACTCATGATAGTCGGAAACATAAGAATATTAGCATAATCTTATAAACAAAGCAAGCATGTATATGCAGCAATATAGTATTGTTTAATAGATACAACAAGTTAGCATTTATCTGCCAGGTCTTATATTAAGGTGAAATGACTAACGTAATCGAAACTTAACCGGTATTTTCATCAAAACAGCTACGGGTTTGCCTTCTATGTTTGCAGGCATAAAAGTCGAGTTTTTTATTGCTTCAATGGCTGCCTGGTCAAAGTCTTCACCGCCAGATTTTTTAACGCTAATTTTTCGTATTTTACCTTTTATGTCTAATAAAACTTCAAGCTTTACAGTAGCTTCTTTTCCCTGCTGCTTCATTGCTGAGGGATATGCTGGTGTTTGGCGATGTATCATACGGGGTAAACGAGTGAGTTGAAAAATAGGCGTGGGTGTCGGTAGCGCTTCATCACTAAATTCAGCATTTTTTGGCACTGGAAAATTGGGCGCTATCGGTTCATCAAATTCTTCAATAGATTCGACTGGTTGAATAACTGGTTTTGATTTATCAGGGATAACCTTTTCCGCTAATACGGGTTGCGGAACCGGCTTTGGTACAGGTTTCGGCGTTGGTTTAACAGATTTTTTAATTGGTTTTGGCTTCGGTTTTTGTTTTGGTTTAGGTATTTTTTTTGGTTTCGGGATAATTTTTTTTGGTTTACTAATTTTCTTTGGTACGGGTTGTTGCCAAGCCATAAACTCAAGCTCAATGACTTGCGGTGGAGGTGGTGGTTCAGTTCGGCCTAAGGCAGGTAAAAATAAAAATAGGCTCATATTGATTAAGGAGCCAAGAATGAAAGCTACAAACCAGTAAGAATTATTGGGGGTTTTCATTGATCGCATTTGTCGCGATGCCAACTTGCTTGGCGCCGCCTGATTTACACGCATCGAGTACCTTAATAAATATTTCTGTAGATGCTCTTTTATCGACTTGTAGTAAGACAGCAGTATCAGGTGCTGCATTAAGTTGCTCTTTGACTAAGCGCTCAATATCTTTGGCATTGATTTCACGGTTTTGGAATTCAACCTTGCCTTGCTGAGAAATGACAAAAGTCATTTTTTTCATAGCTAAAGGCTCAGATATTTTTGATTCGGGTTTTTCAATAACCAGGCCACGATTTTCAGGGAAAACAGTAGTCACCATGAAAAAAATCAGTAATAAAAAAACCACATCAATTAAAGGTGCCATGGTGATTTCCGGTTTCCCGGCATCCATTTGTGGCGTTTTTATCGGATTGTTTTTATTTGACATTTTTATTCATGTGAATGTCTTGTGAATAAACAGCATGCATGCTTTGTTCGGTTATTGCCAGCACATAACGCAAGCGACGTGAGAGTAAATGGTGTGAAAAAATCACGGGAATAGCAATGATTAAACCACTGGCTGTAGTAAGAAGTGCCTGAGAAATTCCGTGGGCCATTTCTTGCGGTTCACCGGTTCCTTGTAAGGCAATGACTTCAAATACTTCGATCATGCCGGTGACTGTACCGAGCAGTCCTAACATTGGTAATAATGAGCCGATGATCGCGATTGTGGGTAAAGAGCCTTCTAGTTTTGGCATTAATTCGGCGAGCTGAATGTTTAATTGTTGGGCGACATCATCTTTATTATCTAATTCGTCCCAGTTAATGCGATTTACCAGTACAGCAATTGGGCTGCCATTTGATGCTGGTTTATGGTCATTATTTTTATCGAACGCAGTTTGTTCGCGTATGGCGTGACGCCGCCAAGAGCTGACTCTCAATGCGCGCTCGATAAGCATAATAATTGCCAGCCAGGCGACAATAAAAATTACCCACATAACGGGTCCGCCACGTGCCATAAGATCAAGAAACTCTGCAGTAAAATCCATAATAATTCCTATTTAAAATTCTGCTTCAATACCAAATAATGGCAGTGGGAAAAATATTGCAGCCACTTCTTCACGGTTATCAATTTTTTCATATTTTTTACCGTAGTTATAATCAATAATATTTTTTCGGAAACTTAAGTTTTGAATATCCATGAATACATTCATTTTCCATGTGTCAAAGCGTATTTCTCGGTCAAATCGCAAGGACATTTGATAATAAAAAGGTAGGCGTTCACTGTTTTGTTTCGCCTTAATGGGTTCCCAATGAGAAAAATTCATATCATCTTCAGCATTATCTTGATCGGTGCAGAGATTATAAATACCTTCATTAGAGCAAAATCCGTTTCTATCGATAATCGGCGTGTGCTTTGCGCCAGAATGAATTGTCATTTTAATTCCCCAAGTCCATCGTTTCCAGCTACCTGACATGGGTTGGCTCCAAACCATGTTTATCGTATGAGGTTGGTCACCGGTAAAATCTCGATCTTGACCGAGTACGGTTGTTCGAGAGCTTTTTGCGTAAGAATAACTTAACCAGCCCATTGTGCGATTAGAATATTCACGTTTTATTAATACGTCAAAACCATAAGCTTCACCATCACCTAAATTATCATAATTATCTGGTGATACTTGATCTGGAATAAATAATACAAGTTTATCCATAGGTTTGTGGTAAGTTTCCAGTTTAACTGACCAAAGTGGGGTGGGTCTATATTCTACGCCAATGATTCGATGTTCTGCCTCGGTAAAACCCATTCTTGGATTGCCTATACCAGAGACAATTGTCGCACCTTCAGGGAATTGAATATATTTACCCCAGCTCATATTAAATAATAGTTTTTCGCTGAATTGATATTCAAGTGCTGCCCGAGGTGAATAACCTGACATCTCAATGCCGCCACTCGCTTTTGCATAGCTGTAACGCAACCCAATACTGGATGTAAGTTTATCGTTAATTGCCCAGCGGTGTTTGATATAAGGATTTATTATTCCCGCATGTAGTGTTGTATCAATGCGATATTTTTCAGATGTAGTGAAAGAATAATTCACATTATCCTCGGTAGGTAATACGGTAATGTAAAGATCGATAGGTGTCCATATTCTTTCGATATTGGTGCCCGCTGTAATTTCATGCTTATTATTCATGCGCCATTTTAATTGTGGGGCAAAGGTAGCAAAGGTATTCTTTGTTTCTACAAAAAAATGTTCGCCTGTTATACGATCGGTACCAATTTGTTGCCTGGCATTAAATCGTCTTAATGTCCAAGTACCGATGTGCGAAAAGTCGTTGTCGTAACGGTGTAACCAGTTAATCCCTACACTGTGGTAATCCAAGTCAACGGAAAGTTCACCGACTAACTCAGGGTCGGTGTCTTCTGTTGCATTAAGGTTTACTGCAAGGCTATCTCCGGCAGTAAAATAATACGCATCGAGGTATCCCTTTTTTAGTTCTCGGTGCCAATTAGCTTGCGCATCATAATATCTTGGAATAGTAATAATGGTGAAGTCATCTTTTTCATCATCGTCAGCGTTATCGTTAATAAAGTCGTTGATAATTTCTGGTGTAAGAATTCTATCGAGATAGCTCATCCTGCCTGCTATATAAAAGCTATCATTATCATCTTTTTCTTGTACAGGACCTTCGACTAAAAATGCGGCTTCATGAATGGCTATTCGATAGGTTTGATGGAGTCGATCATTCTTAGGTTTGCGCAGTTGTACATCTAGCATGCCACCCAACTTATCATCATATTCAACAGGAAAACCACCCAGAAATGCATTGAAATCTTTAACAAGTGCCGGATTGATTGTAGAGGGTGCAATACCGGATAAATCACCAAAGTGAAATAAATACTCTACAGGAATTCTGTTGATGAGAACGCCATTATCTTCTCGACCACTACCGCGCACATACAATGCCCCGGGGCCACCTTGTCCTGCACCCGAAACAACACCGGGCAACGTAGCTAAAGTTTTTAATGGATCACCTGCTGTTCCAGGGACGCGTCGTAATTCAGGCTCGACCAGTTTAATTTTTGAAACTTTTTCTTCAATTCTGTCTTCTATAACTTCCAGTGATTCGCCTTCTACAGTGATGGGATAAAGATAAACAGTACTAACTTGTGTATTGTCTTTTAATTTTTGCTCCAGTGTTTCATGGCCAGGGTTGAGTATTTTTATATGTATCACTGAATCTACATCTTCAAAAGTGATAAAGCCCTTATTATCAGTGACATCATATTCACCTGTTTCTCCTAAAACGACAGTTGCACCTTCAATTGGGTCACCACTGCCTTTTTCTAAAACTGTAATAGAAAAATTTGCGGCGAAGGTAGAGGTGGAAAGAAAAATGAAAAAAAAGCTTAATATTGCTGAAAAATTTATTGTCATAATATTTTTAGTAGTTAAAGACAATGAATAGTCTATCACAGGCAAATGTTAAGGTTATAGGCTAAAATTGCTATTCAGTAATAAATTTCAGAAAGACTTGATGCCGCTGCTTTAAACTTCTATTCTTATTTTTGTAAAGTTAAAACATTTTGGGGTCTTTTATGAAAAAAATATACGTATTATTTATTGTGGTTTTATTCAGCGGCGTAGCAATCGCTGATGGTGATAAATGGCATAGTTTATCTAAGGATAAAGGTTCACATGCGGAAGGTGGTTGTGCCTCTAAAGGAAAAATTGCTCAATTTCATGAGTTTCATCATAAAAAGGGTCAGCAAGTTAAGGTGCCAAACCAATCCACGATTGAAGATAAAAATGCGGATAAAAAATCTTCTTTAGATCAATTTATTTAGAAAAAGCTAAAATCTAAACTTAAAAACCGCTGACATTGGCCGTTAGCGGTTTTTTTGCGCATTTTTATTTTGTCTCATGACGTCGATCGAGTAAAATAACGACAATTACATTGAAGGTGGACTCATGGTTATTGTTTACGATAAAAAAGGTTTTGATAAATTGCTCGAGTTGGAAATCACAAGTTTTAAAGACGTAGATTTAAGTGAAGCTAATTTAAAAGACGCAAATTTTGTGCAGTATGATTTGTCCTTCGTTAATTTACGAAATGCAAATTTAGAAGGCGCTGACTTGCGATTAGCTGATTTATCAAATGCTGATTTAACTGGTGCAAATTTGATAGGTGCTGATTTGACGGGTGCTATATTAACGAATACTAAAATGGATATTAAAATCATTCCCATTATTCCTCAAACCTAAAAGACTTACACTTCGAAAAAAAGCACAGAAGATGAGAATAAAAGCGAAGTAATTAATGTGTATTTTCCTTTTCTAATCGTTTTTTTAAGCCTATAATTTGGCTACAACAAAATAATAATAA
>Ga0316207_10005612_pt1 | contig 10325 bp, 9 predicted proteins | sample 6weekpyrite_MG_FD_204943 | JGI IMG/M metagenome (GOLD analysis project Ga0316207, IMG submission 204943) | Microbial mat bacterial communities from mineral coupon in-situ incubated in ocean water Damariscotta River, Maine, United States -... | ecosystem: Environmental > Aquatic > Marine >...
GCGGGTACCTTTGATGGTATATTTCTGACCGGCATTGTAGCTGCATTACTCGCGTAACTTAAAACTATGACAACAACAATTAACAATAGAAAAACCATTTTAATTACCGGCTGCTCCAGTGGCATCGGGCTATGTGTTGCGGAAGCACTACACAAACGTGGCCATCAGGTCTTCGCCAGTGCGCGCAAACAGCTCGATGTCGATCGACTTAAAGGACTCGGCCTAAACGCACTACTGCTCGACCTTGATGACAGCGAATCGATCCAGCTTGCCGTTGAAGAGCTGCTAAATCAGACCAACGGCAAGCTCGATGCACTCTTCAACAATGCCGCCTACGGTCAACCCGGCGCGGTGGAAGACCTGAGTCGTGATGTGCTGCGCGCACAGTTTGAGACCAATCTGTTTGGCACCCACGAACTGAGCAACCTGATTATTCCGGTGATGCGCAAGCAGGGACACGGCCGCATCATCCAGAACAGCTCGGTACTGGGGTTGGCCGCACTACCCTTTCGTGGCGCCTACAACGCCAGTAAATTTGCACTGGAAGGGCTGACCGACACATTGAGGCTTGAACTACGCAACACCAACATTCACATCTCGCTGATCGAACCGGGGCCTATCACCAGCCGCTTTCGCGCCAACTCCTATGAGAAATTCCAGCAGACGATCGATGCGGACAACAGCCCGTTTAGCACAAGCTATCAGGGGATGATCTCTCGTCTCACCAAACCAGGCCCAGCCGCCCCGTTTACGTTGCCGCCAGAAGCGGTGCTTGAAAAGGTGATTCATGCGCTGGAGAGCCCGCGGCCGAAGATTCGCTATTTTGTCACCTTCCCTACCTACCTATTCGCCACGCTGCGCCGATTACTGCCGTTTCGTGCGCTCGACTGGGTCTTGTCCCGCGCATCAGGCGAAGAGAACCGTTAACAGCACCTTTTCAGCCCCCATTTCGGGTATAACACGGTTTCAGGTATAATCAGCGGCCAATTGAATGTAACCGACCGTATTTCATGCGGTTTTACGAGCTGAGAGCATATGACAACCACCAATAGCTTCAATACTGAGACCACCCTTACCGTTAACGACAAGCAGTACAGCTACCATTCACTGGCAACGCTGCAAAACGCCAACATTGGCGATATTAACCGCCTGCCCTTTTCATTGCGCATCCTGCTGGAAAATCTGCTGCGCCAGGAAGATGGGATTGCGGTCAGCAAGGGGGATATCGAAGCACTGGTAAAATGGGATGCTAAAGCGACTCCCGACAAAGAAATCTTCTTTATGCCTGCACGCGTTTTACTACAGGATTTCACTGGCGTACCCGCAGTGGCCGATCTTGGAGCGATGCGTTCTGCGGTTAAGCGCCTGGGTGGCAACCCACAGAAGATCAACCCATTTACCCCCGCCGACCTGGTAATCGATCACTCAGTACAGGTCGATAGTTTCGGCAGCAGCGACTCATTTCGCATCAACGCAGAACATGAGCTGGAACGTAACCGTGAGCGCTATAAATTTCTACGCTGGGGCCAAAACTCACTGAATAATTTCCGCGTTGTACCGCCTGATAACGGCATTGTGCATCAGATCAACCTGGAACACCTTGCGTCAGTTGCGATGACCGCCGAACGCGATGGTGCCACCTGGGTCTATCCCGACACCTTGATTGGCACCGATTCACACAGCACCATGATCAACGGCCTCGGTGTACTGGGCTGGGGTGTTGGCGGCATCGAAGCGGAGGCAGCGCTGCTGGGTCAGCCTTGCTCGCTACTCATTCCACAGGTGGTAGGTTTCCATCTCGACGGTATTCCTGCGGCAGGCGTGACCTCAACCGATATCGTCCTGACCATCACGCAAAAACTGCGTGAGCACGGTGTGGTGGGTAAATTTGTTGAATTTTACGGCCCAGGCCTTGTACATCTGTCACTGGCAGATCGCGCCACCATCGCCAACATGGCTCCCGAATACGGTGCCACCTGCGGCCTCTTTCCAGTCGATGAAAAGACCACTGAATACCTGCAGATCTCTGGCCGTGGCGACAACGTTGCGCTAGTCGAAGCCTATTACAAAGCACAGGGCATGTGGTACACGCCCGAGCAGGCGGCCGCCGATTATTCCGCCACGCTTGAGTTTGACCTCGGCAGTGTTGAGGCCTGTCTTGCCGGCCCTAGTCGCCCACAGGACCGCGTGACACTCAGCAATGTCCGCAGCTCTTTCCGTCAGGCGCTGATCAAACAGCTACAGCAGAAAGATAACAGCATCGATCAGGCGGCCGCAGACAACTGGCAGAATGACCACGGCCAAAAAATGATGGCCAGCCCGGAACTGGCAACAGATGTCGCCGCATCAGAACACGCCTTTGAAACTCGCGTCGCGGTCACTCAGGGTGATGGTCAAACCTACCACCTCGGCCACGGCTCAGTGGTGATCGCATCCATCACCAGCTGTACCAACACCTCGAATCCAGGCGTGATGATGGCGGCAGGACTGCTAGCACGTAACGCAGTCAAACGCGGCCTGCGCAGCAAGCCCTGGGTTAAGACCAGTCTCGCACCCGGCTCAAGAGTGGTCACTGACTACTTAAACGATGCAGGCCTGATGGAATCAATGGAAGCACTCAACTTCCATCTCGTTGGTTACGGCTGTGCCACCTGTATCGGTAACAGCGGGCCACTGCCAGCACATATCACCGATGCGATTAACAGCGGCGATCTCGCTGTTGGCGCCGTCCTCTCCGGCAACCGTAACTTCGAAGGCCGCGTTAACGCCCATGTTCGCGCTAACTACCTCGCGTCTCCCCCACTGGTTGTCGCTTACGCACTCGCAGGTAACCTCAACCTTGATCTTGCGCGTGACCCACTGGGTAACGACGAGAGTGGTGAGCCGGTCTACCTCAAAGATATCTGGCCAACACAGGAAGAGATTGCAGCAGTCGTGCTGAAATATGTTGGTGCCGAGCAGTTTAAGCGCAGCTATGCGAACATCTTTAAAGGCGACAAAGAGTGGAACAACCTTGATGTTCCTGAAGGTGATCTGTTCCAGTGGCAGGACGATTCAACCTACATCAAAGAGCCGCCATTCTTTGCAGACCTGACCCCAACACCCGCCCCACTCAGTGACATCAGCGGTGCCCGCGTACTGGCAATGCTGGGCGACTCGGTCACCACCGACCACATCTCACCTGCCGGTTCGATCGCTGCCAATAGTCCCGCGGCCAACTATCTGGTTGAGCAGGGCGTTGCGCAGAAAGACTTCAACTCCTACGGTTCGCGTCGTGGTAACCATGAAGTGATGGTGCGCGGTACCTTCGCCAACATCCGCCTGCGTAATCTGCTGGCACCGGGCACCGAAGGCGGCGTGACACGTCATCTGCCTGAAGGAACAGCGATGTCAATTTATGACGCCTCTGCCAAATACCAGGCAGCCGGTACTCAGTTGATGGTGATCGCAGGCAAGGAATACGGCACCGGTTCATCGCGTGACTGGGCGGCCAAAGGACCGAAATTGCTCGGCATTAACGCCGTGATTGCAGAGAGCTTTGAGCGTATTCACCGCTCAAACCTGGTCGGCATGGGCATTTTACCAATGCAATTCAAAGCCGGTGACAGCGCAGCTAGCCTGGGCCTGAGCGGTGAAGAGACCTTCGCTATTGCAGGACTCAATGACCTGACACCCGGTCAGATGATCGAAGTCGTGGCAACAGCGGCCGACGGTTCAAGCAAGACATTTGAAGTGCAGACACGCATCGACACCGCAAATGAGATCGAGTACTTCCGTCACGGCGGCATTCTCTCGTACGTGTTGCGTCAAACCCTCGCAGCCTCTTAGTGGGCCGCCGTAAAATGACAAAAGCGCTGAGCATCCTGCTGAGCGCTTTTTTAATGCCTTGTGCTCACGCGATCGTCAACATTGAAGAGATGCGCGGCCAGCAACAGGCTGATGGGTTCAGTGGCAATGCCAGCCTGTCGATCAGCGGTGACGCCGGCAACACCAACCAGTCTGACACCAGTGCCAGCAGTCAGCTCTTCTGGCAGCGCGGTGATGTCACAAAACTGATCGTCGCCAGTTACAGCTACGGCGAGAATAGCCGCAATCGCAACACCAACAAAGGCTTTCTGCACCTTCGCTATATCAAGCAGCAAACGTCAACGAGGGCGCTGGAGGTATTCACTCAGGCAGCCCATAATGAATTTTCACGCCTCTCACTGCGCACACTTGTCGGCGCAGGCAGCCGCCTGACACTGCATAAAAGCAACTATGACGCCATTCACCTCGGCGCAGGCGCTTTCTACCTCAAAGAGAAACTGGAAAAAAATGCAGGGCTCACAGACGATGGCACTGAAAAGTTCTGGCGCGGTAATTTTTACCTCGCAGTGCGCTACCAACTCAATGATCAGGCACGAATCCTCAGCACCACTTATTACCAGCCAGCGTTCGATAATGGCAGTGATTTCCGCATTCTCGAAGAGGGCAGCCTCAAAATCAAACTGGCAGAATCACTAGACATTCATCTCACGCTAGAAATCACCCACGATAACAAACCGCCTCAAACCATTGAAAAAAAAGACATTAACTACAAAACAGGATTAGTGTACCGCTTCTAAACTAAAGCAGGAAGGCACACCAAAATCCAAACACACTTCACCTGTCAATTTTATGGCGAGAGCGTAACGCCCTGTGTATAATGAAAACCAAATACTCGTAAAAAATAATAAACAATAGCGCTATCCGAAATTTAGAGAACAAGGTTCTAAACTATAATTTCGGTACTCGTGGAGGAAGCAAAATGGCAGCTGAGCTTAGAAAATACCCCCGCATCAACACGGCACTCGAAATCAACTATTCAATGGATGAATCCAGTGACGTCTCCAACCAGTTTGTTGGGACTGTTACCGATCTCAGTAAAAGTGGTGCAGGCCTGCTAGTTGACCAGGCACATCGCCCCGATGATCGTGTCTGCCTCGAAGGTATTGGCGGTGCAAAAAAACCACTCAGCAGCATTGTTAAATGGGTGCGCAAAACCCAGGGTAAATATCGCATTGGGGTGAAATTCGTTCGTACGCCCGCATAAAGACTTAGCACCAATATGACGCCGTTTTTTCATGCAAAGCAAAAAACGGCGCTACTCAACTTGAGCAATCAGCTCTCCACTTTGATATCGGTCATGATAACTGGCCGATAAAAACTAACCCCACTCTCAATCAGCATCTCGTCTCCAACTTGCTGCTCGCCCTTCTTTCGCCAGATTTAACGCTTAAACAGTCAACAACCTGACATTGATTGAACTGCTAATTTTAAGTATATTCATATATTGATTTTAAAATAACATTCCAAAGGCCATTACAACCATGGGCATTAGAATTTCACTAACTAAGCTGCTTGCGTTAAGCATTGGGCTTCTGCTCTCATTGCCAGCTTTTTCGTCGATTGAAGAAGAGAGCCAATCACCTGCCAACAATTTCCCCATCGCCGAACAACTAGCCCTCTACGGCTTAGAAAAAAAACGCGAGCAGTATCTGGAAAAACGAGGCTGGGCACTCGGCTACAACCAAAAACCTAATGGCGAAAATTTTTATATAGGCTGGGGCGAGGCGGGCATTAAAGTTTCCGCGAAAGACATCTCATTCGCAGATGCTCGTGTGACCGCTTTCGAATCAGCGCTCTTGATCGCAAAAGGTGAATTCACACGCTCAAACAGCCTCAGAATTGCAACTGAGACTATGCAGAGCTTCTTCGCAGACGAAAGAGATGCCGTTCCAGATAGCTCACCCACAAATGCAATGGAACAGCTTGGAGAGAAAGTACTCACCTTAGGTAATGCCAAACTGGACAAAAAACTCATTGAAATGGGTATCGATCCCGCTCAATTTTCACTGAAGAAAAAACGCGAATTAGCACGCGAAAGTTTTCAAAAAAACATCATTGCCACCGCTATCTCAAACGTGAGTGGCCTTCGTCCTCTCGTCACCTTTGAAGATAACAATAACGTCGGCGTGATTGTTGTCTATTCAGAAAAACTAAAGCAACAGGCCAATGATATTGCGCGAGGACAACTTGTACCTAACACAACAGCACTCAGTGGTGTGCAAAGAATCTCAGATCAACTTTCATCAAAATTAGCAGCAGACAAAGACTACATTTTCCAACATGGTATTCGCGTGATGAAAGATGAATTCGGTAATATTTCGCTAGTGAGCTTTGGTCAGGGTGGTGTTAAGGCGACTAAAACCACAAGCAAGTTACAACTAAAATCATCTATCAAGGCTGCCAAAATGATGGCCCGGTCACTGGCTGAAAGTCAGCTAGCTGAATTTGTTAATGCCACGGTCAGTCTAAGAGACAAAACCTCTCTAACAGGCAGTAGCGCCGTCGCTGAGATAACCGAAGGTAATATCACCTCCATTGAAGAAAATGTTAGCATCGGGAAAATTGTTGAGCAACACGTAAAGCAAACTGCCAACATCAAACTTTCAGGGATTAGTGGAATTAAAACATGGTCTGCCAACCACCCTGAATCAGGCCACTTAATCGTAGGAGAGGTGATCATGTGGAGTCCCTATTTAAGCGAACTCACTAAATCTGTTAGTAGAAAACCCTCTGCCGCATCGAAAAGTAAGACCATTGACAACAACATGCGTGAAAGCACAGATTTCGAATCGGATGCGAGCTTCTAATAATGAAAATAATAATCACCCTGCTTTTCACTCTCTGCATTGCACCAGTACAAGCAGCCACTAACGACGTTGCACGTGAAACCAGAGGGTTTGGAGAGACCTACCAGCAGGCCCTCTCTTCTGCGCTTCTGGAAGCGGTACGTCAGGTTAGAGGACTAGAAGTCGGCACCGAAAAAACCTTAAAAAGCACCCTTATTCAAAGTATCGACAAAGATGGCGCTCTGATCCTCGGGAATGATCGCGTTTCAGAAAACATCTACACCAAGTCTCAGGGCTGGATCAAAACCTACGAGATTCTCGAGGTCATTGAGCCTGACAAAAAGGGTGGGCAATGGGAAGTCCAGGCATTAGTCACTGTTCCAGTCAACAAAGGTGCTGTAAAAGATGACAATCGAAAAACCATCGCAGTGCTGCCTTTTGAAATAGCCTATAAAGAGATCATGACAAAAAACACCCGCCTGGCAGTTGATGATTTGTCAGAAAGAGTCTCTGAAAGCATACTGAGCGAATTAACACAGTCCAGAAAATTTGCGGTCGTTAATCGTTCGTATGATAAACATTTCAATAAAGAGCGCGCACTGTTGAAGTCAGACAAGGTGTCATCAGCAGAAGCCAGTCGACTGGGTCAAAAATTGGGGGCTGATTTTATTATCGTAGGAAAGATTCACGCGCTAAGTCTGGCTAAAAATGATCAGAATTTTTATGGCGCAAAGACCCCTGGTTTCGATGCCGACGTCAGCCTTTTTTATTCTGTCATTGAGGCAGCCACTGAAAAGGTCATGTGGGCTGACACCTTTGATTACAGATATTCAGGCAAGGATGAAACGCGCATTGTTTCAGAATTTATCGCGGGCCTTAGTAGCGGCATAGTGACCAATGTAATGGATGTCATCTACCCCGTTAAAATACTCGACCTACAAGGGGAAGAAGATATCCTGTTAAATCAGGGCGGCAAGCGCCTTCAAGTCGGTTTATTAATGAACGTATTCACAAAAGGTAAAACATTCCGCGACCCTGATACCGGCATGCCAATCAAAACTGATGGCAAAAAGGTCGCACAAATAGAGATCACCGATGTACTTCCAAAATACTCAATTGCCAAAATTGTGGATGGTTCGTATCAAAGCCTAAAGGTTAATGCCATTACCCGCCGCTCTGCAGCAGCCATCCAGGAAAATACAGCGCCAGTGCGCGCACTCACCCCGGGGTCCAGCGACAAACCCTGGAGCTGGAATTAGGCCACATCCAGCCACAGAATAGTATCAGGCCAATTTGCGTCGCCCATATTTTATGCCACTCCTGTTTATGGGCGAAGCCCACCCAGCTATCCAGGCTCGTGATTTAGCATATAAACAAGCGCTTGCCCCACCCTTTTCAGTTTGGTTTCAGATTCATTCGCTATGCTGCCCCGAAGTAATTGAGCAGGAGATTAGCGATGCAAGACACCAACGAGATCAATGTATGGGATCGTTTCGTGAGAAGTTTCCACTGGAGTCTGGTGGCGACCTTCGCGATCTGCTATCTCACTGAAGATGACTTCATGAATCTGCATGTTTGGAGCGGTTACGCCATCATGCTGTTACTGGCACTGCGCTTTGTATGGGGTTTCATCGGCACACCACACGCACGTTTTTCAGATTTTGTTTATCGCCCCGCGATGGTCAGGGAATATACCCGTGATGTGCTATTCCTGCGTGCCAAACGCTATATCGGCCACAATCCTGCCGGTGGTGCCATGGTCGTACTATTCTTTATTGGCCTGATCTTAGCTACGCTATCGGGTATAGTGCTTTACGGTGCCGATGAACATGCAGGCCCACTGGCATCAATGATGAGCGGGGCAAGCGAATCAATGGAAGAGATCCTCGAAGAGGTACATGAATTTTTTGCCAACTTCACACTGTTACTGGTCGTGATTCATCTTGGCGGCGTGATCTTTGAGAGCCTGCTTCATCGTGAAAATTTAATCCAGGCGATGATCAATGGTCGAAAAAAGGCGTAAACTAACGGTAGTTTAGAGTTGTTATCATGAGAGCTAATACCACAAACATCATTCAACTGTCGCTTCTATCCTGCGTCATCGCGATCTTTATCATCAGTAGTAACGTATTCGCCGACAGCGATCACAATAAAGCACGCAAATTAAAAGAGGCTGGCGAAATTTTGCCGCTTGAAGCGATCATCGCCAACGCGCGTAAACAACTCTCAGGGCACATACTAGAAATCGAACTTGAATTCGAGGATGGCCGCTATGTCTATGAACTGGAGATGCTTGATGATAGCGGCACAATCTGGGAATTTTACTACGACGCCCAGAGTGGCAAGCTCATTAAAAAGAAAATTGATGACTAGGGGTAGCGATTCATGAGAGTACTGCTTGTCGAAGATGATTTATCATTAAACCAACAGATTAAGAGAGACCTGCATAAAGAGGGATTTGCCGTTGATCTAGCTGACAACGGTATTGATGCAGAGTTTATGGGCAATGAAGAGCCCTATGATGCGGTCATTCTCGATCTTGGTCTGCCACAACGCCCAGGGATTGAAGTGCTCAAAAACTGGCGGGCACAGGCGAATACTGTCCCGGTCATTATCCTCACCGCACGTGATGCCTGGCATGAAAAGGTCGATGGTTTTAAAGCAGGAGCCGATGATTATTTAGCCAAGCCCTTTCATATTGAAGAGCTTGTCGTTCGCCTCAACGCACTAATCAAACGTAGCCAGACACAGAACACTGGTGATCTGCAGGTTGCGGGACTCACACTCAATGAAGCCCATCAATGCGTCGACAATGAAGATGGCGCGCGCACTGAACTCACCGGCACTGAGTTTCGTCTGTTACGCTATATGATGATGCATCCCGGGGTTATACTTTCAAAATCTCGCCTGACCGACCATGTTTATGAATATGACGCCGACCGTGATAGCAATGTGATTGAGGTCTACATCAAGCGCCTGCGCAACAAGCTTGGCAATGAATTAATCAAAACAAAGCGCGGCCAGGGTTATATTCTGGATATTCAGGACTCATCAAGGCAATGAGATCACTGCAATCCCGCCTCGGCATCGGGCTTACCATCAGCATTGTCATCCTGCTACTGGTGCAGTGGCTCGCCGTATCATTCACGATTCGTCACGTGGCAGAAGACTTTGTCGCCTCACGACTACAACACGATGCAGAAGACCTGCTATCTACTTTACGAATCACTGACGATGCTCTGCTCGTTAACAATCGTCGTATTGGCAGCGTCTATAGCGTGCCATTCTCAGGGCACTACTACCGTATTCAGAATAAAAATCACACGCTGCGCTCACGCTCTCTGTGGGATCTGGATATGGAAACACCCGCGCTCGCCATTGGTAAAGTGAAAGAGTCTCACCTCATCGGCCCTTTGCAGCAGTTGCTTCTAGTTTGGCAAGGTGGCTATCAAAAACGAGGGCAACATGTGACAATTTCCGTGGCCGAAGACATCACCCATATTGAGGAAGACATCACTGAGTTTATGTTCTGGTACAGTGCCGTTACCCTCTTTGCGATTATTGCCTTTATTCTGATACAACTACTGATTCTACGCCGCAGCTTACAACCGCTGGAGCTGGTACGCCAGGAAATTACGTTATTAGAAAGGGGTGAGACACGATCACTCAGTG
>Ga0316207_10005613_pt1 | contig 10325 bp, 6 predicted proteins | sample 6weekpyrite_MG_FD_204943 | JGI IMG/M metagenome (GOLD analysis project Ga0316207, IMG submission 204943) | Microbial mat bacterial communities from mineral coupon in-situ incubated in ocean water Damariscotta River, Maine, United States -... | ecosystem: Environmental > Aquatic > Marine >...
CAATACAGCACATTCTGAACCTGCAATGATGAGTGAACCAGAAGAAAGCGCAATGGATATCACCCAAGAAGTTCCACAAGAAGATATGATTGATATTCCGCAAGAGATGTTAGAGATTCCTGACATAGATGAAAGTGAAGCTGAGACATCACCACTTGGGCATATTGATACTAATAAGTTTGATATTCATGAAGCTGCTGCCAACTTAGATATCCCTATGGAGACACTTAAATCATACGTCGATGATTTTGTGGATCAAGCTAATGAACTGAAATCTGAGTTAGAGTCTGCTTTGACCAGTAAGAACTTACAAGAGGTTAAAAACCTAGCAACACAACTTAAAGGAATGAGTGATTCACTTAATATGAATCACGCATCAGAACTACTATCTGTACTACAGACAACTGAAGATGTCCAAGTAGCCATAGAGAATGCAAAAGAACTCTTTGTTTTTATTAGAGAACTGTAACTAAGGATTAGCAATGAAATTTGGATTAAGAAGTCGATTGGCTGTCATCAGTTTTATCCCTATTGTACTTATTGTTGGTTTGGCAAGTTATTATGTTTACACCTCCTACACTAACTATAAGACAGCAACAGACCTACAGAAAAAAGTCACATTAAATGAAAAGCTCAATACTTTAGTCGGTGCTTTATCTCGCGAACGTGGTATGACAGCTATCTTTTTGGGAAGCCTGGCTCAAAATGTTACCAGTTCACTAAAACTTCAACGTGAGAGTGTTGACGCCGCTATTAAAGAGTATGTCAACTACATTAATGAGCATTCAAAAGAGGATGGTGACCATCATCAAGCTTCTTGTGTCACCTGTTCTGATGCTCGGGCTATCATTGACCTGCTTAATCAAATCTCTATCGTAAGAGAGCGTGCAGATGCCCGTAAAATATCTTTTCAAGCAATGTTTCAAGACTACTATACCAATCTAGAGTTCTTGATATTAAATGATTTATCTAAAATCACTGACTTTGACCTTGAACCTGAGATTACTGCCCTTACTGATACCTACTTAGAGATTGCAAATGCCAAAGAGTATACTGGAGCTGAACAGGGATTTATCTCTTATACACTTGCAAAACTGACAAAATTTGAGGAAGAGGATATCAACACTTGGGTAAACCTTATTGGTAAAGCAGATGCCATCTCTTATGCCCAACTTAGAACTGAATCTGTAAAGGTGGCCCTAGATGAGACCTTTAAAAATGAGGATGCGATTGATCTATTTGAAGATATCACTATTACGAGAACTGGTATTACTCAAGCTGCCAACGATGGTCTGTATGAGGTAGAAGCCAATGAGTGGTTTGAGATGCTTGCTGAAAAAGTTCGTTATATCGATGAAGCAGAAGCTATTTTACTGAAAAGTATTAAGGTTAAAGCGGCAACACTTCAAGAGAGACAATTTAACTTCTTTTTAATTGCTCTTACTATCTGGATATTAGCACTGATTGTTGCTATTATTGGACGTGTCTTAGCCAATGAGCTTCTACAAAATATCCGTAACCTTGAGTCACTTTTACGCCGTGTTGCGACATCTGCTTCACTTGAAACAGAGCAAATCAACCTTGATACATCCAAAGGTACAGCTCAAGCTTACCAACTACTTGAGACTATAATTCAACAATCCGTTGATGACCGTGAATCTGCTATGCAAGCAAGTGAAGCTAAATCAATGTTCCTAGCAAATATGTCTCACGAGATTCGTACACCTCTTAATGGTATTGTTGGTTTTACCGACCTTTTAAAAGATACAAACTTAGATCAAGAGCAGGTCGAATTTATCGATATTATTCAAAAATCATCTGAAAACCTACTAGAGATCATTAATAATATCCTTGACCTTTCAAAAATTGAGAGTAATAAAATCGATTTGGAAGATATCGCTTTTAATCCCATTGAGGAGTTTGAATCAGCGGTAGAAGTCTACTCGGTAAGAGCAGCTGAAAAGCATATTGATTTAGCGACTTATATCGATCCATCATTAGAAAAACCACTTAAAGGTGACCCAACTAAGATCAAAGAAGTTGTCATTAACCTTTTAAGTAACGCTGTGAAGTTTACTAATGCTGGTGGCTCTATTATGGTTGATATCAGACGCACTACATCAGTAGCTGGGGTCAGCACTATAAAATTCCAAGTTAAAGATAGCGGTATTGGTGTTACAGCAGAACAAAAATCTAATATTTTTGAAGCCTTTTCTCAAGCAGATACATCAATTACCAGAAAATATGGTGGTACAGGACTTGGGTTAACCATCTCAAGTCGTTTCATTGAGCTTATGGGTGGTAAGCTAGACCTTGAAAGTGAACCAGGTAAAGGGACGCTATTCTTCTTTACTATAGATCTTGAAGAGGTTGATACCCTTGTAGAGTCAAGTTATCAAAAATATAAAGATATCAATGCACTGATCTTAACAGACCCAGATAAGAAAAAAGTCCAAGAAGATTACCTACAAGCCTATTTTGACTTCTTTGGTGTACAGTATGAAACATTTGAGACCATTGCAGAACTCTTGAAATATCAAGCATCTTCAAATTACTCTGTAGTCTTTGTTGATTACGACTATACAGATAGTACGATCTTAGAAAAATGTACTCAAAGTGATAGTGATATTGTTGTCATTGCAAAATCTTACTACATGAAAGAGGTTGATTCTCTAGGACTTGACCTCTTTAAAGTACTTTATGAGCCTTTAACATCTCGTAAGGTCTTAGTAGCGCTTAATATGATCGTTAATAAAAATGCGGGTAAAAAAGTCAAAAAAGAGGCTCAATTTGATGTTAATCGATCTCACTTTGATGCTAATATCTTAGTCGCTGAAGATAATCAGATTAATCAAAAGCTTATTAAACGAACACTTGAAGACTTAGGGCTTAATATCACTTTAGCTAACAATGGTCTGGAAGCTTTTGAGAAACGTAAAAACAATGATTTTGATATGATTTTTATGGATATTCAAATGCCAGTACTTGATGGCGTAGAGGCTACGTTAGAAATACTTGAGTATGAAGAAGATTATAACAAACCACATACACCTATCGTTGCCTTAACAGCTAATGCACTTAAAGGAGATAGAGAACGTTTCTTAGCAGCAGGTATGGATGAGTACACAACCAAACCTTTAGTGAGAGATGCGATTATTGCCTTATTAAAACAGTTTATAGGCCATAAGATTGTTACCAAACCTGTTGAGAATGCTCCGGCTATTGAAGCTGAGCCTGAGCTTACAAAAGAGGTCGTTGAGCAAGAGAGTGTTGCTCCTAAAAGTAATACACTTATCATTGCGAAAAAGACAGCCTTAGAAAATAGAATCTTCTCTGATATGGCAACAAAACTTGGTGTTGATGTCCAAACAGCTAATAGCTATGTCTCACTTAAAGAGAAAGTCTCTACACTCCCAGCAGCTTTAGTCATTTTTGATAAAGAGTTATCTGGATTGGATATCAAAGAAATTAGTGATACAATTCGTCAGTCACAAAACAGTAGCGCAAATATTGTTTTAATGCATGATAAAAATCATGCTGTTACACAAGAAGAGGAATCATTAGTTAATGAAGTCATCTCCTCTTCAATGAATAAACAGATGTTACAGACATTAATTCAAACACATATCTAACGAAAATGATAAAGGAAAACCATGAGTGAAAAGATAAAAGTATTAGCTGTTGATGATGATATGATCAACCTAAAGCTAATCACAGCTATGCTACGAAAAGATTCAGCTATCGGTGAAGTTGTCGAAGCTTCCAATGGTGCTGATGCCATTACACAACTAAAAAACAATCCTGATATTCAAATCGTACTTTTAGATATTATTATGCCAATTATGGGTGGTATTGAGACACTTCAAGTTATACGTGCTGATGCTCAATTTAAACATCTTCCGATTATTGTCTTAACAACAGATGAGACAAAAAAGGGAGAATCTATAGAATTTGGTGCTAATGAATTTATTAGAAAGCCTGTCAAAAGTTCTGAGTTAGTTGACAAGATTCAACGTTTAGTTACTTTATAAAAACAACTCTCTAAAATATACTAACTGCGATATCTATAATCGCAGTTTGAAAGTTAATCGACTAAAGCCTCTTTTAACACATCTTCGATAACATCCATAGCTTTGATTTCCAAACTATTTTTAATCTCATCAGGGATCTCATCTAAATCTCTTTCAAAGTTTTTACGTGGAATTAATACTGTTTTAATATCAGCTTTATGCGCTGCAATAATCTTCTCTTTAAGACCACCAATAGGCATAACTTCACCTTTTAGTGATACCTCACCTGTCATAGCGACATCAGAACGAATCGCTCTATTTGATAAGATAGATGAGAAAACTGTTGTCATAGCAATACCAGCACTTGGACCATCTTTAGGTGTAGCACCGTCTGGTACATGCAGGTGTAAGTCATAACGTTTATAGACTTCAGAAGCATCAGGTGTAATCTTATCTTCCATCTCTTTAACCGCTAAAGGAATATTTTCAGAAGGGATAGGAAGTCTTTTACTATCAATAAGTGTTTTGACAACACTCATAGAGATACGTGCAGACTCTTTCATCACTTCACCCAAACTACCCGTAAGTTGTAAACCACCCTTACCTTTGATACGGATCACTTCAATTTTAAGTACATCTCCACCTACAGCTGTCCAAGCCAGACCATTAACAACACCGATCCTAGGCACGCCATCTGTTTTTTCAATCTCAAAAACAGTCTTATCTAGAAAATTTGGTAAAGTCTTTAAAGTAATAGAGACCTTATCCTTACCATCCTCTTCTAAAATATTACGAGCACCTTTACGAACAATATCTGCAATACGACGACGTAAATTCCTGACACCAGACTCACGTGTGTAATTTGCAATAATAGTCTGTAAAGCAGGTTTTGCAATAGAGATCTCTGATGCTTTTAGACCATGTTTCTTAATCTCTTGAGGTAATAAATATCGTTTTGCAATCTCAAACTTCTCTTGAGGTGTATAGGAATTTACCATAATAAATTCCATTCTATCTCGTAAAGGTGCTGGTATCTTACCTACATCATTGGCCGTAGCAATAAAAATTGCCTGACTTAGATCAATGTTGAAGTTTGTATAATAATCTCTAAATTTAGAGTTTTGTTCTGGATCTAAAATCTCAAGTAGTACTGCGGTAGGATCACCACGTCCAGAGCGAGCAACCTTATCAATCTCGTCTAAAACAATCACTGGATTCATATGTTTAGCTTCAATCAATCCTTGAACAATACGTCCAGGCATTGCCCCCACATAAGTACGTCTATGACCACGAAGCTCATTAACATCTTCTAAACCTCCTAAAGCAATACGAATAAGTGGACGTTTAAGCGATGCAGCAATAGAGTTTGCTAAAGAGGTTTTACCCACACCAGGAGGTCCTGCAAAACATAAAATAGCCCCTTTGCCCTCTTCTGCTTTACCACGAAGTTGTAGTAGCTCTTTAACAGCAAAATATTCTACTATACGCTCTTTAGGTTTTTTAAGTGAAAAGTGATCTTTATCTAACTGCTTGGCCACGGTATTGATCTCTAGCTTCTTCTTCGATAGCTTACCAAATGGAATCTCAAGTACCCACTCTAAGTACCCTTGAATAGTATTAGCATCTGCACTATCTGGATGCATGCGTGAGAAACGGTTGAGTTGTTTATCTACCTCTTTATAGGCATCTTCACTCATATGTTTTTTCATACTATCAAGCTTGACACGATACTCTTGGATCTCTTCTTCACGTTGAGTATCAGAGCCTAACTCTTTTTGAATCTGTTTAAGTTGCTCTTTTAAAAAATACTCTTTGTTAACTTTCTCAATACGATTGTGTACTTTAGAACGAATCTCTTTTTGAAGTTTATTGGCTTCAATCTCTTCAATAAGATAATCCACTAGTTTCAGGTAACGTAGCTCTAAATTACTCTCTACAAAAAGTTGATAAGCCTTATTTTTAGTCAGCTTAATAGAGCTTGCAATCAAATCAATGATACGTGTATGTTCATGATTATCTTCAATTGTACGTAAAAGATCTGGTGGGAAAAGGTTACTAACACCTGATAGCGTTCTTACCTTTTCACGCACTACTTCTAAAATAGCTGTAAGTTTTTGACTATTCATCTCTTCTGTCTCAACCACATCAACTGTAGCTAAAAGCATCTCACTATCAATCTGTGCCTCAATTTTTCCCTTGGTAAGCCCTTGAAACAAGATTTTAACACGTCCATCAGGCAGTGCAATCTTTCGCATAATTGAGCCAATGACACCTACGGTATAAATAGAGTCAAACTCTCGTTCGCCCTCTTGTCCCTCTTTAGTAGAACAGATCATAATCAATGTATCGTTTTCTAGAGCGAAATTAGCCGCTTCTATGTTTTTGTCATCACTTAAAAAAATGGGTGAGATCATAAAAGGGTATAAAAAAAGCTCATCTTCTACTACGATAGGAATATCAGATGGAAATGAGCTATAGTGATTTAATTGCATAAATAAAATTCCTTATTCAAATATATTGCGTAACCATGAACGCTCTGGTAATATAACTTCTTTCATATCGATACCTTTTAAACGGTTTTTATGACGATAGTACTCAGCTGCTTTTGGTTTGTCAAGACGATCATATAAAGAGACTATCTCCTCTTTGAGACTTTCCCGTCCTAACTCTAATTGTAGTAACATTTGCTTAACTGATGGCTTGTAATATGAATCAGGGTAATTTGATAAGAACTTTGTAACACTATCTATGGTCTCATCTAGAAACTTTTGATTTCTAAAAGGGTGTCTGTAAGCTATAAAGTCCATTTTCACCTTTAAAAAAGCGATATATTCTCTCTCTTTACTGGTTCCAAACCTTTTGAGATACTCATCTAAATAATATTTAGCTAACACCTGTTCATCATAATAAGCATGAGATTTTGCTAACAGTAACATCGCTTGGGGTAACAGTGGTGAGCTGACATGTTCACTATAAAGTGAGCTGTAAGCATCATCTGCAGCACTTACATTAGCGTTTGACACATAAGCGATAATTTTTTGGTACCAAAAGCTCGCAGATTTATCTGAAAGCGCTTTTTCATGACTGCTACAGGCAGAAAAAAGCACTGTAATCGTTATGATAGAAGATAAAAAAAGAATTTTTTTCATGTATTGTATATCTTTGTAGTTAGATGAAACCTCTGTACTACTTAATCACAGAGGTTTTTATTAACATTATTTTAGCTTAGCAAAGTTAACAGAGAGTTAAATAGGAGCCTTCTTTGAAAACTCTCATCCCGTTTTCTTAGATGTGATAGGAGTTTATGCTATACTCTTGTAAAATTTTTAAAACATATGACGATATGTAGGACTAGAGTATTTACAAAATTTACTCTAAGCGTTATTTTTGAGGCAGGATATGGAAAACGAAGCGTACGAAGTTAAAACTCCTATTTTAGGGTTTGAAGATATTCAAAATGTATCATTATCACAAATTGATGATATTTTTGCACAAATCCAGACAATACCAGAGAGTACTACCTCTTTTACTCTTGTCAATCCTTACGCTTTAAGAAGTTATCAGTTTGATATACCTCAAGTCACTCAGGTACTTTTAGATATCACTGAAGATACTAACCTACTGCTTTATAATATTGTTGTCGTACAAAATCCTATCCATGACTCTACTGTAAACTTTGTAGCTCCACTACTATTTAACACTGACAATAAAACGATGTCACAAATTATTTTAGATAATTCAAAGCACCCAGATTATGGCATAGCTGAACCTATCAGCTCTTTTATGAACCAACAAGGCGACGAAAGTAGTACGGAGTGACACTAAGTATAATCGGTACGGGAAATATGGCTAAAGCCTTAGCTCTTGGACTTAAAGAGAACTATGATCTAGAGATCGTTGGACGTACACTAGATAAAGCAGAAGCTTTTATCAAAGAGCATGATCTAAAAGCTACGAGTTTTGCTATGCAAGATTTTGATATCAGCGACAAAAATTTACTTTTTTGTGTCAAACCTTATGCTCTTTCACCCGTAGGTGAGATGCTTAAAGGTAAAGCAAACACCATATATTCTATCCTAGCAGGAAGTTCTGTCAACGCCCTAAAAGACGCTTTGCAAGCAAAAGCTTATGTAAGAGCGATGCCAAATGTTGCAGCAGAGGTAAATTACTCTATGACAACGCTTACAGGTGATGCCAGCCTAGAAAAAGAGAGTATCGAAATCTTTTCATCTATTGGACCGACTTTGTGGCTTAACAGTGAAAAAGAGCTTGATATTGCCACAGGACTTGCTGGCAGCGGGCCTGCATATTTAGCTTTAATAGCTGAGGCTTTAGCTGATGGAGCTGTCAAACAAGGTCTCAAAAGAACTGATGCTCAAAAACTTACAAACGGTCTCTTTTTAGGCTTTTCTAAACTACTTCAAACAACTCACCCTGCTTTGCTTAAAGATTCTGTAATGAGTCCTGGTGGTACTACAGCAGCTGGATACTCAGCTTTAGAAAAAAATGGCGTTCGAGCTGGCTGTATCGATGCTATTGAAGCAGCTTACCAAAAAACCCTCTAAAATTCATTTATAATAATATTCCATAAATATCATTAAGAGTACCACTCAATATAATTCGCTATAATAGAACTATTTTGTTTAAAGAAGTTTATCATGAGACTACTGTCTTTTTTGTTGTCATTACTCATTATAAACTCCTCACTCTTTGCTGTAGATGATGCTGCGTGTAGTACTACTACTTACTTTCAAGATACGACAACAGCTACGGGGACCGTTACCTTCAAGAAGCGATGTCTACCCAATAAAGAGGGTGATCTAAAAGTCGACCTCAATATTCGTGGTGGTATTTACCAGATTGGTAATCAAGTACTTTGTGCTATGGATGAAGATATTAGTACTTCTGAATGTATTGACCCTCATACCAAAGCTGAAAACACCTCAAATGTTGATAGTGGAGGTTGTGCCAATAATTTTTGGACTAATGATGGTTGTCAAAACAATGATTTCTCTGGTGGTCCTGATAATGAATATTTAAACTTAGCAGATTATGATGATAACACCTCTAATAGTAGTGACTATAACTTTACAGCAACACAGTCTTCAAGTACCGACTCATCAACCATGGCTAGACTTTCATTAAATAGTGGCGATGAGATTTTATGGGCTAGACTCTATTGGACAGGACGGTTAGCTAGTTCAGCAGATTATGGTACAGTCGACGAGGTTTTACTGAGATCTCCTACAACCAATGGTTATGAAACGATTACCTGTTCTGCTTATGGTGAAAGTGGAGATAACTACAGCTGTTCTGCTGACGTTACTGCCAAGGTCACTGAATCGGGGGAGTACTGGATAGGAAATGTTAAAGCAGAAGTAGAAAACTCTGGTGGCTTTGCTGCATGGAACCTAGTGATCGTTTACGCCAATCTAAAAGCACCCTATCAAAACATCAATATCTACGAAGGATTTGGTGTTTTTTCAAACTCATCTTTAACCGTAAATATTGATGGTTTTCTAACACCAGAGTCAGACCCTTTTGAATCTTCACTCTATCTCTTTAGTGGTGAGTCAGATAATGGTTATGGAGATTATATTTCACTTACAGATAAAACTGGTGGGGTAGCAGGGACACACGTTGTCTATAATCCAAATAACCAATCTTTTAGTGATTTACTTAATGCCTCCATCTCTGTATATGGAGTCAATAATACTGATAGGCTCCCAAATTATACCAATGCTCTGGGAATTGATATTGATACTCTCTATGCCCATAGTGATGCTAATGGTACAAGGATTATTGAAAACAACCAAACATCTACTACTTTGACTTTTACTTCGACAGGTGATCGACTTTATACCCCTGTCATAGGTTTTACTACCGAACTTTATGTACCAAACCTCTGTTACGATTATGGCTACAGTCAAGATAGTCATAGCTTTACCGAAGAAAATAATGGATCTGCAGATCCTCGTATCGTTGGAACTGTTGTTCCTGATAAAAATGTTACCTTAAGTGTTACCATTCACAACTTAGAAGAAGGTTCAGATATTTTAAACACAAGGTTTTACCTTAATGACTTAAATACTTCACAGTTAACTATTACAGACAATGTTTTAGCCACGGATTCTGGGAACCTACTCTATTTGCCTATTACTTCTACCGATCTAAATGCAACGGCAGGGGATTTAAACTTTGCACTTGACCCAACCATGCCAAGTGCTGAAGGTATCTTTATGGAGATCACACTTTTACCTCAGCAAGCTGAACTTGATGCTCCATTAGATATGACCGTCTCTTTTGATCTTATTG
>Ga0316207_10005615_pt1 | contig 10323 bp, 10 predicted proteins | sample 6weekpyrite_MG_FD_204943 | JGI IMG/M metagenome (GOLD analysis project Ga0316207, IMG submission 204943) | Microbial mat bacterial communities from mineral coupon in-situ incubated in ocean water Damariscotta River, Maine, United States -... | ecosystem: Environmental > Aquatic > Marine >...
TATTTTCCTTAAATGAGTCAAACACACTTAAAGTAACAGTTGTGCTACCACTTCTCAGCGCAGTTAGCCTTAAAGTAAGATCTACCCCATTTCTTGAATCAATATCAATAGCATTCACTAACTTTTGAACAACTTGAGTATCAACCATTCCTGCATCTGCAACTGAAACATTTACCTCAACAATATTTCCATCAGCGTCACTTACTCTAAAAGGAATATCTAAATGTCCATCAACGGTATATGTTGTTACTGCAATCTCTAAAAGTGGAGGAAAAATATTTTCTGTAGGTCCTGAACCTACACCAACTGCTAAAGAATCACCAACTAAAGTCTTACTAGTAATTCTAGAAATCTCAGACTTCCAATCAGCAAAAGAGTTAAACCGTTTGATAACATTTTCAACCTTATCAGTCAAACTACCACCACAGCCACTAAAGAAAAATAGTATAGTAAAAATTAATATCAAGTTTTTCATAACACTATCTCCTTTAGTAACTATCGTACGGCGAAGGATAATATGCAGGTGATCCACCACCTGCTGGTCCAAAATATTGATTTGGTGCCTCTTTGTCAGCATCACTACCTAAAGCTACTGACGCTCTTATACATCCACTATTTAAAGTAGCTATACCTACCAATAAAAATACAAATCCAATCGATTTAGCCATTTTGTTCATGATAATACTCCATTATTATCTAAATTTTTCAACTATCTCATTCCATTAAGAATGCGATACCATCTTTTTGCATCAAGTTTTAGTTCCATTGTAACTTCACAAAGACCATCTGAAAAACTAACTTCAATAATTTCTGCATTACGAATAACAGCAAGTAATCTTGTTTGAACTTTTGAATCTTTTAGCATCATATCTTTAATCGTATCTTTTGCATCAATACGGATACCATACATTTTCTCACCAAGTTGCCTATATGCATCAACAATTGCCGCACGTTTTGCTAGTGCTAATGCTTGTGCAGGAGAAGATGTAACCTCAGGTGCGACACCCATACCTGTTGAATTAATCGTCATAATACGATTAGGACGAAGAAGTGGTGAATTTGGTATTACCAAATCATCTAATACCACAGGGTGTGGAACTTCAGCATCATTACGTAAAACTTTACGCATCTCATCTAACTCATTTTGTAGTTGCTCAACAGTTTTTGTCTGCTCTGCACTAAGTGAACTTACCATTAAAAACAACGATGCAACTGCAATAGTTGAACGATTAAAATACTTTTTCATACTAACGATTCCTTTCGCTACCTGCTTGTTTAAAATACAAATCAGGAAATATCAGTGAATGAAAAGCAAACACTGTTCCAATTTTGCACACTTAGTTTAATTATTTGTTATATGTCCGATATTAGATATAATCTCATTAACTTTTTTAAATAGGCTTCACACATGTTCAATGGTGCAAATATCTTAATAACTGGTGGTACTGGTAGTTTCGCAAAAGCATTTGTAACTACAGTTTTAGAACGTTTTTCTCCAAATAAAATCATAATTTACTCACGAGATGAACTTAAACAGTATGAGATGGCTCAACAGTTTAGTGGTGTCTGTATGCGCTATTTTATAGGTGATGTAAGAGATTTACCAAGACTAAAGAAAGCTATGGCTGGAGTAGACTTTGTAATACATGCAGCAGCTATGAAACATGTACCAATTGCTGAATATAACCCTATGGAGTGTATTAAAACAAATATTATGGGTGCTCAAAATGTAATTGACGCATCTTTAGAGTGTAATATTAAACGTGTAGTTGCGCTATCAACTGATAAAGCAGCGGGGCCTGTCAACCTTTATGGTGCGACAAAACTAGCTTCAGATAAGCTTTTCATTGCTGCAAATAACATTCGTGGAGAACAGCAGACTCTTTTTTCAGTTGTGCGTTACGGTAATGTTATGGGTTCACGTGGCTCTGTTATTCCACTATTTAAAAAATTAATTGCAAGCGGTGAGAAGACTCTTCCTATTACAGATGAGAATATGACAAGGTTTTGGATAACTCTTGATGAGGGTGTTGAATTTGTTCTTAAAAGCTTCCAAAGAATGCAAGGTGGTGAGATGTTTGTGCCCAAAATTGCCTCTATGAAAATGATAGAGATGGCAAAAGCGATGGCCCCAGAACTTGAAATTAAAATTATTGGCATACGCCCAGGTGAAAAAATGCATGAAGTTATGATTCCAGCAGATGATAGCCACCTAAGCCTAGAGTTTCATGACCATTATGTCATAGAACCATCCATTACATTCTCTGCACCAATTGATTACACTAAAAATTCTCTTGGTGAAGAGGGTACAAAAGTAGAATCTGGTTTTGAATATCGTTCAGATACAAACAGTGTCTGGATAAGCAAAGAAGAACTACTCCAAAAGATAGAGTCTAAGTGAACCCATATAGCCGTCAATTAATTGATGAAGATGATATAAAAGCTGTAACCGAGGCTTTACAAGCTTCACATTTAACGCAAGGAAAAACTCACGTAGAGTTTGAAAAAGAGATAGCTTTATTTACAAATAGTAAATATGCAATTACTTTTAATTCTGCAACTTCTGCTCTTCATGCTGCATACCATGCAATAGGAATCAAACCTGATGATGAAATAATTACTTCTCCTATAAGTTTCGTAGCAACTTCAAATATGGCGATAGCACTTGGTGCAAAAACTAAATTTTGTGATGTAAAACTCGATGGTAATATTGATGAACGTTTTATAGAGAATTTAATAAACCCTAAGACTAAAGCGATAGTGCCTGTTCATTTTGCTGGAACAATTTGTAAAATGGATAAAATCTTAGATATTGCAAAAAAGCACAATCTTAAAGTTATTGAAGATGCTGCTCACGCCCTTGGAAGTATAAAAGAAGGCAAACATGCAGGAACATTTGGAGACATTGGAGTATTTAGCTTTCATGCTATAAAACCTATTACTACTGGTGAGGGTGGTGCAATTGTCACGAACAATATAGAATACTATGAAAAAATGAAGCTTTTTCGTTCTCATGGTATGATTAAGAAAAAACTATACAATAGTGATATGAGTGAACTTGGATACAACTACCGACTAAGCGATATTAACGCTGCACTTGGAAGAAGTCAACTTAAAAAACTTCCCTCATTTATACAAAGGCGTGAAGAGATTGCTACTTACTATAATAAGCGTTTTAAAAACAGTAGATATTTTTACACTATAGATGTACCTCACACTTCATCACGACACCTTTACCCAATACTTTTAAAAACAGAGTTTCAATGTCCAAAAGAGGATATCTACTCAAAACTACTTGAACATGGTATTGGTGTACAAGTTCACTATAAACCTATTTATAAAAATAGTTTTTACATAAAACTTTATGGCGAACAACGGCTAAGTGTAGCTGAGGACTTTTGGCGTTCTGAACTATCTATTCCATGTCATCAAGCGATGAGCTTAGAAGATGCAAAAGAGACAGCAGATATTTTAGAGAATGTTTTAGAAAAGTATAGTTATAAAAGTTGTTCTAGCTAATGATAATAATACAAGCAAGAACAGGCTCAAGTAGGCTTCCATCAAAAGTACTACTAGAACTTTGTAGCTCTACAGTTTTAGAAGTTATGTTTAAACGCTTGGAATCTTTAAAAAAACAGATAGTAGTAGCTACCACAGATGATGGAAGCGAAGATCCTATAATTAAGCTTTGTAAAAAACATTCAATACCCTACTTTAAAGGAAGCGAAAGTGATGTTTTAAAACGCTTTGCTGAGTGTGCGAAAGAGTTTAAAGCAGATACTATAGTAAGACTTACTTCTGATTGTCCTTTAATTGATGCCAAAATAGTAAATGATGTCATTCAATACTTTAAGCAAAACGATTATGATTATGTCTCAAACGTAGAAAATAGAACCTACCCAAGAGGACTTGATTGTGAAGTTTTTTCTGCAAATAAACTTTATGAAGCAGATAAAAATGCAAAGACTCTATTTGAGCGTGAACATGTCACGCCTTACATTAAGGAGCACTCAAAAGTTGGCTCGTTTCAAGACAAAGAAGATAATTCAAATTTTAGACTAACTCTTGATGTTAAAGAGGACTATGAAGTTATACAATCAATTTATCATGAATTTAATTGCCAAACAGATTTTTCATATAACGAACTTATATCTTTACTAAAGAGTAGACCTCATCTTCTGCTAGCTAATCAAAATGTTGAACAAAAAACCAACTAAACCCTCTATATTTATTCGAGCAGATGCAGCTAAAGAGATTGGAATTGGTCATGTTATGCGTACTCTTGCTTTAGCAAATGAAGCTAGTGCTGAGGGGATTGATGTCTATTATTTATCTTACTCAATGCCACATACGCTACAAAAAAAGATTAATAAAGTTTTACACCTAAACAAAATTGATGATGTAGATGAAGTTATAAACTTAGCAAAAATATACAAACCATTCGCAATTATCTTAGATAGTTATGCTTTAAATAAAAAGTATGAGAAAAACCTCAAAAGCAGCACCAGCGCAACTATAGTAGCATATGAGGATTTAGATAATGAACATAACAGTGAGCTTGTAATAAATCCTAATATCTATGCTAAAAGTGTTAAAAAGAACCACCTTTATGGGACTAAGTGGGCAATACTTCGCAACGAGTTCAAGCAAAGGTTTCATAAAACTAATAATAAATTCACCTTAACAGTAACACTAGGTGGAAGTGATGAAAAAAATATTACATATGAGATTATCAAACATTTAAAAAAATGGCATATCCCATTTTTTGCAAATATTATTTTAGGTGCAACAAATCCACATAAACATAAAATTTTTGCCTTAATAAAAAATACAAATAATTTCAAGCTTCATAAAAACCCAAAAAAATTTGCTCATCTTTTAGCAGATGCAGACTTAGTCATTAGCGCCTCAGGGCAGACAACTATAGATGTGCTATATCTAAAAAAACCATCTCTTGCTATAAATATAGTAGATAATCAAAATAAAATTACTCAAGAGTTAAAGAGCAAAAAACTTGCTCTAACATTAGAAGCATCTAAAATAAAGAAATTCCCAAGAGAACTAAATAGACTCTATTCTTTTAAAAATAGATTTAAAACAAACAAAATTGAAATTGCTAAACATTCTGTCTTAAAAGAGATTAGACGTAATCATTTAAAAAACTTTACACTTCTAGAATTTGAGCAATCTGATTGTGATGAGCTTTTTGAACTAAGTAATGAGCCGCTAATTCGTAAGGTCTCTTTAAGTTCAAATACTATTTCAAAAAAAGAGCATAAAAACTGGTGTGAAAGAAAATTGAATGATCGCACTCAGATTCTTATAGCTCGTTCAAACAGTGGAATACTTTTAGGCTATGTAAGGTTTGAGAGCACCATTAGCATAGCTCTTTCAAAATTTGCTAGAGGAGTACAATTTTCAAAAGTTTTACTTGCGAGCGCTCTAGAGCGCACAGATAAAAAACTAATTAGCGCACAGATAAAAAATGATAATTTTGCTTCACTTGCTCTATTTAAATCTTTTGGATTTGCGCAAATAGCTAAAAATGCCGATTTTGTAACTATGGAATATAAAAATGAAAATTGATGATTTTGAATTAGCAAAGAAAAAAGTGTTTATTGTAGCTGAACTCTCAGCGAATCATGGAAATGACATAAACATTGCAAAAGAGACAATTAAAGCTGCTGCGCGAGCTGGAGCGGACGCTATAAAACTTCAAACATATACAGCAGATTCTATTACACTAAATAGCAATAATGACTACTTCAAAATCAAACAAAACACCATTTGGGATGGAAAGATTTTATATGACCTATACAAAGAAGCTTCACTTCCATATGAGTGGCATGAAGAGCTTTTTAAAACTGCAAAAGATGAAAGGCTCATCTGCTTTAGTAGCCCTTTCGATAAAAATGCAGTTGATTTTTTAGAAGAATTAAATGTACCAGCATACAAAGTAGCCTCTTTTGAAATAACAGATATTCCGCTTATTGAATATATGGCATCAAAACAAAAACCTATGATTATATCAACAGGTGTTGCAGAACTTCAAGATATAGAATTAGCCGTGCAAACTTGCAAAAACGTTGGTAATGAACAGATAGTTCTACTTAAATGTACAAGTGCTTATCCAGCTGACCCTCATGAAATGAATTTAAAAACAATGAATGATTTATCTACACGGTTTAATGTTTTAAGTGGATTATCTGATCATACCTTGGGAATCACAGCCCCCATTGCTGCCACTGCCTTAGGTGCTGTAATGATAGAAAAACATTTTATTTTAGATAAATCTATTGGTGGAGCAGATAGCGCTTTTTCTCTTGATGAAAAAGAGTTTACACAAATGGTAGAAGCAGTTAGGCAGGCAGAAAGTCTACTTGGAGAAGTAACTTATAAACTAAGTGAAAAAACTTTACGCTCACGTGAGTTCTCTCGCTCTTTATTTATTGCACAAGATATAAAAAAGGGCGAACTATTTACAGAAAAAAATATTCGCTCGGTTCGTCCAAACTTTGGTATTCATCCAAAATATTTTAATGAAACTATAGGTAAACGAGCAAATAAAAATTTAAAAGAAGCAACTCCACTTAACTTAGAAGATATAGAGTGACTAAAATTGCTGTAGTTATTCACGATGCTGGAGCGGCTCAAGTTTTAGTCTCACTTATAAAAGCAAATTTTGATTATGCGAATTGGCATATTTTTGCTCCTATAAATTCACCAGCTCATAAAATTATAGATTCAAACAGACTAAAAGTTCAAACATCTACGGTTGAAGAGATAAATCCTGATTTAATTTTTTACGGCACATCTTGGCAAAATGATTTTCATGTAGACTTTTTAAATTATGCAAAAAAGAGCAGTACCAAAACAGTTGCTTTTTTAGAAAATTGGGAAAATTATAGAAAGAGGTTTAACAATGTTTTTCCAGACTTTATCTGCGTTAATGATAATTTAGCTTATGAAACTGCTAAGAATGAGGGCTTACATAATCTTATAAAAATGAGAGATTATGCAACTCTAAATATTTTAAATAAAAGAAAAAATGTAAAAGAGGAAAACACTCTTTTAATTCTAAGTGAGCCAACTACAAGAGTTGCAAAAAATAGTTATGATGATGAAAACTATTGGGGATATACAGAAACCTCTTGGATGGAAGATATTTTAGATAACTTTAAACTTTTTGAATGCTCTAGTATAACTATTAGACTTCACCCTAGTGATAATCCTTTAATATATGAAAATATTATGAAATCATATAAGAAGATAAATTGGACTATTGAGCAAGAATCTGAGCTAATAGATAATTTACTATCTTCTAAAATTGTTTTAGGCAATAATACCGTAGCACTTTATTATGCATATTTACTAAATAAGCTTTCTATTTCTTACATTCCAAGTAAAAATCGTACTTGCAATTTACCAATTGCAAAAAGAAATCAGATACAATCTTTTTATAAATTTAAACTCTCAAATTTTGAGATAAACAGCTCAAACAGAGCAGATGAGTTTGGAATAGATTTTAAAACATTACTTGAAAGGTTATCGTGAAAATAGTTGCTAGCATAGAAGCTCGAATGACCTCTTCAAGGCTTCCTGGAAAAGTTTTAATGCCATTTTTAGGGCAACCATCACTAGAGATGATGATTGAACGTGTAAAACAGTCGCGCTACATTGATAAAATTGTTATAGCAACCACAACAAATAAGAGTGATGATAGTATTGAAACACTTGGGTATAAGCTTGGTGTAACTGTTTATAGAGGAAGCGAAGATGATGTTTTAGCTAGAGTTTTAGGTGCAGCTGAATCAGAAAGTGCAGACCTTCTTGTAAAATTAACAGGAGATTGTCCGCTAATTGATCCAATAATTATTGATCAAACTATTACAGCACATCTGAGTGGAGATTATGACTACACATCAAACCTACTAAACGAACGTACTTTTGCAATTGGGCTAGATACAGAAGTACTTTGGATAGATACTCTTAGGAAAACTAATGAATCTACTAGCGCACCAATGGATAGAACACATGTAACATGCTATATCTACCATAATCCACAATATTTCAAACTCCACGGCATAACAGCAAATGCTCACACTCAAAGTGGTGATTTACGTATTACTCTTGATACTAAAGAGGATTATGAGCTAATAAAAAAGATATTTGAAACTCTTTATCCAGATAATCCAGAATTTAGAGCTAAAGATATAGTAAAATTGTTAAGAGCAAATCCCGAACTAAAAAGTATTAATTCAAACGTACGTCAAAAAAAGGTGGAAGAGTTATGAAAGCAGTAATAATTGGAGCAGGACAAATTGCAGGAGGACTTGACAGTCCAGAAGATGAGGCCATACTAACTCATGCGCATGCCTATAAAGCTAATCCAAATACTGAGCTTATTGGTGTTTGCGATACAGATGAAGATTCACTTAAAGAGTTTACTAGAAAATGGGAGACTAAAGCTTTTAGTAGTGCTAAAGAGATGCTAGATGAGTGCAATCCAGAAATAATCTCCATCTGCTCATCTACACAGACTCACTCAAATATGCTTAACCTTGCATTAGAATCTAAAACTGCTAAAATAATTCTATGTGAGAAGCCATTTGTAGCTACAAAAGAGGAGTTCGATGAGATAAATAGAGTTTTAGAGAAAAACTCAAAAAAACTTTTCATCAATTTCATACGCAGATATGACCCATCTTTTATAAAACTAGCACAAATTATTAAAAGCGGTGAGCTAGGTAATATTCAATCTTTTCAAGGACGTTTTAGCAAAGGGCTTATTCATAATGGTTCACACATGCTTGAGCTTATAGAATGGCTTATTGGTTCAATTTCAAAGATTAGAATACTTGATTTACACAAAAGTGAAAGTGATTTTTTAGGTCAATTTTACGTGCACTCTCAAAGTGCAAACGGAATACTAACAAACCAAGAGGCTACTCATTATGATCACTTTGAGCTTGACATTATGTTAAGCGGGGCGAAAATAGCAATTTCTGACCAAGGTAGAAGCATTACTATTTTGAAACCAGAAGAGTCAAAAATATTTTCTGGATATAGTTACTTGCAAGAACATTCAAAATTTTCTGGAACACTAGAGAGAAACATGGCAAACTCTCTAAATTTTGCACTAGCCAATGATTCACACTCAATACTACAAACACACCTAAATTTAAGTGCTAAACTACTACACATAGCAAAAACTCTACATAAGAGCTCTAGCGTAGAGTTCGCATGAGTATCTTAGCCATAAATGGTGGTAAAAAAGTACGTACAAAACCTTTTGAAGCCTACAATACAATAGGTAAAGAGGAAGAAGAGGCAGCACTTAGAGTACTCAGAAGTGGAAAGCTTTCAACATTTTTAGGTACATGGCATGATGACTTTTATGGTGGCACAGAAGTCCGCGCTCTTGAAGAGGAGTGGGCTACATATTTTGGTGCACGTCATGCAATTAGTGTAAACTCTGCAACATCTGGGCTCTTTTGCGCCGTGGGAGCTGCTGGTATTGAGCCTGGTGATGAAATTATAGTGAGTGCTTACACAATGAGTGCTTCAGCAGTTGCAGCAATTGTTTATGGCGCTATTCCTGTATTTGCTGACATTGAAGAAGAGTATTACTGTCTTGATGTAAAATCTATTGAAAAACTAATAACTCCAAAAACAAAAGCGATAATAGTTGTAGATATTTTTGGACAAGTTTATGATGTAGAAAAAATAAATGCCCTTGCAAAAAAGCACAATCTTACCATCATTGAAGATGCCGCGCAAGCACCTGGAGCAATGCTAGATGGTAAATATGCTGGAACTTTTGGTGATATGGGAATATACTCTTTAAATTATCACAAACATATTCACGCAGGAGAGGGTGGTATTATTGTTACTAACGATGACGCTCTAGCAGATAAATTATACTTGATTCGAAACCACGCTGAAGCTGTACTTGATGCAAGGGGGATACAAGATTCAAAAGAGTTAATAAACATGATTGGTTTCAACTACAGACTAAGTGAAATTCATGCAGCGATTGCAAGAGAACAGCTAAAAAAACTAAAAAACTTACTAAATTATCGTATTGAAAATGCGCTTTACCTAAATGACAAATTATCTAAAATAGACTTTTTAACTACAACAAAAATAAGAGAAAACTCAACACATGCTTTTTATGTTCAAGCCCTACAATTTGATGAGATAAAAGCAGGAGTCGATAGAACAAAATTTGTAAGAGCGCTAAAAGCTGAACTTCCACACACAAAACTTAGAGAAGAGTCAGATGTGCTTATTGGTGCTGGATATGTTAAGCCACTATATCTG
>Ga0316207_10005616_pt1 | contig 10321 bp, 3 predicted proteins | sample 6weekpyrite_MG_FD_204943 | JGI IMG/M metagenome (GOLD analysis project Ga0316207, IMG submission 204943) | Microbial mat bacterial communities from mineral coupon in-situ incubated in ocean water Damariscotta River, Maine, United States -... | ecosystem: Environmental > Aquatic > Marine >...
CTGGTCGCAGGCGATATCACAATCACTAGCATCGCCGGTGATATCACGACCGGATTGCTTGATGCATCGGACGGCACTCTCACAATCGAAAGCGGGAACGATATTCTCCTCGGAGATTTCCTCGCTAGCTCGCTGATCGTGCGGTCCGCCGGCGGCGCGATATCGGCGGTTAACCCGATAGCTATCGGCGGGGACGCCACTTTCGAAGCAGCAACCGATATCCTTCTCGGCGACGTCAGCGCATCGAGCATCGTCGCAAATGCTGGTGACTTGGTTCAGGTTCAGGGGCTGTGGCAGGCCGATTTGGTCGACATCACCTCACGCGTACTCGACGTGATTATGCAAGGCGCAATTGACACCGGTTCGACCGGGATGATTACGTTGACTTCGACCAATCCCGACGGTGTGTTGCTGGGTGAAGATGCAAGCAGCAATTTCGATGGCTACCACATCGATCTGGCCACTTTTGAACGCTTGCTCGCCAATGAAGTCAGCATTTTCAACGTCAATGGCAACGCCGATTCCCAGATCCTGATCGGCAATCTTGACCTGTCAGCGAATGATGCACTGACCACGCTCAACATTGAAAACAACGCGCTGGGCGGCGAGATCATCGTGGAAGGGCTGCTAACAGCAAGCTCAACAAGCGTGCCGGTCAATGTCTCTTTCAGCAGTGATCTGTTTGGCATTGATGCAGATCTGGGCGCGATTGATCTGTTTGCAAATGGCGGCATGGTTACAATCGCAGCCGGCACGATCTTTATCGGATCGGGCGGGTTGTTTGATGATCTGACAGGTGATGAGACAGAAGAAGAGCTTGCAACGCTGATCAACACACCGATTGCAACGGCTCAACCCGATGGAGTGCTGCGCGCTGGCGGCGTAAACATCTTTGCGAGCGATCTGCTGCTTATCCAGAACACTGGGACAGAAGAAACCCCAGCCGGTTTTGTTGTCCCAACAGCCAATGATCTGGTCATCAACGCAGGCAATGATGCTACGCCACTGTTTATCATCAACGGCCAATTCGATGATGGCACCGGCAATGTGCTAACAGGCGATGATGCTGCGACAGCCTTGCTCGATCTTTTTGCCGACACGATTATTTTCAACGCGGGTAGCCAGATCAATGGCTGTGCACTTGGCGGGTGCGATGCTCCTGCTGCCACAGACCAAGGCGAGATCACCTCAACCGTATCGGCGGCGGTGAACGGGGTGGATACCTCGGGCGGCACCACTGGTGGATCATCCGGAAGCGGCAGCAACGGCAATGGCGGGGGCGGCGCAGATAGCGGTTCGGGCGATGATAGTGGTTCGGGCGGCGATTCCGACAGTTCGGACGAGGGCGGCAGCGCCGGAACGGGCGCAGGCACCGGATCAACCGGCAGCGGATCAAGCGGCGGCGGCGATGTGAATGTCGACAATGTCGATGATGGCGGCGGCGGTGACGGGGAATTCTCGATCGAGGATTCGGGCGACAGCGGTTCTGACGGCGGATCCGACAGTGATAGCAGTTCGGACGGCGACAGCGGGTCTGACAGCGATGGCGACGGCGAAGCCTCCTCTGAAGATAGCGACGAAAGCAGCGAGACCGAAGAAAGCGAAACCGAAGACAGCGAAGAATCTGAAGATTCAGAAGAAGAATCCGAAGAGGAAGAGGAGGAGGAAGCCTCCGAAGAGGAAGAGGAAGAATCCGAAGGCCCGGCAACCGGACCCATCGCACCTCCTGTTTCCATCATCAGCACCAATTCGCTCGACCGTCGTGGTTCGATCAACGATCCGATCAGCGGCTCCGGCAATCCGGCACTGGTTGATCCCGATGTCGATGGACCGTCTGCGGGCAGCAATGGAGATCAGCCATGAAGGTTCTGAAAAAGGCACTTGTGCTGGCCTTGGCTGTCGGCGGCGTTTCGGGCGCGATGCTGGTTGCACCGGCATCTTCGCAGGATGATCCACTTTCCATCCAAACCAATTTCAGGGTCGGCAATGCAGGGGTGCGCTGCACCGCGCAAAACGCACCCACCGAACCGCGGCTCAACGGAATGTTCGACAGGGCCTATCAACTAACCTGCCGCGATGCAGCAGGCGCTGTGGGCCAGCTGCTGGTGTTAAGGGATGCCTCGGGCGTGTCGACCCAGCCAAGCGGCGCGGGAACGGCCGCCAGCTGCCAAAGCCCTGAAACGGCTCAGATTGAAATGGTCGGCGCTGTGACAAAGCTGACCTGCACCGATGATGCAATCGGCATCGCCTATCGCAGCTACACGCTCGAAGAGGGCGGACGCACCTATCTGGTCGAAGGGTTGGCGGGATATGATCCTGTGCTGCGGCTTGCGCTTGCATCGGTTTACAATGATCGCGCGTTACCCGGCACAATCGAAGTCGCACAAACCGAGGTCAGCGACGCAGCTGCATTTGCGCGCGTTCAGGCAGGTTCGCTGAGCGAGTTTGACGCCCTCAACGAAGCCTATGTGCGCAACAATAGCGGGCGATTTGCCGAATCCGGCCAGTTTTTTGAAAACCTTGCAGGTCGCAGCCAGAACAATTCGGCTGTGCGCGCAGAAGTGCTCGCCAATCAGGGTTTGCAGCAATCCAACCTTGGCAATTTCACCGCGGCAGAACGGTTGTTCACACAGGCCGATGCATCGCTTACGCGGAGCGACGGCGTAGCGCAGCGATTGATCCGCAATTACCGCGCAATAAACTTCCTCAACCGCCAATTCCCCCAAGCAGCGCTTGACGTGCTGGCTGAGGAAATGCGCGAGGTTAATCCAGAATCGCAAGAGCTGACGATCCGCGATGGTTTCATCGACAATCCTCTCTCTGCGCAGATCAACCGCGAAAACATTGCATTGCAGCGCCTCGGCGGTGTTGAGCTGGGCCTGTCTCCGTTGGAACGTGCAGAGCTGCTCGATGCGCAGGCCGATTTCCTGTCGGGATCAATTGCCCGCCAGCAAAACGACCTTTCAACAGCCAATACGATGTTGCGACGGGCCGACCGCCGGATCGCCGATGTGCGCGATGGCCGGGTGGCTTCGGCGCGCTGGTTGCGATCGGAAATCGCGATTGAGCGCGCGCTGGTTGCCGAAGGGCAGGGGCGCACCGAAACGGCAATCCGCGCCTATGATGTCGCCGCATCAGCGATCTCGCGCGATTATCCGCAATCGCCGGTTCTGCTTGCTGCCCATGCGCGCAAGGCGGGCTTTCTTTTAAGAGCAGGGCGCAGGGATGAAGCGCGCAGCCTGTTTGGCGAAGTTGTCAATCGTGCCGCCAACACCACCGATAGCGGCGCGAGCCTGCGTAACCTGCTTGAACCCTATTTTGCTTTGCTGGCACAGGACGGATCAGCCGGTGCGACCGCAGAGTTTTTCAACGCATCGCAAATGTTGCAGCGCCCCGGCGTCGCACAGACGCAGGCAATTCTGGCCCGCCAGATGTCAGAAGGCGATGATGATGCAGCAGGATTGTTCCGGCTTTCACTAAACCGCAGCCGCGAAATCGCGCGGACACAGGCGCGCGCTGACCGCTTGGCTGCTGTGCCCAACCCTTCGGCGTTGCAAGCAGAGGGCCTTATCGCAGCGCAGGAGACGCTTGACTATCTGCGCAGCGAACAGACCGGTTTGCTGTCGCGATTGTCAGACTATCCCCGCTTTCGCGCGCTCACGCCGACCAGGTTGGAACTGTCCGAACTACAAGCCGCGCTTGGCCCCAAAGAGGCCTATTACAAAATGGTTCTGGTCGGCGAAGAGGTTTACGCGCTGTGGGTGACCAAAGGCGATGCGCGCACCTTCCAGATCGAAGGCGGGATTGCCGAGCTGGACGATGCGGTTGCCTTTATCCGCGATTCCATAGTGGTCTACGAAGCGGGTCAGACCGTGACCTATCCATTCGACGTCGAACGCGCGCGCGATCTTTACATCCGCCTGTTTGGCGCGGTTGAAACCGAAATGGCGAATGTGAACCATGTCGTGTTCGAGCCTGACGGTCCGATGCTGCAATTGCCGCCGCAGGTGCTGATCGCATCGCAGGACGGTGTTGATGCCTATCTGACGCGGACCGAGGACGAGAATGAGGACCTGTATGATTACCGCGAGATTGATTGGCTGGGACGCAGCCGCGATGTTTCGATTGCGGTGAGCCCGCGCGGTTTCCTCGATATTCGCCGGATTGCACCGTCGCGCGCGCAAAAGGCGTATCTGGGCGTTGGTTCCAATGCGCTGCCAACGGGCCGGACCCAGTCAAACGATCCGTGCGACTGGTCGCTCGACACTTGGCGTGATCCAATTGAATCGGGTGAGCTTTACTTTGCCGCCGAGAAATTCGGACTTGAACGCAGCGAGGTTGCGGTTGGTGCGGACTTTTCTGACACCGCCTTGCTTTCCAAGCAGGACCTGTCCGATTTCCGGGTGGTGCATTTTGCAACTCACGGCCTTGTCACTGCTCCCAATCCCGATTGTCCCGCGCGCCCCGCGCTTGTCACTTCGTTTGGCGATGACGGGTCTGATGGATTGTTGAGCTTCAAGGAAATCTTCGACCTTCAGCTTGATGCCGATGTTGTGATCCTGTCGGCGTGCGATACCGCCGGCATTGCAACCAGCGCTGCATCACGCGAGGCAGGTATTGTCGGAGGCGGCAATTACGCGCTTGATGGTCTGGTTCGCGCATTTGTCGGTGCAGGTGCTCGCGCTGTTGTGGCCAGCCATTGGCCGGTGCCCGATGATTTCGATGCAACCCAAAGGCTGGTGCAAGGGCTGATATCGGGCGAAGAGGGGCAAGGCCTTTCAGGCTCGCTCGGCGATGCGCAGCGCGCCTTGATGGATGACCCTGATACCTCGCATCCGTTCTATTGGGCAGCGTTCATCGTGCTGGGCGACGGGACAAAGCCGATTGGTGGCAATTGATCGGTCCAAGCGGCGGTGACGGGGTTCAATCTGTCCCGGTCAGGCGTTTCTTCCAGTAATTGGTGTAGAACACGCCATCAGGGTCGCGTGCGGCACGCAAAGCCATAAAGTCGTCAAAGCGTGGCAGGCTGGCCTTGTAATAGGCTGCCCAGTCTTCAAAATCATAGCGCGGTACGAATTTGCCCCAGTGCAGGCGAAACGGGACGCCATTGTCGCGCAGAACCTGCCAATATTGCTCTAGAAAGCCCTCATCGGCATTGGGCACGCCCTTATTGTCGCGGAACCAATAGACATCGATGCGAACCGTGCCGTCTTTGTATTCGTCGCTGCCGTCGGTGTAGCCGGGATGCATCCAGCCGCTTGATGGCGGGCCGCCATAAACCTCGGTTGAAAAATATCCCGTCGCGCCATAACCGCCTGCCTCGAACATCTCTTGATAAAGCTTCATTACCTGCTGCGCGCGCCCGATTGGCACCCAAATTTCGGTAAATTCGGTCCCCAACAGATCATCGCTGACGGTGTTGTCCATGCATAGCGAGCGCCAATACCAATCGTTAAAGCGCGTCTGCTCACCCGATTTCGTCATCGGGTTGAAAATCGGCAAAAGCTTGGGAAACAGCATGCGAATAAGCCCGCTGAAAAAGCCCAGCACTGAGCCAAGCGCCGCTACAAACAGCGCGACAATGCAGCCAGCCAAGAACGTAGCAAACCGGAGCAACCCACCCTTGCTGCTGCGGCGTAGAACGCTGGCGAGGCATTCAAGATAGGCGCAGGCCTTATTCCAGCACAGGCCGATGATGCGCAGCGGATTGGTGTTGCCGAACAGGATAAAGACAATCGAGCCGAGGAACATTTCGGTTTGTCCGCCGAAGTTGGCCGGGAATTGCTCGTAAGGGTTCAGCCCCTCATCGCTCGCAGCGACACGATCAGCCTTCCATGTCTGGATCCGCTCTGCCCCTTTTTGCGGCCACCAAACGATGCGGGTGTAGGGCGTGTCGGTCAGATATTGAGCAAGGCTCGGCTGGGTTGCGTCACCGGGGCCGAAAAAGTCCATCGGCGCGTCAGGGCCGCCGATTGGCGTGGTGATCTCTGTGCCTTGGATATTGTACATCGGTACAAGCTGAAGCCGGATTTTGGTGACGATCCCCAGCAATCCCATCGAAGTGCCGATTGCATCAAAGTGATCATCGGACCGGTCGATCCATTCGGCATTTCCCATACCGTCAACGACGCGAAATGCGATCGCATTGTCCCAGGCGTATCTGGTCGATCCACCGGCTGATCCAGTCGCAGTAAACCCGGCAAGAGTTTGGTGGGTGATCCCGCCCAGCGTGTTCACCGCCCACCCTTTTTCAAAGATCTGGTGGAGCAGCGAATTTCCTAGCGTCGATACACCAAACGGATCTTGCGGATCCCAACCAAGATTTATGCCTGGTTCGGCTTCGATCACGCCGCCTGCTTCGTCGATCCAGTCAATCGCACGCATCTGGTCAAAGGCCAGATTGATCCCGCCGGGCGGAGGCGATTGTTCAAGTGTACGGTTGGGAGGGGCGCCGTTGTCAGGATCGGTATAGATGCTCCACGCCACAGAATGGGTCGCGCCGCGCCCGCGAATTTCAAGATTGTTTGCTCGCGCGTAATTCACCAGCGCAATGACTTCGGCTTCGTTTGCAGGGTGGAAAAACCCATCTGAGCCCACGGCAATCGGCGTTGTCGTCATAATAAACATCCCCCCTGTTTCTTGATTTGCATCATGACGATCCGTCCAACAAGGTGAAAGCACCGATCCGACACATTGCACAAGCGCTGCAACTTACCGTGATTTCTTGGTCTTTTGCCTGAATTTCACCGCTTTGGAGGTTGCAAGACGCTGCTAAGCTTGTGACAAAGGCGCAACGGGAACGCGTGCAATCAAAGAGTCGGGAGCGAAACGCTTCGACTTGACGGGCCTATACAAGCGGGCATCCACAACTGTCGCTAACTTGCAGCGCAGGGGACAAGGTGCAGCTTTCGGAAAAACGTTTAGCCTTCGGGGCTTGCGCAAGACCGAGAAAAAGGCAAAGTTAAGGCATCTCGTGGGGGGCAAGAGATGACAGTATCAAGGCCGAATTGGGGATTCTTCCATTCCCTGCGCCGGTGGAATGCGGGTTTTGTCCGCGTTCTTGCCGTGCTCGGGCTTATCTCAATCTATCCAGCAGCAATCGCTTACGGCAATGGCTCGTTTGAAGGCGTGGCGAGCTGTGCAGGTTCGACCTGTCATGGACGGGCCGAAGGCAATGGCGCTGTCGTTAGGCAAGACGAGATTGCAACCTGGCAGGAACCTTCCTCTGCAAGCGGGGCGCACAGCCGCGCCTTTGCTGTGCTCGCCAGTCGCCGCGGCCAACAGATCGCCAGCAGCCTTGGGCTGGGTTCGGCAACACAGGCAAGCGAATGCCTGGGCTGTCATGCAACCTACGTTCCCGAAGCGCGTAAAGGCCCGCGTTTCCAATTGAGCGATGGCGTGGGCTGCGAAAGCTGCCATGGCCCGTCTGGCGATGCGTGGCTGTCGAGCCATTATGCCCGTCCCGCATCGCACGCTTCGAATGTTTCTGATGGACTTACTCCGCTGGAAAATCCGCAGGTTCGTGCCAATGTATGCCTCGATTGCCACTATGGTTCGACCAAAACTGGCCAGTTTGTGACCCATTCGATGATGGCGGCTGGCCATCCGCGCGTTTCGTTTGAACTCGACCTGTTCAGCGCGCTTCAACAGCACCATCAGGTTGATGACGATTACACCTCGCGCAAGCGCAAGCCCAATGCTGTGCGTTTTTGGGCAGTTGGTCAGGCCGAGGCGGTTCGCCGTGCAACAGGCCTGTTTGCGCAACCGCGTTTCGGGATGGAGGGCGCGTTTCCGCAGCTCTATTTCTATGACTGCCACAGCTGCCATCGGCAAATTCAGGATTCCGATCAGCGTCGCCTGACGTTTGAGCCTAACCCGGAACGCCCCATTCCGTTTGGTAATCCGCCGTTCAATGATGAAAACATCATCATGCTTTCGGCCGTTGCAGGAGCGCTGGTCCCCGGACAAGCAGATGCATTCCGCAGCGCCAGCCGCGATTTCCACCGTGCAATGGGCAGCGGCGGTAATGCGCGTGAAGCAGCGCAGGAATTGTCGCAGCGCGCGCGCCAGCTTTCCAATGCGCTAAGCCAGCGGGCCTATATCGATGCTGACGCATTCCGCGTCATCGAGATTATCGGCGGCAATGCTACGCGTCCGCGCTTTACCGATTATTCGGGTTCGGTGCAGGCGGTTATGGCGATTGATACGATGCTCAACGGGCTTGTTTCGAACGGCCGTGTTACCGCAGGTGCTGCGGCTGGCATACGGTCGGATATCAACCGCGCCTATGCGGCGGTTGACGATCCCAATGGCTATCGCCCGGCGGATTTCCGCACGGCTCTTGCATCGGCGACCACAGCAATTCGCAGGCTGCAATAGGAATGGCGCGGGGGTGGAAAATCCTTGCCGGTGCACCGTTGCTGGTGCTGGCTGCATGCGGAGGGGGCGATAGCGCCCCTGCCGGTGGTGGGACGGGTAATACCCCGCCGCCTTCACCGCCTAATCCGCCGCCCACCGGACAGCTCTTTTCGGTCCCTGCGCAAGAAAGCCTTACAACGGCTGATGTTCAAACCGTAATCGCGCGCGCCGCTGCGCAAGCGACGGCCCAAGGCAATCCTGCTGTCATTTCGGTTGTTGATCGGGTGGGTAATGTGCTCGCGGTGTTCCGGATGCCGGGCGCACCTGCCAACGCCTCTATTCCAGGCGCGCCAAACGGGCAGGATATCGATGTTCAGGGGATTGATGTCCCTGCCGAAGCAGCAGCGATCGCTAAAGCCATAACTGGTGCCTATTTGTCGAGCGGCGGGAACGCATTTTCGACCCGCGTAGCATCGCAAATTGTGCAAGAGCACTTTCCGCCAGCACCCACCACGGTGGGCTTGGAAAGCGGCCCGCTTTTCGGCGTGCAGTTCAGCCAATTGCCGTGTTCTGATCTTTCATCACGCATGACCGATGGCATGATCGGCCCGCAGCGCTCTCCACTGGGCCTATCGGCTGATGCGGGCGGCTTCCCGCTCTACAAAAACGGAGTGGTGGTTGGCGGGGTCGGCGTTTCGGCTGACGGAGAATACGGGCTCGACCTGAACATCCTCGATGTTGATGTAGATACCGACGAATCCATCGCGCTGGCTGGTACTGTCGGCTTCGAAGCGCCGGTTGAAATCCGTGCAGATCGCATTTCAGCTGACGGCACATCGCTGCGCTACACCGATGCAACATACAATGCGTTGAGCGATGTAACCGGCGCCAGCTTTGCCGGAACAGCGGGCGCATTGGTGGTGGTGCGCGGCTATACTGACGGGACCATTCGCGCTGGCACGGCCTATGGTGCGGAAACCTCGGGCATCCGCGCATCGACTGCGGCTGAATTCACCAATCGCGATGCCTTTGTCTTAACCGACGGGGCAGGCACCAACCGTTTCCCCATTCGCGGCGGCACCGATGGCGCAGATGTAGCCACTCCGATCAGTCAAAACGAAGCAACGGTGATCTTGGAAGAGGCCTTCACCGTGATGAGCCGAGCGCGCGCGCAAATTCGTCGTCCGGTTGATAGCCGCGCGCAAGTGACGATCAGCCTTGTCGATACGCGTGGGCGTATTCTGGGCATTGTGCGTTCACCCGATGCGCCGATTTTCGGCACCGATGTGAGCCTGCAAAAAGCGCGCACCGCCAACTTTTTCTCAGGCGCCTTTGCTGCTGGCGAATTGCTCGCCGCGCAGCGCGAAGTGCCTGAATATGTCCAACGCGTGCGCGATTTCCTTGGCGATCAGAATGCGCTGACGGGGAGCCACGCCTTTGCTGACCGGTCAGGCGGAAACCTGTCGCGGCCCTACTTCCCCGATGGCGAAGTGGGCACGCCCAATGGCCCGCTGTCGCGCCCGATTGAACAGTTCAACCCGTTCTCTACCGGCCTGCAATCGGCGCTGATCATCCAGAACCTTGAAGAGCATCTTGGTTTTGTTCTGGGGTTGAGCGCGGCTGATACCAATCGCGGCTGTTCCAAGCTGCCCGACATTGCCGGGCAAGGCACGCGGCTGGACAATGGTATCCAGATCTTCCCCGGATCTGTTCCTGTCTATCGCGGCAATGAACTGATCGGCGGGCTTGGCGTGTCGGGCGACGGGATCGATCAGGATGACATGATCAGCTTCCTCGGCTTGCACAATGCAGGTGTGCGTGCAGGCGGTGTGGGCAATGCTCCCAATGATATTCGCGCAGACCGGATTGTTGTGACGATAGGCGGACGGCAAACGCGGCTGCGCTATGTCAATTGCCCGTTTGCGCCGTTCCTCGATGATCCGTCACAGAATGTTTGTGAGGG
>Ga0316207_10005618_pt1 | contig 10319 bp, 18 predicted proteins | sample 6weekpyrite_MG_FD_204943 | JGI IMG/M metagenome (GOLD analysis project Ga0316207, IMG submission 204943) | Microbial mat bacterial communities from mineral coupon in-situ incubated in ocean water Damariscotta River, Maine, United States -... | ecosystem: Environmental > Aquatic > Marine >...
AGCTGCTAGTGTATCATCCTCACCCTCAGTTAGTACAACCATCTTACCTCTGCTACCGCATACGTTGGCTCCAAAGAAGTCATTATCCTTATCATGGACTATAAGATCAAAGAGTTTCTTCTCTCCTTCCTTAGTCCTAAACTTCTTCTTATAGCCTACAAGCTTACCTTGTGAGTACCTAGGATAATACCAGTGCTGTACTTCACCAGTAGATGTATCAATCTCTACCTTAACTCCATACTTTGTAGTACTTTCTTGAGAGATACCTCGATGAGGGATAGCGAGCGAGGGTAGTTCAGATATACGAGTAATCTCTGCCTCTATCTCATCTGGAGTTCTCTTACTCTTCTTCTGTACCAATAAGGTATCCTCCTTATAGTTATTATTAGGGTTCTGATCATCCTTATGACAGGAGAAACAGTAACCAGTTATCTTTCCATCATCTTCCTCGTACAGTGCAAATGCATCAGATGAATCACACTTAGTATTAGTACAAGGGAGACCAGACTCTATTAATACTCCCAATTATTGTACTCCAACTACTGTGTAGTTAATAATCTCTAAGATATAATGTATATCGGTTGATAAATGGAATAAGAAGTAGGTAGGTATGCCCCAAGCAGCTACCTTAGCAACCGTCTTCAGTATCTTCCACCAATCCACTGTAATCGTACTGTTCATCTCTGTTTACCTCACTGTCGTTAAAATCTAATGGCTTACCTCTACTACTATCATCATATACATCATAGGGACATAGGGAGTTATTACAGCCGGTAGTACATTCATTAGTAGTTATATCTACTGGAACATATTCCTGACAGTACTCACAATGTACCATTTCAATCTGTTGTTCATCACTCATGGCTGGCCTCGCGCTCAAAAAACCTTATATCAATATCTGGTACTAATTCTCCGAACGGTCTTGTTTCTTCATAGCTTACTAGTATTCGTTCAATATTATTTTTTTTGTCTTCTGGTAAGCCATCAAGAATAGTTTTTACAGCATTTCCTAATTGTTCAACATTTTCATTTTTATCCATTACCACTCTCCTGATTCTACTACTGTTATACCTTCTCGATCATCTAAGAAATATACCCATGCTTCACCATGAGTAGTATCGATCTTAGTACGATTATAGAAAGAAGGGTAACCTTCAAGAATATCTAATCGTTTAAAGGTATCTTCATCCACAGAATACACCTCACCAGAGATAGCTGTCTTACCTACTAAAGAGATGGCAGGGAACATACCTAAAGAATACATAGTGAATACTGGTTTAGTTTTAAATGTACCTAATAGTTCACTAGTTTCAAGTAAGTAGGAGTTAGGGTGTCCTTTCTTTAAGGTTCCATAGACAAATACTTTCCGGTTATTTGTATCTTTTTCTTCATGGTTTTTAGTTGCTTGGACAACATTTTCTTTCATAAGTTCAATCCTATTTTAATTTATTTTTTAAGTAACTCTTTGAGCTTATCGTAAGTTACTGAATATACAGCAATTGTATTCTGTGTTTTACGACTGGTAGTACGAGAATGTGCTCGGATTTTATAATGTCTAGCAAACTCTGCTAGGCTGATCTTACCGGAACGGTGACCATTACCTATTTCTGACCAGCCCTCACCAATAGCATCAGAGAACACAGCAATAGAAGTACGACGTATTTCAAGGCTATCTAAGATCATCTCACCTATAAGGGCATACGCTTCTATCTCATCATCCCTCGTAACCGAAACCTTACCTACATACTCAGACCAACCTCTTACCTTTCTATATATCTTATCATCTACATCAAGATCATATACTTCTGATATACCACAGCAGTGGGTACTAGGACAATCCCTAAGCGTAAGACCTACTCTTTTTCTACCTACTTGTAAAGTTCTATCCATCATTGTACTCCTTCTTCATATTGTTTAAATGCTTCTACGTAATTAGTTAGTGTTTGTCCTTCAAGTCCCGGTGCGGTATTAATTTCCAAGATATATGCTCTCTGCTCATGATTATTCCAGATGACATCAACTGCTCCGAAATCCAATCCACAAGATGATATAGCAAGTATGGAATCATCGCTAACACTTGGAGGAGGAGCATCAATGTCCCTACAATAAACCCAACCGGTATACTTATTACGTATTTTATAATCCACTTCATCATTATCTACCTCTCGTCGTTTCTTCTTTTCCTGTATATCAATAACCTGACCTCGGAATACATGAACTCGGTACTCAGTAGCCTTCTTCTTATACTCTACAAATAGAGGAGCATGGATCCAATCACCACCATCAGTAGGATTATGTATATACTCAGCACCGTCTCCACTATGTCCTCGTAGTTTATGACGTGCTATGATAGCTACATTCCAATTAAGGGCTTCTTCCCAGCTCTCTGTGAAGCGAGGGATAGATATACCTGCTCTCTGTAAGTCCTTGAAACATAAGAGTTTATTACCAACACGTTGAACTTCCTCGTGTCGATTAAGGTAGTGGTATTGCATACTTCCTCGGTGCAACCACGTTGGAGCCTTACCACTACCCCAGTTGATTACGATATGATTAACGTAAGGTACGTAACGACCATCAGGACGTACTCTCTTAGCTTCTAATTCAGTAGCCAATGCTTTTGCACTAGCACTTCCTAACTTATATGGATATACTTTAAATCTCATCATTGTGTCTCCTTATTCAGTATATCAACAAGAATAACTACAGCGGATTCATTCCAATTTTTTAAAGTGTTGAAATGTTTTCCTGATCTGAACAGTTTAAAACGGCCTGAAGCGGTACGGCCGGTTATTGATCTCTCTAGTTTACTTAAAAATCCTGATTCTTCTCTCTCATAAGTGTACATCGATCTTCTTCTCCTATCTATTAACAACCATCACCTACACAACCATAGTCTTCTAAGTCTGCTGAACAAGAAGGGCAAATAGGCTTCTTATTATTAGTCCAGAGAATACTAAAGGAGTCATCAGGACTAATATTAGCGCCGCAGTTATCACACCCATCTTGTACAACAGTTTGAAAGACATCGAGACTAATGTAACCTCGTGGACCTTTGATAGTAGAGTAGTTCTTCTTCCCATCTCGGAGAGATAGTACGGGCTTTTTTTCTTGGGTTACCCCCTCTAGTGCTTTAAGCTCTTCGTCCTGTTTATCCTTAACCTCACGAAGTGCATCCTTTACCGCAGCCTGTACATCACTCTCAGTAATATCTTTTTTATTGTCACCTTCTTTTTCTGGAGCAGGCAGTGCCTTTGGCTTATCCTCGTCATCAAAACGAATACCATGTGAGTGTAAGTGAATGATAGGAAAGTTAGTTCTCATCACTGCTGACTTAACAAGTCCGTGTAGAGTCTCAACCTTAGCCTCATCAATATAACTCACTACCTCTTCTGGTACGTTATGGACTACTACATCACTCCAAGGGTCTTCCGCAAGATTACCTTCAATGTAGCCAACCTTACTGCCTGCATAGAGAGAGCCACCAGTCACAAAGATTTCTACGTCCTGACCTACCTTGAGACCAACCTCTTTTAAGATCTTTTTTGAATGTTTATCTCTCCGTTTCTGACCGGCATTAGATTCATAATTACCCTTACTCCGATCGAATGCCTTAACATTATCTTTTCTATTAAAGTTATTCTTAGTGGTAGGGGCAGTGTACTTACCTAAAGGCTCTACTGTATAGTCAGTCAGATCAGATAGATTGATAGACAGTAAGGTATGAGATTTAAGTAAGACAGGTTCCTCAATCGTTAAGTTATTACGCTCAGCTAACCAAGACACCATACCTTTCTCACTAGCAATCAACATAGTATTATATTTAGGATTAGTATGCTTAACCTTGGCTGTGTACAGAGGACGTTCATCATTACGCATCAGATGAAGAGTGTTCTCCGCTGTATCGTGGTAGACAATAGCATAAGCACCATTCATCTTCTTAACAGTCTCATGTACCCCAATCGTATTGATAGAGTGGAATACAGCATCACTATCAACATCAAACATCTCACCATCAGGAAGAAGGTTACGATGATTAGTGAGCGATCCATTATGAACACCGATGATCTTACCATGATGGAAAGGGTGTGCATTGACAGAGTTTACTGCACCACGGGTAGCCCATCGGTTGTGTCCGATCATAGCTACCTTATCATATACACTGTTCAGTTGAGCCAGTACCTTCTTATGGTATATAAAATCCCAACCAGCAGAGGCAGTCTTGAACCACTCCCAAGCACCCTTATTAGTTACTGTAAAGATACCAGTAGAGTCCTCCCCTCGAAGAGAGTCTACTAGTAAACCATCTATAAAATAACCTTTCTTACCACGACCTTCTACACCAGCACTATCACTGATTACACCTACGATTCCACACATTTTATTCATCTCCTGTATCTGTTACATTGGTACGGCCGCCTACAATAACACCCGCTTCGTCTAAAGCACGTTGCATCCTTTGTACATCTTCCGAGTCTATATTTTGGTACGTAACAGGAGGTAGCACTAGATCATCCAGTGTTGCAGGACTAGTAGTACGTATAGGTGGAGGATTATTACTCCTTACTTCACTAGTCCTGCCCTTACTTTTACCCTTTGCAGATACCTTCTGATATAGTTTGCTCTCCTTATACTCAGGGTTCTTCTTACTTATATAGCTATTCCATACGCTACCTCTTCTCTCTAGTACGTTATGGTATAGTATATCCTGAAAGATTTGCATACCTGAATAGATGTCCTCAAGCTCATTATCATAGTTGAATAAGGCATCATACAGCTCATCGCTAAAGACCTGATTAGTCAGTGTCTTATAGCCGGAAGCGCTGATAGTCTGCAGTATCTGAGTATGGTCTCCAGTGAAAGACATAGCATACTTCTTCATACTCATAATGATATTAATCCATTGAAGAATAGCATCCTTCTTAGTAGACCCTTCCATGTGTCGGAACTCTAAGGAACCAAAACGGAATACAGATGCTACGTTCAATCCATAGTACTTATTCATCTGGCTTAGCGATTGACGGAGGAAACCGGGCAGTTCATCCTCATCAAACCCTGTATCCTTGAGGTATGAAAGGGAACCTAGGCTGGTCAAGAACCGATTAGTCTTATAGAAGGGTAAACAATAGATGTTGTCCTCTCGGTTATACTTATGGTTATGATAGCGATAGATAGCCTTCTCAAAGATAAGATACAGTCCTATAAAGGTAAGTAACTGTTCAGCACTTAAATCTCTTACATCAATATGGATATGTACAGATGTACGTACTGATTGCTTATACCCTCTCCGACACTTATCCTCAAGCACTTCAAGAGCTGAGATAAGATCTTCACCTACTAGGGGGTTACTTAGTACGAACTCAGCACCGTCTCGTAGAGAGCCATCTTCTACAATATTCCAGAAAGGAATACTCTGGATACGACTGTAGCGCTTACCTTCCGTCTCAGACTCTACACCTACATAGCATTTAGGTAATACTAAGCGATCATCTCCGTTAAAAGTTCTAGTATCTGGCTTAATACCAGTAACTTGCTCAAGCTTCATCATCAATCCCCCCTACCGGTGTAAGTTGAGTTAGTTTTTCTATCAAAAAGATATAAGACTTAAACAAGGTAGCCTTATTATCAGGTGTAATATACCCAACAATAGAGTCCATGCCATAGCCTATCATGATATCTTCTGAGTATCGATGGACACCTAGCCAGAAGTCACTAGAGATAGCAACCTCGCCCCTATGCCCAGCCCGTATCTTCTCAATAGCTTCATCCACAGTGAAATATGTAGCCTGCTTAATAGCCTTCAAAGTAGATGGCCTGTTAATGCCAGCATTCAGCCGTGCTCTACGGTTATTGACATTACATGCACCTACTGTATAGGAGGCTGTATTGATAGCAAAGGTCCATTGACGTTCAGATCCACGATACAGATGGATAACACCCGTCTTGTAGTTATAGAGGCCTACCTTTGGATGATCAAGGTCTACATCCTCTATACGAGCGGTGTGTAAGTTTTCTATATCCCAATCATCCCCACTACTCCGAGGCTTATGGTATTTGACCTCAGTTATTCGATTAGTCTCATCATAATAACCACCTTGTACCTTATAGATAAGGATAGGGCTACCATCTTCTAAGAATGCAAAGCCATTACGAAGGTAGCGATTGAGATCACCTGTTGAGTATTCTTCTAGATTCATGAACGCACCTCCAGATGGGCCTCTACAGAGTATATCTGATGGTCAGCATGGAAATAGGAACAATCGCCCGTTCTCACATTGACAGCGTTAAGATTACCATGCTTCTTAATCTTAAGGAAGGTTTCCCCAGATGCTATAGCTACGAAGCACTCACCGCTTTTTAACTCACCAAAATCAACAAGCTTACGTTCATTGTTCTTAACAATTCGCATCACACCACCTCCAGTTTAAATTCATGAATTAACTCACGAGCAGTATCAATATCACCGTTATTAATACACTCGATAGCACCACAGCCTGTCTCATAGTTGATACGGAAACCTTCCTTAAACATCTTCTCAGCACGTTTAACTTGATCCCATACCCAAGACATATGATCTTCTGTACGAATCCAGAAGTTAGACAAGGTACGATACTCGATACCATAACTCTTAGGTCGATATGCACCTGCCTTGCCGTACAACTTACGACGATCCTTATCATCATCCATAACTACAGAAGGTACACCTAAGAGTAAGTCTAAGATACGTACAAACTCAGCACGACTGTTCTCATCCTGAGCAATATCATCATTAGATACGTGTACATGGCCACCACAAGACCGTAGAGCGCCTACCTCCTCATACTTGGGAGCAATATTAGGCTCAAAGGTATAGGCGTTATAGTCAGGATCACAGCCGAACTCCTTAGCGATATTGTTATCTAGCTGGTCGTGATCGAATACAGCGGAGGGCTTAATGTCGATCTCAAGATCATACTCTTTAACCTTGGCTTGAAGGATACCAAAGGTCTTATTAATATAGGCAATGAACTCCTCCTTACTATTAGCAGGAGGGATAGCGAATTCAGCTAAGACGTTATCCTCCTGTAAGTTACCACATTCTACTTCTAAAGGCTCTGCCTTAGAGCCACCAATTAAACCAATAGACGAGATATATTTACCCGTATGGTCTTTCAACAGTACTTCTTGATCAGTACCAATCATCATTAACTACTCCACATCATCTTCAAGATACCAACATTGCATCCAGTAGGCTAGAGAGCCTGCCTGAATAAGCATAAGGATAACAGATACTACAGTCCATATATACCAATCAGGTGTGAGGTATATAGGACTAAGCACAGCTAATGATAGTAGTGATTCGATTATCACTAAGCTGTATAAAATGTAAGATGCTCTCATAAGCGACACCCCTCACATACCCATGACTTCCCTGTATCAGGGTCTATAGTCCAGAATAGATAACCTTCTATGTTGCTACTCTGTTTAAATTTACCACTGCACAATACCTCCCCGTCACTGATAGATATCACCTCCCCATTCCTATACTTATCTACCCTTAGTAAAGCTTCCTGTCCGTAATTAGCTGCTAGGCGAGTACAGAAGTCTATATACTTATCTGATACTAGAAAGCTCTTTTCAGTACTACCTCTCCAGCAACCTATTACCTGCTTGAAAGATATGCCTTTTGACTCTAATACCTGTATAGCAGATTTATTATTTATTTCATCAGCTAGGGTTTTGTGCCCTTTCTCTACTGAAAAGATAATAAAAGACATCTTGATCTCATTTATTTTATCAGTTTTCATTGTACTATAAACCTCTCTAATAGGTGTTGGAAGTATTTATACCCAGACTCAGCCTTATTCATACGTTCAGGATGATACTGGACACATAAGGAACCACTAGTCTCATACCATAAGACTTCTATTTCCTTAGCCTTCATCTTACCAGAGCTATACTGTTCACTCATTGCAGCATACTCTACAAAAGGGATACCCTCCATATAGGTAGCTACATCCTCAGAGTAACCTAGCATCTGGTGGTGTCTCTTAAGGGCAGGAACCATCATCTGATGATGAGTAGAAGTTACATTGAACTCATGCATCTCAAACCTACTACTGGCCGGTATACGGATACGATGATCCACACCGTGACCATTAACATGCTGTATCAGCTTACCACCATTCATGACATTAAGGAATTGAGCACCACGGCAGATACCTACCATAGGAATACCATTAGTCAAGGCATAACGGTATGCAGCCAGCTCTCTCTTATCTCTGTCATCATTAGTAGATGGTACTTTAGGGATACGTTCCTCTCCGTATAAGGCAGGACTTACGTCCTCACCACCAGTAAATACTAGGCAATCAGCCATAGATAGGTTTTCATAGCCAGAGATAACCTGACCCTGATCTAAGAAAGGTAGGAAGTAGTCAGTAGTCCCTAGTATATTGAATATGAAATCACGTTTAAGCTTATTGATCTTATCAGCCACCTGTCACCTCCTCATTTATCTTATGAATATATTTAAGGAACTTAGCCTTATCTATGACGAGGCGCCAATCTTCCTTTATCAGTAGATTATTAAGGTGCAGCTCTTGACGGAAAGTACACCTATAATCATCAATGGGGTGATTCTTAAATAAGAAAGACTCTACACCTTTATGAGTATACCTGCCATCTTCGATACTCTTCCAATTAGGAGACCTGAGCAGTACATAGTCTAAATTATTAGCAAGGAAGATAAGAGAGCTACGACTGACCCGACTAGACTCTGCAAAGAACCCGTGCTCTCCTAGTGCTCGACTAGTAAGATGGCCGTCATATCTGTCTTTATCAATAAGATGAGATAAGAAGAAGGCTAGACGTAGATCAATACCCTCATCCTCATGAAGCCAGTACATAGTACCATATACGTTAGACGTGAACTCAGAGAAGAAACGAGCTAGTACAAGTATCTTAAAGTTAAGCATAGGCTTAATAGTACTAACCTTTACCTCTTTCTCATAGTACGTACCCCTATTCAATGAGATCTTTACATACTCATCAAGCCCAAATAGACGGTATAATTCCTTGAGAGTTTTAAGATGCTTAGGGGTAAAGTGCTCATTATTACTTATATCGTAATGAATACTCTTAAAGGACTTACCAAACCACGAAGGGGCTGTTGATATTAGCCATCCAAAACAGATACTTGTCCTTTCAAAAACCCTAGGATTGCCCTCACCTCTTACTGCTGTAAATGTAACACCCATACTAGCCCCCTACAGTGCTTTCTTTAATAGTTGATAATACTTACGAGTGCAGTCGTGTGTCATGTATGTAGTGATACGTCTGACAGGAACTACAGTATAAGTACCATCCTGATTGATGATAGTAGTCGTCTTATTCGTTCCTCGATCACGATACTCGACGTCCTTTTTACCGACTGTACGTTTACGCGCAAAACTACGTAGTTTTTTTGCTTTAGTGCCTCTCATAGTTATAACCCCACTACTTGTAGATCATTACGCATATTCTGGAAAATAACACTCTTAGAGTTAATATCCTGAACATACCCCTTTAAGTCATTATTTTTAAGACGATTGATGGCCGTCTTAGGGTCCTTGGTTAGGGAACCCTTCGTATACTGGAAGGATGCTCCATACTCATCCTTAGCAGATACATATGTCTGGTATAAAGTACTCATTTATGAGCCTCCTTATCCTTTAAATATAGCCCACTAGGAGGGCTGTTATTGAAATGACGGCCATAGATATAACAAACATACCTGCGGCTATCAAGATTCTGTCGATAAAAGTGATGTTGTCGTGTTCCATAATTATATCTCCGTAATTACCAGCCTTGGTCTTGAGTATAGACCTGCACTTGGTTCCTTATTTCATTTTGTACAGGCATATGATAGAAAGAGAGCCTAAAGAAGAATCTCCAGCCTCTCTTAGTGGCCGCTGTACCTCTGTGTAGGGTTTGCCTTGAGAATCTAGTGACCATCCCGCTTCGCAGCTTAAGCACCATAGGGTCCTCCTTAATCACTCCTCTATTCACACTCTCCCACACCTTACCCTCATCTACCTCTATAAATACAGGACTATTACATATTTCTGTAGGACATAGCTCCTCATCCGTAGAGACAGAGGCTATGTAGTGATAGGTAGGGTCTTTTAGTGTATCTAGGTTAGGCTGGCTTTTATCATCCTTACGGATTACCCCATCACAATGCCATCCGGGTATACAAGGAACCATTCCCGGCATAAGCATTACCACTTTGGTATCAATGACAGGGTGATAGCCTCGTAAGGCATGGTCTTTTATATCAGACAATACATCATCGGATA
>Ga0316207_10005619_pt1 | contig 10318 bp, 8 predicted proteins | sample 6weekpyrite_MG_FD_204943 | JGI IMG/M metagenome (GOLD analysis project Ga0316207, IMG submission 204943) | Microbial mat bacterial communities from mineral coupon in-situ incubated in ocean water Damariscotta River, Maine, United States -... | ecosystem: Environmental > Aquatic > Marine >...
TCACCGGTTTCATTCCATGAAATATCAGACAAGTGAATCAAGCCATCGATACCACCGTCCAGACCGATGAAAATACCAAAATCGGTGATTGACTTGATCTGACCACTGACTTTTTCGCTCTTGTTATGTGATGCAGCAAATGCTTCCCAAGGATTGTCCTGGCATTGCTTCATTCCTAGTGAAATACGACGACGCTCTTCGTCGATATCTAGCACAATAACTTCAACTTCGTCTTCAAGCTGAACAACTTTGCTCGGATGGATGTTCTTATTCGTCCAATCCATCTCAGAGACGTGAACCAGACCTTCCACACCGTCTTCAATCTCAACAAAACAACCATAATCAGCAATATTGGTCACTTTACCGAACAGGCGCTTACCTTCTGGGTAACGACGAGCAATATCTGCCCATGGATCTTCGCCGGTTTGTTTCAGGCCTAGTGATACGCGCATGCGCTCTTTATCAAATTTCAGAACCTTAACGTCAATCTCATCGCCCACGTTAACGATTTCGCTTGGATGCTTAACACGCTTCCATGCCATATCAGTGATGTGCAACAGACCATCAACACCACCGAGGTCAACAAACGCACCATAGTCTGTCAGGTTCTTAACGATACCCTTGACCATGCTGCCCTCTTGCATGTTTGAAATCAGCTCTTCGCGCTCTTCCGAACTCTCTTCTTCGACAACGGCACGGCGTGAAACCACTACATTGTTGCGACGTTGATCAAGCTTGATGACCTTAAATTCTAATTCTTTACCCTCAAGATAACTGGTATCTCGAACAGGACGTACATCCACCAATGAACCTGGTAAGAAGGCACGTACATCGCCAAGATCAACAGTGAAACCACCTTTAACCTTGTCTGTGATAATACCCATAACAGTCTCGCCAGCTTCATGTGCCGCCTCAAGACGTGTCCACGCCTCAGCACGCTTGGCTTTTTCACGTGATAAACGTGTTTCACCGAAACCATCTTCAACAGCATCTAGTGCAACATCGATCGCATCACCGATTTCTACGCTAACGTTACCGGAGTCATCTTTAAATTGCTCAACGGGAATAACGCCTTCCGATTTTAGTCCTGCATTGATAATGACAAAGTCACTATTAACAGAAACAACCGTACCGGTGATGATAGCCCCTGGGACCATTTTGGTTTTTACCAGGGATTCTTCAAATAATTCTGCAAAGCTTTCGCTCATGATTTTCTATACCTTAGCCAGGGCAAGCCCAACCTGTTGATGAGAGATAGGAAGGATACTGAGACAGTATTCAATCTCTCACGGCCCGCAGACCGTTAGTTAGTTAAATTTTAGTTCCGCCTGTTTGTTCAGGAACAGGAACCACCTAATTCGATTCAGGAATTACTTTACCAATCAGCGTATTAATCTCCGCCATTACTTCGTCGATCCCCATAATTGAGGTGTCCAATGTAACGGCATCTTGCGCGGGTTTTAAAGGCGATGAGGCCCTTGACCCGTCACGTTCATCACGCTCAGTGATATCCTTCACGAGGGCGGCGAGGTTAACATCAATTCCCTTTTCTTTCAACTGTTTATGGCGCCTATTGGCCCGCTCTTCGGCGCTGGCAGTGAGAAATATTTTCAGTGCCGCAGTAGGAAAAACAGTGGTCCCCATATCCCGACCATCAGCGACTAACCCTGGTAATTGCTGGAAATCACGCTGGCGTTGTAACAATGCCTCCCTGATGGCAGGTAAGGCGGCAACCTTCGAGGCCGCATTGCCACAGGTCTCAGTCCGGATATCGCCGGTAACATCCTGATTATCCAATAAAATAATGGGTTCTTCGGCAGGATCGTCACTGACAAACTGGACATTGAGCTTCCTGGCGTAACCAGCAAGCGTCGCGGCATCATCCAGCCCAATACCGCTATTCATGGCACCAAGGGCAACCAGACGATATAGTGCACCGCTATCTAGGAAATGCCATTGCAGTTGATGGGCAATCTGGCGACTGATGGTGCCCTTGCCCGAGCCACTGGGGCCATCGACGGTGATAACGGGAATGTCCTTCATACTTCTATTTATTTGGTTCGGCCGTACTGATCTTCAAAACGGACAATGTCATCTTCACCCAGGTAGCTACCCGATTGTACTTCGATCATATCTAGGGGAATCGTGCCAGGGTTTTCAAGCCGATGCTTGGTACCGATAGGAATGTAAGTGGACTCATTTTCTGAAACTATGAAGGTCTCTTCACCTCGTGTCACTTTTGCTGTACCGCTCACAACAATCCAGTGTTCAGCACGATGATGGTGCATCTGTAATGATAGCGCTGCTCCAGGATTAACCTTGATACGTTTGACCTGGTGTCGTTTACCAAGATCTATCCCCTCGTAACTACCCCAGGGCCGAAATACACGGCGATGTATAAGGTGCTCTTCGCGCTTTTGTTCATGTAGCCAGTCGACAACTTGTTTAACCTCCTGAACCCTCGATTTATCTGCTACAAGAACAGCATCTGCTGTTTCGATGATTACGATGTCTTTTAGCCCAATAGCTGCAACCAGTCGTTCCTCGCTGATCACCATAGAACCAATCGCATCAACAGAAAACACATCTCCACGAATCACATTTCCTAAACCATCCTTTTCACCAATATCCCAAAGCGCATCAAAGGCCCCCACATCTGACCAGTCGGCGGCCAACGGTAACACTGCAGCCAAACCATCTTCCTGCTCTGTCAGTCTTTCCATAACGGCATAGTCGATAGAATCACTTGGTGATGAAAGAAAGGCATCTTTGTCAACTCGATAAAAATCTTTGTCTTGACTACCACTTTTGTAGGCAGACTCACATTTTTGGAGAATTTCTGGCTGTAGCGTTGCCATATGCTTTAACCATGTTGAAGGCTTAAGCATAAACATACCGCTATTCCACAAGTATTCCCCAGAGGCGAGGTATTTCTCTGCAGTATCACTATCTGGTTTTTCTACAAAACGTGCAATTTTGTTTGCATTAGCAGTTGGAAGATTATCTCCCATTTGAATGTAGCCATAACCTGTTTCAGCTCGATCAGGTACAACACCGAAAGTAACAATGTATTCTTGATTTGCTAAGTCAGCACCTACCATAATAGCTGCCTTAAAGGCATTTTCATCGCGAATCACGTGATCGGCCGGCATCACCAACATAACAGAATCATCATTCTGGCTTCTCAGAGCAAGTGCGGCTAAAGTAAGAGCTGGTGCTGTATTGCGACCCTCAGGCTCCAAAAGAATCGCATCACTTGGAACCTCCAGTTGCCTGAGTTGTTCCGCCACAAGAAAACGATGCTCTTCGTTGCAAACAACTAAAACACTCTTAGAAACTGCTGGTATTCCTTGGACACGTTGCACTGTGTCTTGCAATAGTGTTTGCTCATTCACTAATGGTAATAATTGTTTCGGATATAACTTACGTGACAACGGCCATAAGCGAGTTCCCGAACCGCCGGACATAACTACTGGTTTAATTTCCATGCTTATTGCCGTTCCTATATTTACAATTAGTTTTCTGCAACCAAAATTTTAAGCCCTGACAGCTCTGCGAGTTTGGCAAAACTCGGAAATGAAGTATTAACATTTGCACAGTCGAGTATTGTTATTGTCGCTGCTGCCTTTAATCCTGCAATTGTAAAGCTCATTGCAATGCGGTGATCGCCGCAGCTATCAACCGTGCCACCGGCAATTTGACCGCCCTGTATAACAATGCCATCTTCTTTTGCAACTGCATCTATACCTAGTGCGGTCAATCCATCTGCCATCGCCTGAATTCGATCGCTTTCTTTGACACGTAATTCTTTTGCACCGGTTAAAACAGTCTCGCCTTGTGCACAGGCGGCGGCAATAAAAATCGCAGGGAACTCATCAATCGCCAACGGGACCTGAGCTTCAGGTATGTTAATACCTTTCAGTGACGAACTTCTTACACGTATATCAGCAACAGGCTCACCACCAATTTCCACTTCATCGCTCAATTCGATGTTTGCACCCATTAACTTTAAAATATTGATCACGCCGATGCGGGTTGGATTAATGCCGACATGTCGTAACAAAATATCCGAACCTTCCGCAATACACGCACCCACCATAAAAAAAGTCGCTGATGAAATATCTGCTGGAACATCAATCTTAGTTGCCGTTAATCTACCTCCACCCTGAACGCATACCTTAGTACCGGTTTGCTGAACTGGATAGCCAAAACCTTTGAGCATGCGTTCTGTGTGATCACGGGTCGGTGCAGGTTCACTCACACAGGTCTGTCCATTTGCATAAAGACCTGCAAGTAGCAGACTGGATTTCACCTGCGCACTTGCGACAGGCATGTCATAGTCAATTCCACAAAGAGTTTGATCACCATGGATTTTAACGGGTGGCGTACCTGTCTCACTAGTTTCGAAGCTCGCACCCATTTCAGACAAAGGGTCTGTAACACGACGCATGGGACGCGTCGTTAGTGAAGTATCACCAGTTAAAGTGGTATCAAATTTTTGCGCTGAGAATAAGCCGGTCAGCAACCGCATAGAGGTGCCTGAGTTACCCAAATAGACATCCTCTGTTGGTGCCCGCAAACCATCAATACCTACACCATGGATTACTACGCGCCCTTTATCCGGACCTTCAATCTTAACGCCCATTGCGCGAAAGGCATTTAAAGTCGCGAGATTGTCCTCGCCTTCCAAAAAACCTTCAACTTCGGTTACGCCATCAGCTAGTGACCCCAGCATAATACTTCGATGAGAAATTGATTTATCACCAGGCACACGCATCGCACCTTTTAAGCGACCTCCCGGGGAGACAATAAATTTAGTATTACTTCCACTCATTTAAATTATCCACAAAACTGATCGCGAGCTTTTTTTGCTCGGGTAAAAGTTTCTTTTAAAAAATCACTATCCGCCTCTTCCACCGCCTTCGTCAAGCGTTGCAAATCTGCATTAAAGGCATGTAAAGCATTTGCCAGTTGTTCACGATTGGCAATACAGATGTCATGCCACATCTGGGGATCACTCGATGCAATCCGGGTAAAATCTCTAAAACCACCGGCAGCAAAGTCAAAAATCTCTTTGCTATCATCCATCCGGGCTAAGGTATCAACCAAAGCATAAGCCAGCATGTGCGGTAGATGACTTGTATCTGCAAGGACTTCATCATGGTGTTTCGCTTGCATCTCGACTATCTCAGCCCCACAGGTCTGCCACATCTGTCTTGTAGTCTCGAGTGCTGCTTTGTCAGTCTCTGGTAGAGGCGTCAGGATAACCCGCCTCTCCTTAAATAACCCTGCATAAGCAGCCTCTACTCCGCTCTTTTCCGTGCCGGCGATGGGATGCCCAGGCACAAAGTTTTTTGGTAGCTCACCAAAGGCTTTTTTTACGGAATCGATGACATGTTGCTTGGCGCTACCTACGTCAGTAACAATACAGTCGCTGGGCAGTGAAGTAGCGAGTTGAGTAAAAACATCCTGCATTGCCCCTAATGGGGTCGCTACTAGTACAGTATCAGCATCAGCAACTGTAGACGCAATATCTGTACTGTAGTCATCGATCACCTTTAATAATTTGGCACGCTCAAGATTCTCAGTATTTCGTCCCACACCAATAATGGTATTAACGCAACCAGCAGATCGCAGCGCACAAGCAAGCGAGCCGCCAATCGAACCGACCCCAATAATGCAAAGCTTATTGATCTTAAAGGTGGACATTATTTTCCCAAGCTACTTTTTAAAGCGTTTATAAAAGTTTCGTTTTCATACTTGGTGCCAATTGTAACCCGCAAATGATTTGGCATCGAATAATTCGCTACCGGACGGACAATCACCCCATGCTTTAAAAGTGCCTGGTATATGGGTTCGGCCGGTTGACCCAGATCAAAGCTGATAAAGTTTCCTGCCGTTGGAATATATTCCAGGGATAAGCTATCAAAGGCCTCGGTAAGTTGGTGCAAGCCATCATTATTGAGCTTGATTGACTCCGTTAAATGTTCATAGTCATCTATTGCTGCACATGCGCCTGCCAAGGCCAGACTATTAACATTGAAAGGCTGGCGAACGCGGTTGAGCAAGTCGGCGATAACGGGACTCGATACACCATATCCTACCCGCAGTCCGGCAAGCCCATAGGCCTTGGAAAAGGTCCTCGTGACTAATAGGTTTTCAAACTCAGCTAATAGCTGCATACCATCAGGAAATCCATCCAGGCCTGAATCAGAGCTATGAGCATATTCGAAGTAAGCTTCATCTAAAACAACCAATACATTTGCAGGGACTTGTTTAAGAAACTCTCTGATCTCGGTTTCTGTTAGCCAGGTACCTGTAGGATTGTTAGGGTTCGCAATAAAAATTAGCCGGGTCTTGTCATTAATCCGATCTAGCATGCTCTTTAGGTCATGCCCCCATTTTTTCGCGGGTACCACTTGTGCTATTCCGCCTATTGCTTGGGTAACAAGTGGGTACACGGCAAAGGAATACTCTGAAAAAATAACTTCTTCGCCAGGTTGTACAAAGGCACGTGCGACAAATTCGAGGATATCATTTGAACCATTACCGAGGGTAATTTGATCGGCATGAATAGCCAGGTGTTGACTCAATTTAGTTTTAAGATCAAAGCCATTACCGTCAGGGTAGCGAGACAATTCGTCGAGTTGTTTTTTTATTGCAGCAACGGCATTTGGGCTTGGCCCGAGTGGGTTTTCATTCGAGGCGAGCTTAATAATCTCTGAAAGCCCGTATTCACGTTGCAGCTCTTCTATCGGCTTGCCTGGCTGATAGGGATGCAAAGAACGTACACCAGGCACTGCCAGTTCACAGTAATCGATCATAGTAATTACCTATAGAACAGCACGCGGGTATGAACCCAGTACTTTGACAAAGCTGGCCTCTTTTTCAAGCTCTTTGATAGCCGTGGCGACATGCTTATCTTCCCTATGACCTTCACAGTCAATAAAGAAAACATAATCCCACATACCACGACGTGAAGGTCTAGACTCTATGCGCGTCATCGAAATGTCGTTATTCACTAATGGCGCAAGAATGCCATGTAATGCGCCCGACTTATTGTGAGTCGAAACCAGCATCGATGTTTTATCTGAACCACAAGGGGGCGTTGCACGTTTGCCTATCACCAAAAAACGTGTCGTATTATCAGGTTCATCTTCGATATTGCTAACCAATATATTTAGCTCATATATCTCAGCCGTCATTTCACCCGCAATAGCCGCAGCACCTTTTTCATTTGCAGCTAAACGAGCCGCTTCAGCATTACTACTGACACTTTTCTGCTCAACATTGGGCAAATTAGTTTCAAGCCACTTGCGACATTGCGCCAATGACTGTTGATGCGAATAAACACATTTTACATCTGCGTGCGTTTTTTCATTGCTCAGTAAATGATGATGGATACGCAATTCAACTTCACCGCAAATATTCAAGCTCGAATTCATGAACTGATCAAGTGTGTGATTGACAACGCCTTCAGTTGAATTTTCAATAGGCACCACACCATAAGACGCATTACCTGACTCAACTTCACGGAAGACATCAGAGATACTAGCCATCGGCAAGGTTTTTACTGAGTGGCCGAAGTGTTTTAGCGCGGCAGCTTGAGTGAAGGTCCCCTCGGGCCCGAGAAAGGCAACGTTCATGACTTGCTCAAGCGCAAGACAGGCCGACATAATTTCGCGGAAGAGACGTGCCATTTCTTCGTCGCTCAACGGTCCTTGATTACGTTTTTTTACAATATCAAGCACCTGTGCTTCACGTTCAGCACGGTAAAAGTTGGTGTCTTCCGATTTATTTTTTGCTTGCGCGACTTCTTGTGCTATTTTTGCGCGCTCGTTAAGCAGCGTCTGGATTTGCTCATCCAGCGAATCAATTTTTTCTCTGAGTTGTACAAGTTTATCTGACATTGTCGCCAATTAGATTGCCCTAACTCCCAGAATACCATCAGTCCCGCCTATCTTAGAAATCGTGTCATCGCTCACAGCCTGATCGACATCGACAAGGGTATATGCCACATTGCCTTTTGATTTATTCAACATATCAACGATATTGAGGTTTGCATCAGCCAGCGCCGTAGAAATCTGGCCCAACATATTCGGCACATTACTATTAACTATACACAGTCGATGACCACCTTCATTGCGTGGCATGCGAACCTCAGGAAAGTTTACCGAGTTACGAATGTTACCGTTTTCCAGGTAGTCTCTAACCTGGTCTGCCACCATGATTGCACAGTTATCTTCCGCTTCAACGGTAGATGCGCCTAAGTGTGGTAAACAAAAGACCCGCTCATGTTTTATCAACATATTGTTAGGGAAGTCGCAGACATAGGCATAAATTTTTCCAGACTTAATCCCTTCGCTAACAGCATCATTATCAACAATGCCATCACGGGCAAAGTTCAATATCACGACATTATCTTTTAACAACTTCACTCTATCAGCATTGATCATATTGCGCGTGGCATCGATCAATGGAACATGGAAGGTTATGAAATCTGATTTCGATAACACTTCATCAATGGATGCAGCTTTTTCCACATCGGCTGATAACTGCCATGCACCTTCAACAGTAATGCCAGGATCAAACCCGACAACTTTCATGCCTAGGTCTAGCGCCATGTTTGCAACACTACGTCCAATCGCACCTAAACCAATGACTCCTAAGGTGCGCCCAGGAAGCTCAAAACCACCATATTGTTTTTTGCCAGCCTCGACTAATTTATTCAACTCAGCATCGTCACCTTTGAGATTTCTTACATAATCCCAAGCAGAAGCGATATTACGACAGCCAAGCAACATGCCAGCAAGGATGAGCTCTTTAACCGCATTTGCATTTGCGCCAGGCGCATTAAAAACGGGAATCCCAAGCCCTGACAATTTATCCACCGGGATATTGTTGACTCCAGCACCTGCTCGGCCAACTGCTTTCAAAGAAGGTGGAATTTCCATGTCATGCATTTTAAATGAGCGTAACAAGATGGCATCAGGGTGTGTTATTTCTGAAGCAATTTCGTATTTATCGCGCGGTAATTTTTCCAGACCTGCTACCGAAATATTATTTAGAGTAAGTATCTTTTGCATTTTCCTTCGGCCTTCCCTTAACCGTTTTCTTTTTCAAATTCAGCCATAAACTCGACAAGCGCATCAACACCCTCTTCTGGCATTGCATTGTAGATACTGGCACGCATTCCACCGACTGAGCGGTGCCCTTTCAATGTTTTTAGGCCGCGTTGCTCGGCTAGCTCAAGGAACTTCTTATCCAGTTCTGCATCTGCTAATGTAAAAGGCACATTCATCCAGGAACGACTGTCTTTAGCTACAGGGTTGGCATAAAAGTCTGAATTATCAATCGCCGCATATAGTTTGTCTGACTTGCGCTTATTGATCTCAGCCATTGCATTAAGTCCGCCCTGCTCTTTAATCCAGGCAAACACCAGACCTGATAAATACCAGGCATAGGTCGGTGGCGTGTTCAGCATGGAATCATTGTCAGCAATTTTTTGATAATTAAAAATACTCGGTGTATTTTTTAATGTGCTACCCATCAGGTCTTTGCGAACAATCGCAATCGTCAATCCGGCAGGGCCAATATTTTTCTGAGCACCCGCATAGATAATTCCAAACTGATTCACATCAATCGGTCGAGATAAAATTGTCGATGACATGTCAGCTACAATCGGTACATTGCCAGTTTCAGGCACCCAATGAAACTCAACACCACCGATAGTCTCATTGGGCGTGTAATGAAAATATGCTGCATTAGGATCAAGATTCCAGCTATCAAAGGCTGGGATCTCTGAAAAATTAGACGCTTCACTACTCGCAACCACATTGACATCAGCATACTGTTTTGCCTCTGCAATCGCCTTCTTCGACCAGGCACCGGTATTGATATAGTCAACCGATGTTTTGTCTTTCACAAGATTCATAGGCACCATTGCAAATTGTGCACTTGCACCACCTTGTAAAAACAGCACAGCATAATCATCCGAGATCTTCATTAACTCTCTCAGATCAGCTTCTGCAGCTGCGGCAACACCCATAAAATCTTTACCGCGATGGCTCATTTCCATAATCGACATGCCTGTTCCATTCCAGTCAGACATTTCCTGTTGAGCCTTTTCCAGCACTGCCGTTGGCAACATAGCAGGACCCGCACTAAAATTAAAACAACGTGACATACAGTTCACTTCCTTAATTCATTTATTTAAATTTTAAAAATCAGATAGGTGTTAGAAGCTAAATGTGAATCAAAAAAATCTAGTTTTCTTCATCACTTGTTTCCACATTGGCGATACGTTCGATACCAGATA
>Ga0316207_10005620_pt1 | contig 10316 bp, 8 predicted proteins | sample 6weekpyrite_MG_FD_204943 | JGI IMG/M metagenome (GOLD analysis project Ga0316207, IMG submission 204943) | Microbial mat bacterial communities from mineral coupon in-situ incubated in ocean water Damariscotta River, Maine, United States -... | ecosystem: Environmental > Aquatic > Marine >...
TGATATTGTTGGGAACAGCCTGCAGTTGGGGAGCACTCATTCATTTATCCTTATAATATTTTTATGATGTCTAAATCGTTATTACTTAGCGTGTTGCTTAACGGGTCGGCAAGGTAACCGACGTATACCTTTGGCTGTGCCAGGCGTTACTGTGACTAATTACATGGTTGTTAGTCACGGTGTGGCTGACAGCCTGACCCCGTATAAGCATCATTTTGGTGCCTGTGCATAAGCGTTTAATGATGCTTATATAGTGGTCTTGGAGTAAAATAACACAAGATGTAGTGGTTTCAAATCCTGGTTGATACTTTCTGTGGGGATAAGTTGTGAGTAATCCCTGAGTAACTTTTTGAAAGCCTGTTGTAACGCGCCCTGCAGAGATTTTAATAAAATTTTAATATTTTCTGTTTTATGGATAAGCGGTCGGTTCTGGCAGCATGGTATGCGGTTATTTACGGCGACTCAACACTATATGTAGTGGTTAAGTTGTGCCCAGTTGGCAGATATGCCCTATATGCAGATTTTGAGTGCACTGTAAAAGTGCACAGGTTTGAGGTTTATTTATTGGCCGTGGCACATCCCTGTGCAGTGCCTTTATTAATAAAAGGCTAGGGCAGCATGAGGCCGCGAATGGTGAAATAAAGCAAGCCAGCCATCAGGCCGGAGGCAGGTACCGTGATGACCCAGGCGGCCGCAATCTTCATTAGATGAGAGCGTTTAACCAGTTCATGTTTATACAGTTTGCGCAGTTGCTTGCGTTCTTTTTTAGTCAGATCCGCCTTTGCTGAATGCTGCTTGAGCTGATTGAGCATAATGCGTTTCTGATCAAGCGGCGCGTTCTTGAATTCCAGCAGAAACTGTTCAATCACCTGTTCATCCTGCTCATGATGATGTGCTTTGACTTCTTCCACCATGGTGGAGTAACTGGTTTTCAGGTATTCACGCAGAAAACCCACACCGAAAACACCGCCCACCGCGATGTGTGTTGAGCTAACCGGCAGCCCCAGCTGGCTGGCAATGATCACGGTAATAGACGCTGCCATGGCGATACTGAAGGCGCGCATCTGGTCGAGTTCGGTGATTTCAGTGCCTACGGTTCTGATCAGTTTAGGGCCGTAGAGTGCCAGGCCGAGGGCAATACCCAGTGCACCAATCATCATGACCCAGAGCGGAATGTGCGCTTTTGTGGCCACGCCACCGTGAATGATTGAATCATAGATAGCTGCCAGTGGGCCTACTGCATTGGCGACATCATTCGCGCCGTGAGCAAAGCTTAATAGTGCTGCAGCAAAGATAAGAGGAATGGTAAATAGCTTGTTTACACCCTGTTTGTCGTTACTGATGGTTGCTGCGGCACGAGCAATGAGCGGCCTTACAATGATGTATACGACGGCTGCGATACCTGCACCAATAGCGGCTGAAGTGGCAAAATCCACTTTCCAGATTTTTTTCACACCCTTGAGCATCAGGTAGGTGCCAAAGGCCCAGGCCATGATGGCAACCAGAATGGGCACGATATTTCTGGCGGCATCACTCATGTCGGATTTATAGGTGATTGTGCGTTTGATGGTGTAGAGGAAAAAGGCGGCAATGATTCCGCCGAACAGAGGCGAAATAACCCAGCTGGCTGCGATCTGTCCCATCGTCACCCAGTTGGCGATTCCCAGGCCGCCCGCCGCAATACCCGCACCGAGGACACCGCCCACGATGGAATGAGTAGTCGATACAGGGGCACCCACAAAGGTGGCAATATTTAACCAGATGGCAGCAGCCAGAAGTGCTGCCATCATGAGCCAGATAAACATGCTCGGGTCAGCTATCATGCTCGGGTCAATAATGCCTTTTTTGATGGTGCTGACGACATCACCACCGGCAATAATAGCGCCGGATGCTTCAAAGATAGCGGCAATGATGATGGCCCCTGTCATGGTCAGGGCGCGTGAGCCAACCGCGGGCCCTACATTATTGGCGACATCATTGGCGCCAATATTCATCGCCATATAGCCGCCGATCATGGCGGCTGCGACGAGTAGATATCCATTCTCGATTTCGCCCATGGAAGAACCGATAAACAGCATAATGCCCACGATAAAGAGCATTGAGATACCCAGGCGAATGCTTTCTTTGTGACCGGTCTGGGTGGCTGCTTCAAGCTGGTTAATATCTTTGAATTCCAAGAGAAGTTCCTCGCGACGTTGATCGTTTTTGAGAAGGCGTAGTGCCCCAGAAAATGTTACAGAAATATTAAGCTATCTTTTGGCGCGCATAATAACGGTGAATCAGGTTCAGTGCCAGTCAACTTTGATATAAAGATATTATTAATGTTATATATAGTTATAAAACAATATCTTATAAAGATATTTTAATGTTAATTGTAACTCTTGTGCAGGGTGCAGCGAGAGTGGCATGCGTGTTTACAGGCCAATGATTTTCAGCAGTTCCTGCGGCTGATTGATGCTGAAATCTGCGCCCCATTGCTCGGTAACCTCCCAGTCACCGATGTAGCCATACTGTGCAATGATGGTCTGCATACCTGCGCGATTGCCTGCTTCAATGTCACGTTGTGCATCACCCACATACAGGCATTGCTCGGCGGATGAGTTTGCCTGTTTACAGGCAAGAAACATGGGTTCAGGATGAGGCTTGCGGTTGGCCGTGGTATCGCCACTGATAATGCAGGCGGCACGCAGGCTCAAATTAAGCTGCTGCATTAACGGGTTGGTTAACCAGCCGGGTTTATTGGTAACCACACCCCAGTTTTTATGCGCCTGTTCGATACGGCCAATGAGTTCATCCATTCCTGCAAACAGGCGTGAGTGTACGCACAGATTGTTTTCATAAATTTGCAGATAGCGCTGCTTCAGTCGCTCAATCGTCTGTGCATCTGTGATATCTGCAAAGCCGAGCTGAACCAGTGCGGCACTCCCATTAGAAACGACCGGGCGTATGTGCGCATAGGGTATTTCCTCACGGCCTTCTTCATTGAGCAGCAGATTAAGTGCATAAGCCATATCGGGTGCAGTATCAATCAGCGTGCCGTCCAGATCAAACAGGACTGTCTGTATGTGCTGCATGGGATTACTCGACAGGCGACAGATAATGCGTCATGTAATTTACGTCGATATCCTTAGCCAGTTTATAGCTTTTGCTGAAAGGGTTATACGTCATGCCGGTGATGTTTTTCAGTTGCAGTTCAGCCAGGCGCGCCCATTCATCCAGCTCGGATGGTTTGATAAACCGCGCATAATCATGAGTGCCTTTAGGCAGCATTTTAAGCACATATTCAGCGCCTAAAATGGCAAACATATAAGATTTGGGGTTGCGGTTAATGGTGGAGAAAAAAACCGATCCGCCAGGTTTGACCAGTGTCTGGCAGGCCTTGATAACAGAAGAGGGGTCGGGCACATGTTCGAGCATTTCCATGCAGCTGACCGCATCAAATGAAGCAGGTTGCTCGGCGGCCAGTTCTTCTACGGTGATTTGCTGATAGTTCACTTCAACACCGCTTTCCATGGCATGCAGTTTGGCAACAGATAATGGCGTTTTGCCCATATCAATAGCGGTTACATCGGCGCCCTGGCTGGCCATACTTTCCGAAAGAATACCGCCGCCACAGCCGACATCGAGTATGCGCTTGCCATTAAGCTGCACGCGCTCATCAATATAATGCAGGCGCAGCGGGTTTATATCGTGCAGTGGTTTGAACTCGCCATGCATATCCCACCAGCGATTCGCCAGTGCTTCAAATTTAGCAATTTCTGCAGGGTCAATATTCAGTGTTGTCATGTGAGTACATCTTCTGTTACAGGTTTATATCGAATGTTGTTAACGGCTCATTGAGTGCGGCATAACTAGGATGATTTGATTTTATCATTCCACTGCTGACACTTTCGAGTTAACTCGTCTTCATCAAGCGTTGTTAGTTCACGGTCTTTTAGCAGGTGACGACCCGCTACCCAGACATCGCTGATCTGTTCCCGACTGCTGCTGTACACCAGATTGGCAACCGGGTTGTAGACAGGTTGAGCCTCCAGGCTGGAAAAATCCACAGCGATGAGATCGGCATATTTGCCGGGCTCCAGGCTGCCGGTGATTTGATCTATGCCTAAGGCACGCGCGCCATTAATGGTCGCCATTCGCACCGTTTGCATGGCGCTGAGGGCTGTTGGGTCGGTGCTTATGCCTTTTGCCAGCAGGCTCGCGGTATGCATTTCACCGAGCATGCTTAAATCATTGTTGCTCGCAGCGCCATCGGTGCCCAGAGCTACATTGACGCCTGCATCCATGAGTTTTTGTACCGGGCAAAATCCACTGGCCAGCTTCAGATTGGACTCGGGGCAGTGCACCACGTGACTACCCGATTCTGCGAGCAGAGCAATTTCTTCATCCGTTGCCTGAGTGAAATGCACCGCCATCAGGTTGGGAGATACCAGCCCCAGTTCATGCAAACGTGCCAGAGGTCGTTTGCCATACAGTTTGAGCGACTGTTCTATTTCATAGGCGGTTTCATGCAGGTGGATATGCACCGGTAAATCCATTTCATCAGCGAGGACACGAATTCGACTCAGTGGTTCGTCGCTGACAGTGTAGGGTGCATGTGGCGCAAAGGGGGTGTGAATGAGGCTGTCACTGCGAAAGTGATCGCGAAGTGCGAGCCCTTTATCGATATATTCATTGGCGTTGCTGGCCCACTTGCTGGGAAAATCAATCGCAATCAGACCGATGCAGGCGCGCATGCCGATATCTCGTGCGACGCGCGCGGTGACATCGGGGAAGAAATACATATCATTGAAACAGGTGGTGCCAGAGCGTAGCATTTCTGCAATCGCCAGTTGTGATCCATCATGCACAAACTGGCTACTCACCCAGCTAGCTTCCGCAGGCCAGATGTGCTGGTTTAGCCATTCATCCAGCGCCAGATCATCTGCCATGCCGCGAAACAGGTTCATTGGGCTATGGGTGTGGGCATTTATTAAGCCGGGCATCAGCAGGTGTTTCGAGTAGTGCTTTTCTATATTTGCAGTGAACGATTGTTTTGCCTGTTCTGTCTGTATGATATCGCTAATGCGTCCATCATCGATAATGATGGAATGGTGTTGCAGAAGATCATCAGACTCATTTACGGGTAAAACCCAGCGGCCATGCAGAATAGTGTCAACTTGTTTCATGGACGGCAAGATATCATAAAATAAACGGCTAAAGACTGTTTTTGATGATAATTAATGGTATAAATTGCTCAATTAATAATAACTCGCCAGAATAATCAGAAAGTGGAGAAAACTATGTTGTCATTCCTTACGACATTAAAATGGACGCGGATTTTATCGCTTGTTACGCTGAGTTCAGCGCTGGTCTTAACAACTGCCTGTGGCACTAAAGTGACTCGTGTTGATAGTGATACGGTGACAGATTTAAGTGGCAACTGGAATGATACTGACTCCCAGCTGGTGTCACGTGAAATGATTGATGATGTATTGTCACGTCCGTGGGTGAGTCAATTTAAACGTAGTCATAACAGAGCGCCCACCGTGATTGTTGGTGAAGTACGCAATTTGAGTCATGAGCATATTAATACTCGCACGTTTATTAGCGACCTTGAACGTGAGTTAATCAATTCCGGTGAAATAGAGTTTGTCGCATCAGCAACAGAGCGTGGCGCACTGCGTGAAGAGCGAAAAGATCAGGATTTGAACGCCAGAGAAAGTACCCGCAGCGCCATGGGTAATGAAATTGGTGCAGACTTTATGTTACAGGGTTCAATCAATACCATCGTTGATGTATTAAAAGACGAGCAGGCACGTTTTTATCAGATTGATCTCACGCTGATCGATATGGAAAGTAATCGCAAAGTCTGGATTGGCCAGAAGAAAATCAAAAAGACGATTGAGAAAGGTAGCTGGCGATTATAAGTCTGTTGTCGCTATCGAAATAGCCATGGAGGGCTAATGACCTGTCAGGTAAAACCATCTAGTTACCTATATATCAGACGCCATGTCTATGGCTGACTCTATGAGTTTAAATTTGTTATCCCGTATTCTGTTACTTCAACTGGTATTGTTCAGCCTGCTACTGCAGGGCTGTGCCACTATGGCACAGAAAACAGCCAATATGCGAAACCAGTTAGCTTCGGGTAATTATCAGAGTGCCCTGGCCGATGCTAAACAGGCTCTGCAGAATAATCCAGACGGTGTGATGGAAAATATGAATCTGGGTTTGCTGTACAGGTTAAGCCAGAATTACGAAGCCAGTAACCAGGCTCTGGAAAAAGCCAAGCAAGTTATTGAAAAGCTGTATGCCACTTCTGTTTCTGAACAGACGGGTGCACTGTTGCTAAATGACGAACTCATCAGCTACCAGGGTGATCGCTATGAACAGGTGTTGATCCATTTTTATATGGCGCTTAACTATCTTGAACTGAATCAGCTGGATGCTGCCCGGGTAGAGTTGCTGCAATCGCAGGTTAAGTTGAATGAATGGAGTGAACCAAAAGACGATGTGCCTGTCATGCGATATTTCTCCGGTATTCTATTTGAGATACTAGGTGAGCCGGATGCGGCAACGGTGTCTTACCGCAAGGCTGTCGATGCGTATAAGAACACTCAATACAGGCACGGCCTTAGCGTACCGTTGCAGCTAAAAAAAGATCTGTTACGTAGTTTGTCGGCTATGGGCATGACAGATGAGCTGGCGATTTATAAAAAACAGTTCAACCTGCCTGTGCCCAGTGCCAGCTTGTTTAAAACAAACGCTGAGCTGATTTTAATTATCGAAAAAGGGTTAACTCCGCAACGCGAGCAGATTGTTTTCCAAACCTGGTCTAATGAATTATCCTCGGTAATAAGAGTGGCGGTACCTGGCTATCCTCATCCATCGCCCGTATTGCGCCCTTCACGGGTTCAACTTGCAGACAATGTTTACACGACTGAAATGGCGTCCAATATTGATGGCATGGCGAGATCTTCCTTAAACGAAAATATATCGGCTATTACGGCTCGCGCTATTGCGCGCGCCGTGGTAAAGAAGCAGTCTGAACGCGCAATGGCAGAAAAATCAGGCTCACTGGGTCAAATTGCCTTAATGGCGTTCAATATGGGGTCGGAAATCGCTGATACGCGCTGCTGGAATACCTTGCCGCAGCAGATTGAGATAATGCGTGTTCCATTAGAACCGGGAAAACACATGTTAAAATTACAGCCTTACCCGTCAACAGGTCTGGCTGCATCTATTGAAATTGATGTAAAACCAGGTGAGCGTGTTATTGTGAACAGGCGCTGGACGTCTTCGGCTGGTGCGAGTCAGTATGAAAACGGGCGAGGCCATATTAATATTATTCCGCTTTTCCCACTGCGCATTTATCGATAATATCTATTGGGTAAATGATTGTGAGCATAATGATAAACACATCAATAATGATTTATAAAGCCAGTATCACGTTGCTGTTATTTCTATTCACTGCGTCAGCAGTGAGTGCAGCTGGTGAGCCGAACTGGGTAAAAAACCAGTCCGTTACTGATGATAATGCATTTATTTCTGCAACGGGTGCGGCAGATTCACTGGAACAGGCAAAAAACAGAGCACTGGCTAATTTAAGTAAAATATTTGAAGCACGAATCAATGCATCCACCGTTAGTCAAATCGATACTCAGGTGAATATTGAGAATTTAAAAGAGAAATTCACGCGGAAAAGCCAGTTGTCGCAAAATATTCATGTGCAGTCTGATATTGTTATAAAGGGGGCTGAAATCAGTGAGATATGGCATGACGAGAAATTACGCCTGTACCATGCGCTTGCGGTTTTGAATCGTGCTCATGCGAAAAATAATTTATATGATGAAATTATGCGTATAGATGCAGAAACCAGAGTTCTGTTAGCCCGTTCAGATCTGGATCAGGATATATTTCAGTCGATTACTTCTCTTGATAAAGCGATTCAATTGCAGGAGCAGCGATTATCCTTGCAACAGATGTTGAAGATTATCGATATTCATGGGCTGGGTGATGTGTCGGAATGGAATCTGCAGGAGCTTAGGATCAGGCAGAATGAAAAGCTGCATCAGTTAACTATTTCTGCTGTTGTTGAGAATGATGATGAGGGTCAATTACGAAAAATACTTGTTGCTGCTATGGGCAATGCCGGGTTTCCAGCGGTGGATAATGCAAGTGTCGTATTGCAGGCCGATTTAAATGTGAATGATCTTGGTCTTCAGCAGGGGTGGTACTGGCTGCGTGCTCGTCTGGATTTGCAATTACTTAAGAATAATACGGTGATCGGAAGTCGTGAATTTTTATTTAAAGTGTCAGCGCTTAATCATAATGACACTAAAAGCCGTTTAATGACCTTGATTAGGAACAGGTTGAATAAAGATCTGCATGATACGGTTTTGCAGTTATCGTCTGGCGCTGGAGCCAGGAATCAATAAAGGACTTCAGTTCAATGAACATTAAAAAAAAGCAGCCTATGGCTGCTTTTTTTATTTTGTTATTTTAGCTATCTTTTGTCGATGGGGACATAGTCACGTTCTGTCGCGCCCACGTAAATCTGCCTTGGGCGACCAATTTTGTGAGAAGGATCAGAAATCATTTCACTCCAGTGAGCCACCCAGCCGACGGTACGTGCAATGGCAAACATAACAGTAAACATATTAGCTGGAATATTTAACGCGCGGTATATCAGGCCGGAATAAAAATCCACATTCGGATAAAGTTTTCTTTTGATAAAATATTCATCTTTCAGGGCTACTTCTTCAAGCTTGCTGGCAAGTTCCAGTAGCGGATGATTTTCGGCTTCTGAGAGTTCATTTAAAACTTTATGACACATATCTCGTATCAGGGTGGCGCGTGGGTCAAAGTTTCGATAAACACGATGCCCGAATCCCATTAATCTGAAAGAATCATTTTTATCTTTAGCTTTGGCAATATATTTGTCGATATTTGAGACATCGCCAATCTCCTCAAGCATTTTTAATACGGCTTCGTTGGCACCACCATGTGCAGGCCCCCACAGGGAAGCAATACCTGATGCGATACAGGCAAATGGATTGGCACCAGAGCTGCCTGCCAGTCTTACCGTTGAGGTGCTTGCATTCTGTTCATGATCCGCATGCAAAATAAATAATAAGTTCATTGCTTCAACCGCGGTGGGCGATGGCTCGTATGCTTCGCAGGGTGTTGAAAACATCATGTGTAAAAAGTTACCACAGTAATCCAGATCGTTTCTTGGGTACATAAAGGGTTCACCCACATTGTGCTTATAGCTTGCAGCTGCAATTGTGGGGATTTTTGCGATCATTCGATGGGCTGAAATTTCACGATGTCTTGGGTCGTGAATGTTTAAAGAGTCATGATAAAAAGCAGACATGGACCCTGTGACGCCAATCATAATCGCCATGGGGTGTGCATTGTGATGGAAGCCCTCGAAGAAAGTTCGCATGGTTTCGCGAATCATCGTGTGATGGGTAATGATGTCTTCAAAATTTTCAAGTTCGTCTTTGCTGGGGAGTTCTCCGTACAAAAGCAGGTAAGCGACTTCAAGAAAGTTACTGTTCGCAGCGAGTTGCTCAATGGGATAGCCACGATAACGCAGAATGCCTTTTTCGCCGTCAATATAGGTGATAGAACTTTTACAACTGGCTGTCGAAACAAAGCCCGGGTCATACGTCAGCATACCCTTTTCTTTATACAGTGCAGTTACATCGATCGCGGAAGGACCTTGTGTGCCGTCCAGTGACTCAAGATCTAACGAGTCGCCTGTTGTGGTATTAGTTAATCTGAAATGATCCGCCATGTTGGAGTCCTTCATTCTTTCTATCAGTTTTTTATTGTCAATCTACAGGAGAAACGGGTATGCCTTATATTCTGAGCTTTTGATTATAGAACAGAACATTTCATTTAGATATTGGTGAAACAAATAAGCTGCAATAGCCCTGACTGTAACACTTATAAGCGTGTAGATTAAATTGATCTGCTGAATTTCGCTTATTCTGATGAATAACAGGACTGTCTTAGAAGCGGTTGTTAGATAGCTGCTATGCTGACGTGCTTTTGCATCTGATTTATGTATCTAATTGAGTACTGGAATTTTAGTGTGGCATATATCATCACAGGGCAAGCCTGATTTCATTACAGTTACGAGTATGTTTCATTTGCAATGACCTATCAGGCTCTGAAAGCAATTAGTTCTCCCTGTAGGGTTGCTGTAATTCATCAAGCGCCTGTTCGACCCGGCGTATTTCGGTATCTGCGTGGGCGATATTTGCAGCATAGGCGATGCGTAAATAATTTAATGATAAGGTCAGGCTCTTTGCTACGCCCGTGCC
>Ga0316207_10005621_pt1 | contig 10315 bp, 6 predicted proteins | sample 6weekpyrite_MG_FD_204943 | JGI IMG/M metagenome (GOLD analysis project Ga0316207, IMG submission 204943) | Microbial mat bacterial communities from mineral coupon in-situ incubated in ocean water Damariscotta River, Maine, United States -... | ecosystem: Environmental > Aquatic > Marine >...
ACACCTTTTTGATTAGAGTAATTGGCCTGCGCTGCGGCATATAATTTTAGAATCATGCGCCTGTAGCTCATTTGGATAGAGCATCGGCCTTCTAAGCCGAGGGTAGCAGGTTCGACTCCTGCCAGGCGTGCCATTTTTTGGTATTTTTGCAGATATCGCGTCAATTATCAGTGTTTTATGGTGAGCGTAGCTCAGTTGGTAGAGTCCCGGATTGTGATTCCGGTTGTCGTGGGTTCGAGCCCCATCGTTCACCCCATATTAGCGTCGTTGACTGGTTTAACGTCGCAACGTTTTTGAGTTACTCAAAAACGGGTCGTTAGCTCAGTTGGTAGAGCAGCGGACTCTTAATCCGCGGGTCGACGGTTCGAACCCGTCACGACCCACCATACAGACACGAAGGGTTGCGAACGTCGCAGCCCTTTGTTGTATCTGCTGGTTACTGATTCCGTGCAAAATGCGTGGGATTGTAGTGACTTACGTGATGAGCATAGAGTCTGTATAATGCCGGTTGTTGTTAAGAGGTTAGTGCAGTCATTTGCGCTGATTTGTTTCTAAGGTTTTGATTTTATAAAGCTTTTGGGGATGTGGTGAAATTGGTATACACGCCAGATTTAGGTTCTGGTGTCGCGAGACGTGGGAGTTCGAGTCTCCCCATCCCCACCATTTATTCTACCGGGTGAAAGGCAAATCTTTTCACCCGGGTTTTTTTGAATTTTTTCCGGCAAAAGCCGGTCTTGAGGATGTGAAACATGCAAATTTCGGTTGAAAAACGTGATGGTCTTGAACGACGCATGACTGTCGAATTGCCTGAAGAAGATTTTGAAAAGTCCGTACAGAATCGCCTTCAGCAACTGGCACGCACCGTTAAAATAGATGGTTTCCGTCCCGGTAAGGTCCCTTTGAGCGTGGTTAAAAAGCGTTTTTCTAATGAAGCACGCAAAGAAGCGCTTGAGGAAGCGGTTCAGTCGAGCCTCTATCAGGCGATGAATCAGGAGAATCTTCGTCCTGCCGGTGCGCCACAAGTTGAGTTTTTACCGCTTGAAGAAGGTAAGGGCCCTGCATACGCAGTTGTTTTTGAAATAATGCCTGAACTAACCTTGTCAGATATGGCCTCTGCGGAAATCGAAACACCTGTTGTTGAAATTACCGAAGCCAACATTGATGCGACGATTGATCGTATTCGTGATCAGCGAAAAGAATGGAAAGATGTGACACGTAAAGCCAAAGAGGGCGATCAAGTCACTATTGATTTCGTTGGTAAGCTTGATGACGTTACCTTTGACGGTGGTACGGGTAATGATGTGAAGGTCATTTTAGGTGCAGGACAGTTTATCCCTGATTTTGAGAAAGCTTTAAGCGGTCTTAAAGCAGAGGAAGAAAAAGTCATCGATGCCACTTTCCCTGAAGAATATGGAAATAAAGACCTTGCGGGCAAATCAGTGAAGTTTGAAACCAAGGTTAAAGCCGTTAGCGAGCCTGTTTTACCGGAAGTAGATGAAGATTTCGTTAAGGAACTGGGCGTTGAAGGCGGTACGGTTGAGGCATTACGTGAGCAAGTCAAAGAGAATATGACGCGTGAACTGGACCAGGTTATTCGCGAAATCACTAAAACCAACGTGATGGACGCGATTATTGCTCAACATGAACTTGAATTACCTGAAGTGATGGTTAAAGATGAAATTAAGCGACTCGCTGAGCAAACACGTCAAATGTTTGCACAGCAAGGTATGCCACCGATGCCGGAAGGCAGCATAAATGATGACTTATACCGTGATCAGGCGGCACGTCGTGTTTCGCTGGGTTTGATTATGTCTGAAATAGTCAGCAATAATGAGCTTGTTGCGACACCAGATAAAGTACGTGCAGCGGTTGAAGAAATTGCAGCGCCTTACGAGCAGCCAGAAGAAGTGATTAACTATTACTATGCTGATAAGAACCGTCTAGGTGAAATTGAAGCGGTGGTACTCGAGCAAAATGTGGTTGACTGGGTGCTTGATAAAGCGAAAACCGTTGAAAAGAAAGAAGAATTTGATGCATTAATGGCCTCAAGACAAGGCTAGCGTAGAAATTAAAGGAAGCGTTCAGATGACCGATAGCAATAACAACAATGGTATGAATGACGGAATTTACAATAGTGGCTTAGTGCCAATGGTGGTTGAGCAGAGCTCACGAGGCGAACGTGCCTATGACATCTACTCACGTCTGTTAAAGGAACGGGTTATTTTCCTTGTCGGTCAGGTTGAAGACCACATGGCAAACCTGATTGTGGCACAGCTGCTATTCCTTGAATCAGAAAACCCGGATAAAGACATCCATTTGTACATTAATTCACCAGGTGGTTCGGTGAGTGCAGGTTTGGCTATCTATGACACTATGCAGTTCATTAAGCCGGATGTGAGCACATTGTGCATAGGTATGGCAGCCAGTATGGGCGCCTTATTATTGACCGGTGGCGCGAAAGACAAGCGTTTTTGTCTGCCGCATTCACGGATGATGATTCATCAGCCTTTGGGTGGTGTACAGGGTCAGGCATCAGATATCGAGATTCATGCCAAGGAAATGCTTTTGGTTCGTGATCGATTGAATGCCATTATGGTTCAACATACAGGCCAGGATTTGGCGACAATTGAGCGTGACACTGACCGCGATAACTTTATGAGCGGCCAATCAGCGGCAGATTACGGTTTAATTGATGCTGTTTTGACTGATCGTAGCCAGGCGATTACGGACGACGAGTAAATAGAAACGCAAGCTTGTCGCGAAAAACAGTCTAAACTGTGTATGACAAGCAGGAAATGCGAATTTCCATATAAGTTTTATGGATATTAATGAGTGACGGATGCACTTGCATCTTCATTAAAATCCTAGCAAGGTATGACATAGATAGAGTCATACAAGAGTAATGAGGAAAGATTCATGAGTGATGATGGTCAAAACAACGGAGATGACAGCGAAAAGTTGTTGTACTGTTCATTTTGCGGCAAGAGTCAGCACGAAGTACGGAAACTGATAGCAGGTCCATCGGTCTTCGTATGTGATGAGTGTGTCGAATTATGTAATGACATTATTCGTGAAGAAGTGCAGGAAAAATCCTCGGTTGCCTCAGGTAGCAAATTACCCACCCCTCACGAAATCAATCATATTCTTAACGAATACGTGATTGGTCAGGCTAAGGCGAAAAAAGTTTTATCTGTTGCTGTTTATAATCATTATAAACGTCTCGAAGTGGGTGAAGCCAAGTCGGGTGATATCGAATTATCCAAGAGTAATATTCTTCTTATTGGTCCAACCGGTAGCGGTAAAACATTGTTGGCAGAAACGCTGGCGCGTTTATTGAATGTACCATTCACCATCGCTGATGCGACGACACTGACCGAAGCAGGTTACGTGGGTGAAGATGTCGAGAACATTATTCAGAAGCTGTTACAAAAATGTGACTACGATGTAGAAAAGGCACAGACGGGTATTGTCTACATTGATGAAATCGATAAAATTTCACGTAAGTCAGATAACCCATCTATTACACGTGATGTATCAGGTGAAGGTGTCCAGCAAGCCTTATTAAAACTGATTGAAGGCACTGTTGCCTCGGTTCCGCCTCAAGGTGGACGTAAGCACCCACAACAGGAATTTTTGCAGGTCAACACAGCTAACATTATGTTTATTTGTGGCGGTGCATTTGCAGGCCTCGACAAGATAATTCGTGATCGTTCCGAGAGGGGCGGTATTGGTTTTTCTGCTGAAGTTAAAACCAAAGATGAAACACTAAAACTTGGCGAGATTCTACATGGCACTGAACCGGAAGATTTGATTAAGTACGGTTTGATCCCGGAATTTGTGGGTCGTCTCCCGGTTGTTGCAACACTGGAAGAACTCGATAAAGATGCATTGATTCAAATTTTGACAGAACCCAAGAATGCAATTACCAAGCAGTACCAACGTCTATTTGAAATGGAAAACTGTGAGCTGGAATTCCGTGACGACGCGTTGGGTGCGGTTGCCGAAAAAGCAATGGAAAGAAAAACCGGTGCTCGTGGCTTGCGTTCAATTCTTGAATACGCCTTGCTCGATACAATGTACGATTTGCCGTCATTAGAAGATGTGCAAAAAATCGTGGTTGATGAAAATACCATTAAGGGGGAGTCAGAACCTTTGATGATATATGAGCAACCAGACCAGGCGGCAGCCTCAGACTAAAGATACTGTAAAAGCCCCGCTCAGTGCGGGGCTTTTGCTTTTATCAACATATTAATATTTATGCATGATTTAAGTCTTGATTATTGCTAAATTCATCCCAATCTAGATGAGTGCAATATTGCAATAAAATAGGGCGTTATGCCTAACATCGCGAGGCTCCAGCATGGAGAACGAAGAAACATCATCATCTGTCGTAGACGAACAAATTAGTGTGATCCCGGTATTACCGCTGCGTGACGTAGTGGTTTATCCGCATATGGTGATCCCGTTGTTTGTTGGACGAGATAAATCAATCAAAGCGCTTGAATCTGCAATGGAAGCGGATAAGCAAATTATGCTGGTTGCACAAAAAAGTGCAGCACAAGATGATCCTGAAGCGGATGATATGTACCGGATTGGTACGGTTTCCACTATTTTACAATTACTCAAGCTACCCGATGGCACAGTAAAAGTACTGGTTGAAGGTGGCGAACGCGCACGCTTATTACATTTCATGGCGAGCGATGAATTTTTTAAAGCTCAGGTCAGCGTACTTAAATCAGAACAACCTGCGGAACGTGAAGCAGAAGTACTGGTGCGTTCAGTAATGAATCAATTTGATCAGTACGTGAAACTGAATAAGAAAGTTCCGCCAGAAATTTTATCTTCATTGTCAGGTATTGAAGATCCTGCGCGCCTTGCTGATACGATTGCCGCTCACATGTCTCTAAAAATCGATGAAAAGCAAAACGTATTGGAGATTGTTGATATCCGCGAACGTCTTGAGCAGTTGATGGCGATTATGGAATCGGAAATCGATATTTTACAGGTGGAAAAACGCATCCGTGGCCGCGTCAAACGGCAGATGGAAAAAAGTCAGCGTGAGTACTACTTGAATGAACAAATGAAAGCGATTCAAAAAGAATTGGGCGACATGGAAGATGCGCCGAATGAAAATGAAGAGCTGCAACAAAAAATTGATAAAGCAGGCATGCCTAAGGAAGCGAAAGAAAAGGCCGAGTCTGAATTAAAGAAACTACAAATGATGTCGCCGATGTCTGCTGAAGCGACTGTAGTGCGAAATTATATTGAAGCACTAACGGGTGTACCCTGGAAGAAAAAGAGCAAAGTTAAACGTAATCTTGCCGAAGCTGAGCAGGTGCTTGATGAAGACCACTACGGTTTGGAAAAGGTAAAAGAACGTATTCTTGAGTATTTAGCTGTGCAGCAGCGTGCTAAGAAGCTTAAAGGTCCTATTCTGTGTTTAGTTGGGCCGCCGGGCGTGGGTAAAACGTCGTTGGGTCAATCTATTGCACGTGCTACAGGTCGTAAATACACACGTATGGCACTGGGTGGCGTACGTGATGAAGCAGAAATTCGCGGTCATCGTCGTACTTACATTGGTTCTATGCCAGGTAAAATTGTACAAAAGCTGAGCAAGGCGGGCACACGTAACCCATTATTCTTGCTTGATGAGCTGGATAAAATGTCGACGGATTTCCGTGGCGATCCGGCATCAGCCTTGTTGGAAGTGCTCGACCCAGAACAAAATCATGCTTTCAACGATCACTACCTTGAAGTTGATTACGATTTATCAGATGTGATGTTTGTAGCTACTGCGAACAGTATGAATATTCCTGGCCCATTACTTGATCGAATGGAAGTGATTCGTTTGTCAGGTTATACCGAGGATGAAAAACTTAATATTGCTACGCGCTATCTTGTGCCCAAGCAGATTAAAAATAATGGCTTAAAGGACGAGGAAATTCATTTGTCTGATTCAGCGATTAGCGAAATAATTCGTTACTACACCCGTGAAGCCGGGGTACGTAGTCTGGAGCGTGAAATTTCGAAAGTTTGTCGTAAAGTGGTTAAAGACATTTTACTCAAGCCACGTGATAAGCAAGTGAAAGTGACGTCGCGTAATCTGGAAAAATACCTGGGTGTGAAACGTTTCCGTTATGGTGAAGCTGAAAATACCGATCAAGTGGGTCAAGTCACCGGTTTGGCATGGACAGAAGTCGGTGGTGACTTATTAACGATTGAAGCCGCGGCTATTGCGGGTAAAGGCAAACCGCTTTATACCGGCCAGTTAGGTGATGTGATGCAGGAGTCGATTCATGCTGCCATGACGGTAGTACGAACGCGTGCTGACGGGCTGGGTATCGATCCTGAGTTCTATCAAAAATATGATTTCCATATTCATGTTCCTGATGGTGCAACACCGAAAGATGGCCCTAGTGCCGGTGCGGCGATGTGTACCTCGTTAGTGTCAGCCTTGACAGGTATTCCAGTTCGGGCAGATGTCGCTATGACGGGTGAAATTACCCTGCGTGGTGAAGTACTTCCGATCGGTGGCTTGAAGGAAAAATTACTGGCTGCCCATCGTGGCGGAATAAAAACTGTGCTGATTCCTCATGAAAATGAGCGAGATCTGGTCGATATCCCTAAAACGATTGTTGATGCATTGAGCATTAAGCCGGTTCGATGGATTGACGAAGTGCTGGAAGTGGCATTGACCAGAATGCCTGAACCTCTGACGAAGGATAAATCTAGCGGTTCGAGTGCAAAGTCAAAACCTGAATCAGGTAAAGACAAACCTTTGCATCATCACTGATTGCATACTCAGCAATGACGAGACTAAAAAAGCCAGTAGATTTTCTACTGGCTTTTTTTATATTGATTTATCGTCAACACCTCAAACTTTTATTAATCATGAATCCTAACTACTTGATGTTGTTTAATGAACGTTAAATGTTCATCCTGATGATCGCATCACACTTTTATTAATTTAATTCATGCCACAATAAGCTCTCTTGACAGGTATCAGGGGCTATGGGATAAGGGAAGTGACTTGTTATCACAGTGCGACCCATAGTCAGAAAAATAATGTTGCTCATTGTCACTGATGGCGACGATTGGAAATAAAAATACAATACAGGGGAGTTAAACCGAATGAATAAAGCTGAATTAATCGACGCTGTTGCAGAAAGTGCAGACCTTTCCAAGGCATCGGCAACACGGGCACTTGATGGTGCGCTTGATGCTATCCTGAATGCCCTCAAAGGCGGCGATCAAGTTACATTAGTAGGGTTTGGTACCTTTTCTGTACGTGCTCGTGCAGCTCGTACCGGACGTAACCCACGGACCGGTGAACCCATTGAAATTAAGGCATCAAATGTTCCTGGATTTAAGGCTGGTAAAGCATTAAAAGATGCCGTAAACTAGCGCGCCTCTGAACAAGGGGTAGTTAGGAAATAGTTATATTCCTTCCTCTTGGGTGCTTAGCTCAGCTGGGAGAGCGTCGCCCTTACAAGGCGAATGTCGGGGGTTCGATCCCCTCAGCACCCACCAAGCGCTGGAGCGGTAGTTCAGCTGGTTAGAATACCGGCCTGTCACGCCGGGGGTCGCGGGTTCGAATCCCGTCCGCTCCGCCATTACGGCAATGAAGGGTGTACCTTAACGGGTACGCCCTTTGTTTTTTCTGCCTCCAGACCGCATAATACGTCCATTAAAAATAATCAGAGTACAGTTCCATGATGCAGGCTATTCGTGACCGCGCCCAAAGCTGGATTGCGTGGGTTATCGTTATTTTTCTTATTATCGTATTTGCCTTATGGGGTGTTCAGGGATACGTCGGCGGCACCAGTAGCACCGATGTTGCCGAGGTCAACGGCGTGAGTATTTCTGAACGTGAGTTTGAAAACCAATATCGCTCATACCGTGACCAGCAACGTCAGCAGTTGTTGCAGGCACTTGGCAACGATGTGAACAATCCATTGTTTAAGCAATTATTTAATGAAGAGATAATGCGTCAACGTGTCCTTGAAGGCATGGTGCAATCGCGTTTATTGACCTTTGCTGCAGTCAAAGCCGGCTTTAATGTGGGTGACGAACAAATCAACAGCATTATTACCCAGGTTCCGGTTTTTCAAAAAGACGGTCAGTTTGATAAAGAAATCTACAAAGAAAGATTACGTCTTCAGGGAATGAATAACAGTATTTTCAAAAGTCGTCTCAAGCAAGACGAAATTACTGCACAATTTACAACCGGTTTAAGTAATACAGCATTCGTTACTGATGCACAGATCAATCGTTGGCTGGCATTACAAAACCAGCAACGCAGTTTTAGTGTGATGACGTTGAAGGCGAAAGACTTTCAACACGAAGCAAGCATTAATGATGACATGATTAAGTCTTACTATGATCAGAACCTTGCGCGCTTTATGACAGAAGAAGAAGTGTCTGTTGACTATGTGATTTTGTCAGCCGAGAACTTATCTGCACAAGTAGCTGCCGATGAACAGGCACTGCGCGAGTTTTACGAAGATCGTAAGGCCGACTATGCTGTTGTTGATACGGCAGAACAGACAGCAACATTAAACAAGATTACGCAACGTATTGCGGCAGGTGAAGATTTTGCTGGTTTGGCAAAAGAATTTTCACAGGACATCGGTTCTGCAAACAATGGCGGCAAGGTAGGTTTAATTAGTCGTATTGATATGGAGCAGGCTTTTACTGATGCAGCCTTTGCATTGAAAAAGGGCGAGGTAAGCCAGCCAATACAAACCTCTTTTGGTATGCATCTTATTAAGCTGGATGATATTCAGGGCGAGCAACGTGATGTCAGTCATATTCTATTGAATGTTGACACCAAGAAACTACGTACGCGTAGTTTTGATGAAGTAAAAGCCGAAATAGAAAAAGAATTTCGTGATAATGCGAGTGAGCGCCGTTTTGGTGAACAATTCCAGTTGTTAAGTAATATTAGCTACGAACAACCCGATACTCTGGAACCGGTTACCAGTGAATTAGGTTTGCCAATTAAAACCAGTGAAAGGTTTACACGTCGTGGTGGAACGGGTTTGTTTGCTAATCCTCTTATTATTTCAGCAGCATTTAGTACCGATGTGCTGGCAGGTAATAATAGTGAACCGATTGAATTAGCTGATGAGCGTGTGATTGTGCTTCGGGTCAAAAATTACCAACCGGCAGAAGCAAAACCTTTACCTGATGTTAATGATGCGATTATAAAAAGTTTATTAAGTGATAGTGGTCGTATCAAGGTTAAAGAGAAAGCCGCAGCTTTAATGCAGAAACTGACAGATTACGGCTCATTAAATGATTTGGCTGTTCTGGAAAATGCACAATTTGAAAATACACGTGCTATAACGCGTGGAGATAAAAAAGTGCCTCGCGAAATTGTTGAATCACTTTTTAAATTACAACGTCCATCAACAGACAAGCCGGTTTATCAGAGCGTTGATCGTGTCAGTGGCGATGTAAGTATTATCGCGCTGGAAAGCGTCAAAGATGCTGAGTTAGAACAGTTTAGTGAGACAGAGCAACAAGCGGCAAGAAACAAGCTGGTTGAGTTGTATGCAAACCGTGATGCCACTGCTTTACGTGCTGATCTGCGTCAAAGTGGTGATGTTGTTCTTACTATGAATAAAAATACGGACGCAGCACCGCAATAGTTTTTTAAATTGCTGATGTTGTAGTGCGAAGGAAGTGCATTTATGAAGCTTCATTGGCAAATTGTTATCGCGTTGGGCCTGGCCGTGGTTTTTGGTCTGGCTACATCTCTTGAATACGATAGCGCGATATTAAGTTTTGGGCTTTATCCTGCGTATAAATTTATCGGCACATTATTTCTTAATGCGCTAAAAATGATCATTGTGCCATTGGTTGTTTCATCCATCATCGTGGGTGTGGCAGGCATTGGATCGTCAGGTGGTTTCGCACGGCTTGGCAGTAAAACACTTCTTTATTACCTCGCGACAACCTTCATTTCTGTCACTATCGGTTTAATGGTAGTGAATGCCATTGACCCTGGCATTGTGGGTGGGGAAGCGGTTAAGGATCAAATTAATCTTAAAGCAGATGTTTCTGCAATTACCGATAAAGTAGAAGGGCGTGATGCCGGTGATGTCGTTGAAGTCTTTATTCGCATGATTCCACCAAATGTCATTGCCGCTGCTGCAAACGGACAAATGCTAGGGCTTATCTTCTTTAGCTTGTTGTTTGGTTATTTTCTTGCGCGTATTGGTGAACCCTATGCCGAGAGTCAATATAACTTCTGGCAGGGTTTGTACGAAATCATGCTTCGCATTACTTTGTTGATTATGAAATTCGCACC
>Ga0316207_10005623_pt1 | contig 10310 bp, 8 predicted proteins | sample 6weekpyrite_MG_FD_204943 | JGI IMG/M metagenome (GOLD analysis project Ga0316207, IMG submission 204943) | Microbial mat bacterial communities from mineral coupon in-situ incubated in ocean water Damariscotta River, Maine, United States -... | ecosystem: Environmental > Aquatic > Marine >...
GCTCTCATGCGACCTACAGCGTCGGCTGGATCGACGCCACCGCGCGCGGCAAGGATCTGGGCCGGGGCATTCTGGAAGAGGCCGAAACCGGCGCCGGGCTGGTCCCGCCCGCCAAGGCAAGCAAATCCGTGCCGTTTAACGCACCCCGTTTCGCGCTTTCCGCGCCTGTCGTGCGCCTGTTCAACACCGCCTATTTCCGCCGCGTGCCTGCCCGCGGACGAACCGTGGTCAAGCCGATCTCGGAATTCTTCTTTCCGCTGGACCGGATCCACGACTGGAACCGCCTCTACGGAAAAAACGGCTTTCACCAGTTCCAATGCGTGGTTCCGATGGATCAGGCCCCTGCCCTGAAAGACATGCTGACGCGCATTGCCGACTCCGGCCTTGCCTCGCCGCTGGCGGTGCTGAAGCGCATGGGGTCCGGGCGCGCCGGCTACATGAGCTTTCCGATGGAAGGCTATACCCTGGCCGTCGATTTCCGCGCCGGGCTGGCCACGGAACGGCTGGTGATGACACTGCAGGATGCCACCGCGCAGGCGGGCGGGCGCATCTATCTGGCCAAGGATTCGCTGGCCGCGCCCGATAAAATCCGCGCGATGTACCCCGAATACGACGACTGGGCCGCCGAGGTAGCCAAGGCCGACCCCGACGGCGCGCTGGCAACCGATCTGGTGCGCCGCCTGGGATTAAGGAGCGTGGCATGAGCGAGACCTGGATTTTGTTGGGCGCGACCTCGTCCATGGCGCGGGCGTTGGCGCGGGCGCTGGCGGCGCGCGGCGACGCGGTGCTGCTGGCGGGGCGCGACACCGACGATCTGCAACGGCTGGCGGCCGATTGCAGCGTGCGTGGCGCGAAATGGGCCGAGGCGATTGCCTTTGACGCCCGCGATCCGGGCAGTTTCACCGCCATTCTGGACCGGGCGGGTGCTGAGGACGGCGTGCTGAATGCCGCCGTGTTCGTCGGCTCGATGCCCGATCAATCCGCCATCGACGCCGATCCCGCGCTGATCGAGGGTACCGTGACCGACAGTTTCACCGGCCCGGCCCGGTTCCTGCAAATGCTGGCCCCGATGATAGAATCGCGCGGCGCGGGCTGTGTGGTTGGCATCGGTTCGGTTGCGGGCGACCGGGGCCGCATCGGCAACTATGTCTATGGCGCCGCCAAGGCCGGGTTTCACACCTATCTTTCAGGTCTGCGCAATCGGCTGACCCGTGCCGGCGGGCATGTGGTCACGGTCAAGCCCGGTTTTGTCGACACGGCCATGACCTGGGGTATCGAGGGCATGTTCCTGGTTGCCCCGCCCGAAAAGGTCGCCGCCGACATCCTGAAAGCGGTCGCCAAACGGCGCAACGTGATCTACACGCCGTTCTTCTGGCGCTATATCATGCTGATCATCCGTTCCATTCCCGAACCGATTTTCAAGAAGATGTCGATCTGACACCGGTTGCCATGGCAGACCGCGCGCCGCTAACCCATCCACTGCTGCCAGAGGCCCGCGGCATAGAACATGATCGCCAGCATGATCATCAGCAGCCCAAGTCCGAACTTGTCGCGCATCGCAAACAGGATCGGGTCGTAATCCTGCTTGCCCGCGAAACCCAGCCAGACCATGCGGATCAGCCACAGCGCCAGCGGAACGGCCGCCAGCCATAACAGCCATGTGGTCGGGTACAAGGCCACGCCCTGGGCGGTAAAGCTGTATAATATATAGACCCCCACCGAAACGACCGTGGCCAGGACCGCGACATTCAGGATCAGCCGCCGGTCGCGCCGTCCATAGCCCCGGCCCGGCAGGTTGGCGTTGTCCTTGGCCAACGTCACCTCGGTCAGCCGCTTCACGCAGCCCAGGCTGACGAAAACCGGAAAGATGAACGCCAGCAGGTAGCCTGAAACCGGCACCTGCACCGCGACCGCGCCGCCAACCACGCGGATGCTGTAAAGCCCCGCCAGCGTCGCGATATCCACCCAGCGCAGCCGCTTCAGCCGCAGCGAATAAGCCAGCGACAGCGCCATATAGACCAGCACGACCGTCAGGAAGTCCCAGCCCAGAACCGCCCCGATCCCGACCGCGACCGCGGCCAGCAAGACGCATAACGCCATCCCGGTCCCGATCGGCACCGCGCCGCTGGCGAAGGGGCGGTTGCATTTGGTGGCGTGCAGGCGGTCGGCCTCCAGATCCAGCAAATCATTGACAATATAGATCGACGAGGCGGCAGCCGAGAACGCCGCGATGCCGAAAAGCGCGTATAACAGCGCGTACAGGCCAAAGTTATGTGCTGCGATCATCGGCACCAGCAGCAACACGTTCTTGACCCACTGATGCGGCCGCATCGCCCGGATCACGTCACGCCCGCGGGTGCGGCTGGGCAGATGGATCACGGATTTTCCGTCTTTTTCGAGCGAATGGGCGATCACCGGATGGTGGCCGACGATGATCGCAGCATCGGCATGCTGCCAGATCGCGCGGTCCACCGGCTCGTTGCCGGCATAGTCAAAACCGCCTTCTCCAAACGCCTGAACCAGCGCCCTGGCCTTGGCCGCGCCCTTGAGGTTGACGTCGATGCCGGAGGCAAAGACACGCGGCGACAACCCGTGATCATGCGCCAGTTGCTGTACCAGCCGCGTGTCCGACGCCGAGGCCAGAACGACCTCGCGCCCTGCCGCCTGCGCCTGCCGCGCCAGATCGGCGACATCTTGATTGACCGGCAATAAATCGGTGCGCAGCTCTGCGATATCGGCCAGCTCGCGTTTCAGGATCTCGCGGCGATGCAGATGCATCAGGCAGGCCTTTATCGTGCGCAGCGGGGCTTTGCCCAGCCCGGCCCACAGGCATTCAAGCAGCATGTCGGTGCGCAGGAATGTACCGTCGACATCCAGCGCCAGCGGTTTAGGGTCAGCCATCCGAAAGCGTCCCCTGCACGGCAAAGGCGCAGCCATCGGTGATCAGCTCCGGCGGCGTCAGGCACAGGCCGCGCGCCACGGTCCAGGCCGCCAGCACCTTGGGAACATAGGCGCGGGTTTCGGCAAATGGCGGCACGCCCGCGTGCTCTTTTATCGCGTTTTCCCCGGCATTGTAGCCCGCCAATACCAGAATCGGATCGGCATCGAATTCGGCTATCAGCCAATCCAGATAGGCCACGCCGCCACGAATGTTGTCAGCTGGATCCGTGATATCGCCCACACCAAACCGCAGGGCGGTGTCGGGCATAAGCTGCATCAGACCGGTCGCCCCGGCCATGCTGACTGCGCTTGGCCGGCCCGAGGATTCGATACCGATTACTGCCAGAACCAAAGCAGGCGAGACCCGGGTGCCGATGGTGGCTTTGAGAATGTCGGTGCCATGCAGATCGGCGATCGCCTTTAGCGATTGCAGGCGTGGCGATGGCACGCCCGGCCCCTTGTCCAGCTGCAACAACGCTGCGGCCAGCCTCCCCGGCACGGCGGCTGCCAGTTCTGGCGACACCTCAGACCAGTACCAGGCAAAGCTGTCGGTTGCTGCATCGATGGCGGGCAGGGTTTCGTCTGTCGGGACCGCGGCGGTTTCAGCCTGCTCTTCGATCTGAACCGTGATCCTGCGCGCGGCCCCCGGTTTGGGCGGCGTGACGCGTTTGAAGGTGAAATCGGGAAACGGTTTCGGCTGCTCCGCCAGAACTGGAACCCATGCGGCAGTCCACCCGAATGCCACTGCACTGATAAGAACGCGCCATTTCATGCGCCGGCTGCCCTGCCTCTTTTTGCTTCTGCCTGTTTGGCAAAAACCTGGTCTTTTGGCCAGTTCTTCCGGGTGCCCGACCCGCAATTCAACCCCCAAATTGCGTCAAATTCGACCCAAAATGTGACCCTCAGGCCCCCACGCGAAAAATATTCACTTTTATTTCAAACTGTTATTAATTTTTTCTTAATTTTTTAGCCGACACCAAAATTGTACGATAGCCGACAAATTCTCGCCCCAATCAAAGGCTTTATTAACGACATGCCAACATGGGCAGCCGGAACAAACCTTCCGACGCTTGTGGCGGTGAGAAAAACAAGCGTCATGAACCTACGGAGAAGAAACTATGAAACTGTTCAACCTGATCAAATCCTTCCAGCGCGATGAAGATGGCGCTGTCACCGTTGACTGGGTCGTGCTGACCGCGGCCATCGTGGGCCTCGGCATTGCCGTGCTGACCACTGTTGGCAACGCCACCGACGACTATGCCGACGACATCGGCGACTACCTGTCCTCGCAGAGCATCAAGACAACCTACGGCACCAACAGCCCGTAATCCGCGCCGTAGACAACACTTGAAACGCCGTGTCCTGGACCCCGGGGCACGGCTTTTTCTTGCTTCCGGCAAAAACCCGACCAGATATCGACGGTTGTCGGCATCTACCGCCCTTGTCCGTCCTGTTGACACTTTTCCCGGCACAATCGGCATCGGGGCAGACTTTTGCAGCTAAAGTATCTGTCTTGGTCAAGCTCTGATTTCGAGCCACTCTCGGGCTTCTTTGCCAGCGTGGCGGTTCCTGCGGGTTTAAGCCCTCAAGCCAGCGACACCACGGAAGCAGGCCGTGAACACGAACAGTAAAAATTTGATCGATTGTCGGTCTGATGTGCAAAATTCACCTCATAACCGTAACTATTGCACGGTTTTGCCGCAATTGGACGCCAGATTTGAACGCGATGCGATGGTCATGACCGCGGCGGATGCCCCGGGCAGGCCAACAATAAGGAAGGAAATGCCATGCGGTTGGTATTTGGACTAGTTTTGGTGATCGGCGTCGGCCTTGCCAGTTTCGCCGTCTATATGGCCAAAGATTACATCGGCGCCTACCAGGCAGAACTTGCCCGCGAACGTGCGGCGCGCGATCAGATCGTGCCCACGGTCGACGTGGTCGTCGTCAATCGTCAGATCCGCTATGGTGAACAGATCTCCGCCGAGGACATTCGCCCCGTCCGCTGGCCCGAGTCGGCCATCCCGGACGGAGCCTTCGTCAGTGTCGAGGCCTTCCTGGGTTCCGATACCAGCAAGCTGCGCACCTCGTTGCGTACAATGGAAAAAGACGAAGCCGTCTTGGCGCTAAAGGTTACGGAACCGGGCGAGGACGCCGGCGTTGCCTCGCGGCTGACCAAGGGAATGCGGGCTTTCGCCATTCGGGTCGATGTGGCCTCGGGCGTGTCCGGCTTTCTGCGCCCCGGCGATCATGTCGATATCTACTGGAGCGGCACCCTGCCCTCGGCCGCCGCCTCGGATGGCGAACAGGAGGTGACGCAGCTGATCCAGTCGCGGGTTCGGCTGATCGCCATTGACCAGACCGCCGACGAGGACCGCCAGAACCCGACGATCGCGCGCACCGTTACCGTCGAGGCGACACCGTTGCAGGTCGCCGCGCTTGCTCAGGCACAGAACACCGGCAGCCTTTCGCTGTCGCTGGTGGGCGCCGAGGATGACAGCGTCGCCGACGAAGTGGCTATCAACCAGAACGTCCTGTTGGGCATTCAGGCGGAACAGATTGCCGTGATTGAACAGCAACAGGTCTGCACGATCCGCACGCGCCGCGGTTCGGAAACAATCGAGACTCCGATCCCCTGCGCAAACTAGGCAACCGACCAGACACGGACAATTTCGGCAAAAAAGGGCCTCATTTTACGGGGCCCTTTTTCGTGTTGCCGCCGCGACAGCGTTTTGCGCAATATCTGGCCCCAAAACAGGTAAACCCATAGATTTCCGGTATGAATTTCGAATCTGGATTGCTGTGGGATGCCAAATCGATTCCCAATTCTGTTGCGAGTTATCCACATAAAGCTGAGGGTGCAAGCGGTTGATTCTTGCAAAGATTCGCTTTTTCGGCCATGGTCACGATTAAACCGGCGGTAGAGACCGGATAAACGTGATCATAGAGGCAGGATCACATGCATATCACAAGGTACCTAGGGGCAGCCCTGATCGGGCTCTCCGTGTTCGTTGCGGCCGCACCGGCACCCATGGCTCAGACGCTGCGGGTCATGTCCGGAGCGGCCTCGAGTCAATTGAGAGTTCCGATGAACCGGGCGGTGGTCGTGGAAAGCGACGCTCCGTTTGCGGAATTGTCGATCGCAAATCCTTCGATTGCCGATATTTCGACCCTGTCGGACCGCACTATATACGTTCTGGGCAAGGCACCTGGACGCACGACGCTGACCTTGCTGGGTCCGGACGGGCGGTTGATCACCAATGTCGAGGTGCAGGTCGCGCCCGACATCGCCGAATTCAAGGAACGCCTGCAACAGATCCTGCCTGGCGAGCGTATCGAGGTGCGCACCGCCAATGATGGCATCGTACTGTCGGGCGTCGTGTCCTCGGCCGCGCGCCTGGACCGCGCGCTCGATCTGGCCAACCGCTATGCGCCCGAGCGGGTGTCCAATCTGATGTCGGTCGGCGGCACCCAGCAAGTGATGCTGAAGGTCCGCTTCGCCGAGATGGAGCGTTCGGTCAGCAAGAAACTGTCCAGCTCGATCGCCTTTGGCAGCAGCAGCGGAAACAACTTCGTCTCCAGTGAAACCGGCGCCTGGCTTGATGGCAATAATGGTCTTGGCAATCCGATCGAAGTATCGGCGGGAACCGAGGGCGCCTTTGCGTTCGGCCTGGACTTTGCAGGAGTTCAGCTTGGTGTTCTTCTGGAAGCCCTTGAAACCAAAGGCGTTGTCCGCACTTTGGCCGAACCGAACCTGACCGCCCTGTCCGGGCAGGAAGCGAAATTTCTGGCGGGTGGCGAATACCCGATCCCGGTCGTCGACGCCGACGGTGGCGTGGCCATCGAATACAAACCCTTTGGGGTCGAATTGACCTTTACGCCGCGTGTGGTGGACAAGGACGTCATCAACCTGCAACTCAGCGCTGCGGTGTCAGGGCTGGACAATACCGTGACCTTCGAGCAGGGCGGAATCGCGGTCAGTGCCTTCCGTCGGCGCGAAACCTCGACCGTCGTCGAGATGCGCGATGGCGAAAGTTTCGCGATTGCCGGCCTGCTGGAGGATGATTTTCAGGATCTTGCCGGCCAGGTCCCCTGGCTTGGCGATATCCCGGTGCTTGGCTCTTTGTTCCGCAGCGCCAGTTATGAACGGAATCAAAGCGAACTGGTGGTCATCGTCACACCGTACCTGGTCACTCCGACCCGCGGCGAGGCCCTGGCATTGCCCACCGACCGCATTCGCCCCCCAACCGAATCCGAACTGTTTCTGTTTGGCAAGACCGCGGGCAGCACCCGCCCCGGAACCGGCAGCGCCGGCGAGGTTGCGCGACAGGACTTTACCGGATCCTACGGCTACGTGATGGAATAGCGACATGGCAGGATGCATCAAACCCCTTCTCGCGGCTACCAGTTTGCTGGCTTTGGCCGGATGCGGTGACAGAACCGTGTTGTCGAGCTGGACACAGGAAGCCGGCATGTTCCTGGACGAGGGCGCCTTCGGCGGCCCAACCATGAACAACACTCAGATCCAAAACGGCGAAAAAACCGTTGTGATCGACCTGAACAACCGATTCAGCGCAGAGGTTACGCCGATGGTGACCTTCGACTTCAACAGCGCCCGGCTCGACGGCGCCGCGCAGGCGGTTCTGCGGCAGCAGGCAAACTGGATCCGGCAATTCCCCGAAATCCGGTTCCGAGTCTATGGCCACACCGATCTGGTCGGCTCGGATGCCTATAACAAACGCCTGGGTCAACGCCGTGCCAATGCCGTCGTCGCCTATCTCGAACGCCAGGGCGTTGACCGCGCGCGGCTGGAAGCCGTCGTGTCATTCGGCGAAAATCAGCCGCTGATCGCAACGCCGGATCGCGAACGGCGCAACCGGCGCGCAGTTACAGAGGTTTCCGGCTTCGTGAACAACAGCGCGACATTGCTGAACGGGAAATACGCAGAGATCATTGTGCGCGAGTACATTGAAAGCGCAACCGAATTGTCGCCCTCGGCAGCGGCTGGCCTGGCAGCGATTTCCGCGCAGGGCGGCTGACCCTAAACGGGCCGGTCGTTGCAAATGACCGAATAATTACGATCTTTTAGCCGTAATGTTGCCCAGTTTGCTCTTCATCTTGAAACTCTAGAAGCAGTGTTTCCGACCAAAAGGTCGGGAACGGGCGGCAGGGTGGAAAGATCAGATCTGAATGATCCCGCTTCTGACGCCCTCCGAGGGAAAGAGGACGTGGACGATGAGTGTACCTGCTGCAGTGCAGAGTGATCCGGCGCCAATTCTGGCTTGTACGGTCGCCCGCGACGTTCAGAAATTCGATTTGCTGATCGAGGATATGGAAACCGAGCTTGGTGAAAGCTGGGGTGATCTGACCTTCGAGGATGCGCGGGTATTTTTCACCCAGCCCGAAGCCCAGTTTCTGGAGTTCGTGGCGATCGCGATTGATGACCAGGACGAAGTCAACCTTGCAGCCATTGCCGATCTGATCGACACCGCGAATCATCACGACCTGAAGGTCATTCTGATCGCCGAAGAGGTCAGCCCGATTGCCCTGCATCAGTTGCTGAAGCTGGGGGCGCGGGAATTTGCGCCCTACCCGCTGCCCGAAGGCACGCTACACGACGCCATTCAGCGGCTTCGCGCCCCTGCCCCGGCACAGCAAGCCCCGGTTTTGCCGGTCGGGTTGGAACAGGCGTCGGGCTCGGATCGCAATGGCGTGATCATCACCCTGCAGGGATTGGCGGGCGGCGTCGGCTGCACCACGCTTGCGGCCAACATCGCCTGGGAACTGGCCAATATCGAGCCAAAGAAGGCGACCAAGGTGTGCATCCTCGATCTCGATCTGCAGTTCGGCTCGGTGGCGACCTTTTTGGACCTGCCACGCCGAGAGGCGGTGTACGAGTTGCTGTCCGACACCGAAGCCATGGACACCAGCTCCTTCCTGCAGGCACTGAACACATTCAACGACAAGCTGCATGTGTTGACTGCGCCGGCGGATATCCTGCCGCTGGATCTGATCAGTTCGGACGATGTCCAGCGGTTGCTTGAACATGCGACCGCCAATTTCGACTATGTCGTGGTCGATATGCCGACGACGATCGTTCAATGGACCGAGACCGTGCTGTCGGCAAGCCATGTCTATCTGGCAATGCTGGAGATGGATATGCGGTCGGCGCAGAATGCACTGCGGATGGTGCGCGCCCTGAAATCCGAGGGGCTCCCGTACGAAAAGCTGCGCTATGTATTGAATCGCGCGCCGAAATTTACCGATCTTTCCGGCAAGAGCCGAGTCAAGCGGATGGCGGAAAGCCTGGATATCGAAATCGAATTGCTGATGCCGGATGGCGGCAAGCAGGTGGTGCAGAGCGGTGACCATGGGCTGCCGCTGGCCGAAACCTCGGTAAAGAACCCGCTGCGCAAGGAAATCCTGAAGCTGGCGCAATCGATCCACAAACACAATATCGACCAGGCCGCTGCAACGGCCTAATCAGCACGAAGGGTTAATCTCTTGTTCGCACGTTATAAAAAGTCAGAGACTCAGGCCGCCAAGCCGGTTGCCGTGACGGCGGCTCCCGCTGTGTCGAAGACCAAAGCTGAAACTTCCAGCGCGCCCAAAGCCAACGCCCGCCCTGCGGCGCAGGCGACCCCGGTGGATCGCGAGCGCAAGCGCAAGGACCGGATTTCCGAGATCAAGGTCGAGCTGCACAAGCGGTTGCTGGACAATCTGAATCTGGCCGCGCTGGAACGCGCCTCGGAATCCGACCTGCGCAGCGAGATCGCGGCGATTTCGGCGGAAGCGCTGGAAGAGTTGCAGGTCGTGCTGAACAAGGATGAGCGCAACGTCCTGTTTCAGGATCTGTTCGACGAGGTGACGGGGCTGGGCCCATTGGAGACCCTGCTAAAAGACGACACCGTCAACGACATCCTGGTCAACGGCCCACAGCAGATATTTGTGGAAATCGACGGCAAGCTCAGCCTTACCGATGTCACCTTCAAGGATGAACGTCATCTGCTGCGCATCATCGACAAGATCGTCAGCGCCGTGGGGCGCCGGGTCGATGAATCAAATCCCTATGTCGATGCCCGTCTTGCCGACGGCTCGCGTTTCAACGCGATGGTTCCGCCGATTGCCGTCGACGGCTCGCTGGTGTCGATCCGGAAATTCAAAAAGGAAAAGCTGGGCATCCGCGATCTGGTCGCGTTCGGCGCCTTTTCCGAAGAGATGGCGATGTATATCGAGGCCGCAGTGGCCTGCCGCCTGAACATCATCGTGTCCGGCGGTACCGGTTCAGGCAAAACTACAACGCTGAACGCGCTGAGTTCGTTCATCGACGATTCCGAACGCATCCTGACGATCGAGGATACGGCGGAACTACA
>Ga0316207_10005624_pt1 | contig 10308 bp, 10 predicted proteins | sample 6weekpyrite_MG_FD_204943 | JGI IMG/M metagenome (GOLD analysis project Ga0316207, IMG submission 204943) | Microbial mat bacterial communities from mineral coupon in-situ incubated in ocean water Damariscotta River, Maine, United States -... | ecosystem: Environmental > Aquatic > Marine >...
ATCAGATTCGAAAAGTAATAGTTCGTCCGCTCCATAGCCCAACAATGCACGGAACTCGCCTTGAGTGTCGTCAAAAACAACCTGTCCGGCAATAATTCGGGCAGAATAGGCTTCGGATAACGGCACCGATGAGCGCGATACGAGCGAAATCGCCCCAGGCGCTTGTTCAAGATCAACAGATTTGTTGTTCACAAGGTAATGTAAGGGCGGCGTCAGCATGTCTGACCAATAGTGATCAAAACGCACTTCATTCAGTAACTTTATTACCGAAAAACTAAAAAGGCCCAGCGCAGTTATCACTGCCACTAGGCCAAGTAAGATACGTACTAATAATTTACTCAAAATTGTTAACCAAAAACGATTATTCTGAGCCTAAAGCAAATATGCTGAATGGGCGATTCTTTTAACGCGAGTATCAAGCTTCCTTTACAAACAGGTAGCCTTTACTTCTAACAGTTTTGATGCGTCGCGGATGTACCGGGTCATCTCCTATTTTTGGTCTGATACGAGAAACCCTGACATCAATCGATCGATCCTGGCCATCGTATTCAATTCCTCTGAGCGCTGTAAATATTTCCTCTCGACTCAGTACATTTCCAGCGTTACTGGATAGCAACCAAAGCAGATCAAATTCGGCACTGGTCAAATCAATACTCTCATCATTCAGCCAGGCTTCGCGCATTGAGCTATCGACTGTCAGATTGTTAAAGACCAGCCGGGAAGGCCCTTCACCAGAACCTGCCTGTGAGCTTTCGTCGCCGCCATCGCCAGAATGTTCTTTCACGCGCCTTAGAAGCGCACGGATTCTAGCCAATAAGACGCGAGGACGAACCGGCTTGGACATATAATCATCCGCCCCCATTTCCAAGCCTAGTACTTGATCGAGGTCATCCGTTCTGGCTGTCAGCATTAAAATCGGGCCGTTGTAGCCGGGTCTGACCTTTCTGCAAATAGATAAACCATCTTCACCTGGAAGCATCAAATCAAGCACCACCAAGTCCGGTTTTTCAGTGGTAATTCTGCCAACTGCATGAGAACCATTGGCTTCGACTGAAACGACCAGACCGTTGCTTTCCAGGTATTCTTTTGTGAGATCAGCTAAACGCTCATCATCTTCGACGATCAATATACGCCATGCTTCGTTATTTTCTTCGACTTCCATCTGCTTTTCTTATCTAAATGAGTGGGCTTAAACAGCGTCTATGTGTCTGTCTGGAAATAGACGCCAAATAGTTTGTTGAACACGATTGAAAACGCAACAAAAACACTTACTTGTAACATTTAGTATATATGGTGTTTCAGAATTTACATGAAAAAAAATAAATGAGGTCAAAATGCCACTAAATTGACTCAAGACTAAGCGCCTTCGTGAGCTTCCCCCATTTGTAATTCAGCCTCTGTCGCGACTCGCAGGCTCACGATCTCCAGTTCAAAATTCATCGTCAAGCCAGCCAATGGATGGTTCGCATCAATGGTTACCTGATCACCCTCCACCTTTGTCACCTGTACGACTTGCGCTTCTTTCCCCGTTTGAGTCTGAAACTTCATTCCCGGTGAAATATGATCAACACCATCGAACAGACTTGCGCAGACGATGGAAACCAATTCTGGGTCATGTCGGCCGTAGGCCAATTCTGGCGGAATCACAACATCAAGTCGTTCACCCTCCACTCGACCCTCGACTGCTTTTTGAATTCCGGGAATAACGCTTTTACTCCCTTGCATAAAAACCATTGGCACGCCGCCATCGGAGGTATCGACAACATCACCTACATCATTTTTAAGCCAATAATTTAAGGTATATACCTTTTTCTGCTCCATCATCACTTCTACGACACCTTTTATGACACCTTCTATGCAGAACGGCTTTCCAGCCAATCCGAACTCACTCTCCAAGTATTTTGCGAAGCACGACTCCCGGCAAAAACACCCGCATGGCCGCCTTGTACCACACAAAATTCTTTGTCTTCTGAGGACACAATATCCAACACTTTTCGTGCCGCGCTGATACCGACCAGTTTGTCAGAATCCCCGGCAAAGGCCAAAATCGAACAGTGAATAGCATCGAACTCTGCCTGAGTTTCCCCAATTCGCATTTTGCCAACAGCAATTTTATTGTTAAGGGCCATGTGAACAGCCATGTCACGGATTGTTTCACCGGGATAGTCGACCATGTCATCAAACCACTTACTCATAGTCAGGCTTTCCTGGAGATATTCACGATCCCAAAGATTTAAGAATTTTTCAAAAGTATTGATCACTGAACCCATCGGGTTTGTCAGTTTAAACATGAGTGACGAGGTCCATCCTGGAACATGGAAATACCGTGCAGGTAAGTCAAGTAAGGAGAAATTCAAAATACTGGAGATGGTTTGCGCGGGCTGATAAATCGCCGATAATACCTTGCCAGCGACACCACTTTGATGCATATCAACCGGACTCGCAACCGTGATCAGGTTACGTACATGCGGGTCACCAGAGGTTGCCAGATACATTAACGAAAGCAAGCCGCCCATGCAATAGGAAAAAATCGAAACGTCCTCACATTCGCTTTCTTCCCGCACACTGGCCAGCACTTGCGGCATCCATTCCAGAACATAGGTTTCAAGCGATAAGTCGGTATGATCCGCCGTCACATCACCCCAATCAACCAGATAAACATCAAAACCTTTTGCCAGAAAATATCGAACAATGCTACGGTGTGGCATCAAGTCAAAAATCATTGACGTTGCGGCTAAAGGCGGCACCAAAAGTAAAGGAACACGGTGCTTTTTGCGTGCAACAGGGATTTCCTCGCCGGCAATTTCTATCGTACCTTCAGTTAAGTCATGATACCTGCGCACCGACATAATTCGATCGGAATGTATTTCATCATAGGAACTCAAATTCGACACAATAAAGTTTTCGGCAAACACATACTGTTCAATGCCATTTAGGACTGACCAGAATACTTTCTCGGTTAAACCAAACTGTTGCTTTGTCATGACTGTTTAACTCTTTTATCTCTTTCTTCAGGGCCGGCTTAAGGACAGGGATAGGTATAACGCTGATGCAGCGTTTCCAGCTCATTTAGGATATCCGCATTCAATTCCACATCCACGGAACGTATATTTTCGCTCAACTGCGCCATTGAAGTCGCACCAATAATATTACTGGTTACAAATGACCGGCTGGTCACGAAGGCTAAGGCCATTTGAGCAGGTGACAAGTCGAATTTTTCAGCCAGCCGTACATATTCTTGTACCGCTTGCTCCGCCTGCGCGTGCGTATAACGGGAAAAACGCTTAAACAATGTCAGTCTTGCGTTTTCTGGCTGCTTACCATTAAGGTATTTACCACTTAATACGCCGAATGCCAGAGGCGAATAGGCAAGCAAGCCAACTTGCTCACGGTGCGCGCATTCCGCCAAACCAACTTCAAAAGTTCTGTTTAACAAATTATAGGGGTTTTGAATACTAACGATTCGAGGCAAATTCAGTTTATCAGCCAGTGCAATACATTTCATCAGGCCCCAGGGCGTTTCATTGGAAATGCCAATGTAACGAATTTTTCCTGTCACCGTCAGCGCTTTTAGAGCCACCAAGGTTTCTTCCAAAGCAATGGCATCTGCATCTTCTGTATGCTCATAACCGAGTTTGCCAAAATAGTTAGTTGTACGCTCCGGCCAGTGCAATTGATACAGGTCGATATAGTCAGTCTTTAAGCGCTCCAGGCTCGCATTTAACGCTTGCTCTATATGCGATTTGTTCAACCTCGGGCCATTTCTCAAGTGAGGCAGCCAATCTGCAGGCCCGGCCACCTTGGATGCCAAAACAATATCGTTGCGCCGACCGGAGCGACTCAACCAATTTCCAAGATAGCTTTCAGTCAGGCCTTGCGTAGCTGCCATCGGCGGAACCGGGTACATTTCAGCGGTATCAATAAAATTGACTCCCTCTGAAAGAGCGTAATCCAGTTGTTGGTGAGCTTCCTGCTCGGTATTTTGCTGTCCCCAGGTCATCGTCCCCAAACAGATCGAACTGACCTTGGTATCAGTATTGCCTAGCAAACGGTACTGCATCATGTTCTCCTATATTTTCTGACCACTATCCACCCAAAAATTTGATCATAACGCCCGCTGCCACGGCAGAGCCGATCACCCCCGCAACATTGGGTCCCATGGCATGCATCAGTAAAAAATTATGAGGATTCGCTTCCAGGCCGACTTTGTTTGATACCCGAGCCGCCATCGGGACAGCCGAGACGCCAGCGGAGCCAATCAAGGGGTTAATTTTCTCTTTGCTCAGTAGATTCATGAGTTTCGCCATCAAGACCCCTGCGACAGTACCAATACAAAAAGCCAAAAGCCCCAGCAACAGAATACCCAACGTTTGCAGGTCCAGAAATTTGTCGGCGCTTAGTTTGGAGCCCACCGACAGACCCAGAAAAATGGTCACGATGTTAATCAGGGAATTTCGCGAGGTCTCTGATAGACGCTCAACCACTCCGCACTCACGCATCAAATTGCCAAAGCAAAACATTCCTAGCAAGGGAGCGGCATCTGGTAAAAACAACGCGACCAGAATCAGCAATGAAATTGGAAACATGATTTTTTCTGCCGGGGTGATATTCCGTAGCTGAACCATTAAAATTTTTCGCTCTTCAACAGTCGTCAGCGCTTTCATGATTGGCGGCTGAATCATCGGAACCAAAGCCATGTAAGAATAAGCTGAAACGGCAATGGCACCCAGCAAATGAGGTGCCAGAATATTAGATACGTATATCGAGGTAGGCCCGTCGGCACCACCGATAATACCAATCGCGGCAGCCTCATAAATCGTGAAGTCCATTACCCCCGTTGAACCCAGGAAAGCAGCGCCCAACATAGTACTAAAGATACCGAACTGCGCTGCAGCTCCCAATAACAGCGTTTTCGGGTTTGCCAATAAAGGACCGAAATCGGTCATCGCGCCGACACCCATAAAAATAATCAAAGGTGCAGCGCCACTCGCTATCGAAACCAAGTAGAAGTTTGCCAGCATACCATTGGCATAACCGGCATCCTGCGCGACCTGCTGTGCCAGCGCGTGCATTTGCGCGCCAGATGCTTTATAGGCCTCTTTGAACGAGTGAATAATTTCCGGCGTGAGTACGTCGCCAGCATTAAAAGACACGTTCAGCACCGACGACAGCGACGCGAGAACATCAGGTTTCGCATAATAAATAGCGTTTTCGGTCGCAGTAAGCGCCAGTCCCGCTTCAGGAATATTAGCCATCACGCCGCCAAAACCAATGGGAATCAGCAACAAGGGCTCAAAACCTTTTTTTATCGCTAGAAATAACAATAACAAACAAACGGCCATCATGGTGACCTGACCAATGGACACGTTGTACAGGCCACTCCCTGTCCAAAGGTTGACAATATTTTCCATAAATTGAGCGCCTTATTCAGTTATCATCAGGACATAGCCAATAAGGCATCGCCTACGGCGACTGAGTCACCGACCGCAACATTTATTTTGGTGATCGTTCCAGCGCAAGGTGAAACAACTTCCGTTTCCATTTTCATCGCTTCCAGAATAATTAGAACATCACCTTCCTTAACTGGTTGACCTGGTGCCACCATAATTTTAAATATGTTACCGGCAAGTGGCGCGGGAACAATTTCGGCTGAAGCCGCCGACGCATCTTGCTGGTCTTCACTCATATCCGAGACAGATGTGGTGGAAGCCAATGTGCTCACGTCTCCACCCTCTTCTACTTCAACGACATAAGACTGACCATCGACAGATACCGTATACACTTCTTTTGCCGTATTTTTAGTTTCGGTTACTTCTTCGGTTTTTATATCATCCGCGCTCGGTGCAGGCTCAAAGGCAGATTTATCACCACGATTTTTTAAGAATTTAAGACCAGGTTGAGGAAATAAAGCGTAAGTCAAAACATCATCTACTTTCTCTTCAGCCAACGAAAAGCCATCTTCAGCTGCCAAGGTCTCGAGTTCTGCCGTTAATTTATCCAGCTCAGAATTCAACAAGTCGGCTGGTCGACAGGTAACCGGCTCAGCCCCCTCCAGCACGCGCTCTTGAAGTGCCGAATCAAAAGCCGAAGGTGCTGCACCATATTCTCCTTTTAAAATGCCCGCCGTCTCTTTAGAGATGGTTTTATATCGCTCACCTGTCAATATATTCAATACGGCCTGGGTACCAACAATTTGAGACGTTGGTGTGACCAGAGGAATATATCCAAGATCCTCACGTACTCGAGGAATCTCTTCCAGAACGGCATCAAACTTATCGCTCGCTCCCTGCTCTTTTAACTGATTTTCCATATTGGTTAACATGCCACCGGGTACCTGAGCGATCAAGATCCGCGAATCGGTACCTCGAAGAGAGCCTTCAAATCGCGCATATTTTTTTCGAACCTCTCTAAAATACGCGGCTATTTCTTCTAGCGCCTCGATATCGATCCCTGTATCACGGTCAGTGCCCTTAAGAGCTGCAACAACTGTTTCAGTTGCAGTATGGCCATAGGTCATCGACATTGACGAAATAGCCGTGTCAACACGATCGACTCCCGCCTCAACGGCTTTCATAATCATCATATCGGAAAGACCGGAAGTGGCATGAGCGTGCAAATGAAGTTCAAGATCAGTTTGGGACTTAAGCCGTGTCACCAATTCATATGCTGCATATGGCGCCAGGGTGCCGGCCATATCTTTTATTGCAATCGAGTCAGCGCCTAGATCTTCTATTTTTTTTGCCAAGTCTACCCAGCTTTCTATTGTATGCACCGGGCTGGTCGTGTAAGACAGAGTACCCTGCGCATGCTGACCACTACCCTTCACCGCTTTAATTGCACGCTCAAAATTACGCGGATCGTTCATTGCGTCGAAAACACGAAAAACTTCAACACCATTTACGGCCGCACGTTCGACAAATTTATCCACAACATCGTCAGCATAGTGCCGATAACCCAGCAAGTTCTGGCCACGCAGCAACATTTGTTGCTTGGTATTTGGCATCACTTTTTTCAGCTCCCGAATACGCTCCCAGGGATCCTCTCCGACAAAACGAATGCAGGCATCAAAAGTTGCTCCGCCCCAGGACTCTATCGACCAGTAACCAACCCGATCCAACTTAGCGGCAATGGGCAACATATCCTCAATACGCATGCGCGTTGCCAACAACGATTGATGTGCGTCACGAAGCACGACTTCGGTAATACCCAAAGGTTTTTTTGAATTTGTCATATGATGTGGACCATTTGCTTATAAGTAAGGATATTTTTTGGAGACATGACTCCAACACCGATTATTTTTTGTGTTGTGAGCGATACTTCGCGACGGCCGCAGAAATGACAGCCATCAATTGAACGTCACTAGCCGATTTTGAATCGACAGCATGACGAATGGTGTTTCCGGTATCGACACTGACATGATCGGCAGCCGACACTTGTCGAAGGTCGGGTGCAAAATAGATCAGCAGTCTGGACATAACGCTGGTCACAAAAACCAGGATGATCAAAAACACAAACACAAAACCCATCCCCACCAGCATCAAATTGACTGCATCCGACATTAAGTTTGGCATATTCTGGCGTCCTTCCTGTTTGATTCTGTACGCCCACCACCCGGCGCGCACACCATGAAACATGGCACAATCTACCCTGTATTCAGATTAGAGGCAATATGAATAAGACGATAATAAAGATGACCCTCAAACGGGGTCTGCTGTAGAAAAAGCAGTAAACTGCGCTGGGTAAAGTGATGAGGATAACCCGGCACCACCAATCTCGGCATCCTTGCCATGGCTAGGTTCCTTTTTCCGTGCTTCAACACGAACAAAATCACTAAAGATTTTCAATTGAGTAAACTGTCCCCGGAATGTACCTCCCGGAATGTACTGAATGTACTACGGAATGTTACGAAATGTACGAAATGTACGAAATGTACGAAATGTACGAAATGTACGAAATGTACGAAATGTACGAAATGTACGGAATGTACGGAATGTACGGAATCAGTGTCTGGGTCTATTGGAATACGCACCGACAACCGCCTATACTAAAATCCAAATTCTCACATTTATAAGTGACCCAATTATGAATTGGTTAAATAAAAGCGTAACTACTCACCCCCCCCTGCAAAATGATGGCCTCACGCCTTTATTGTAAATTATGACAATGAGCACGAAGGTATTTCCTCTTTTGTTTATAATTCTCATGTGTTCGATGGAGTGAACATGGAGCCAGGATGGCCTCATCAAGGATTGGGTGAGTCACACAGGAGGTGTGTTTGCATGGAGTGCAGATGGCCTTCCTGGCTATTTCGTTCCCCTCTATTTTTCCCATAAACGCCAAAAAATGCTTGACAGGTTTTAAGTGGAATTTTTCGCTTGTGCTCGGCATGCTCCATTTTTGCCGCTTTAACGGCCGTACTTCTACCGTTATCAAAGAAAGCGCTTCTTTTTGAAAATAAAGGCATCTGATGTGATGTTTGAGTCTTCAGCGGTGCGACAAGAGGCCGAAAAAAGCCATGGTATGCTAAGCGCATCGTAACTACTCACCCCCCCCTGCAAAATGATGGCCTCACGCCTTTATTGTAAATTGTGACAATGAGCACGAAGGTATTTCCTCTTTTGTTTATAATTCTCATGTGTTCGATGGAGTGAACATGGAGCCAGGATGGCCTCATCAAGGATTGGGTGAGTCACACAGGAGGTGTGTTTGCATGGAGTGCAGATGGCCTTCCTGGCTATTTCGTTCCCCTCTATTTTTCCCATAAACGCCAAAAAATGCTTGACAGGTTTTAAGTGGAATTTTTCGCTTGTGCTCGGCATGCTCCATTTTTGCCGCTTTAACGGCCGTACTTCTACCGTTATCAAAGAAAGCGCTTCTTTTTGAAAATAAAGGCATCTGATGTGATGTTTGAGTCTTCAGCGGTGCGACAAGAGGCCGAAAAAAGCCATGGTATGCTAAGCGCATCAACATTAACCACTTAGGCAACAATGCCCAGCATCAATCACACCTCTGTACGTGAAGAACTTGATCGGCTCAAGAGTGAGTTCACACGCCTGTCTTCTGAGAATGCGATCTCAGGGGAAAGCAAAATGCTGATGAACAGTATGCTCACCTTGCTTGAACTTATTTTCGCCATCTTTCTGGAAAAGAAAACAAGCAAAACCAATAAAAATTCCAGCAAGCCGTCCTCTCAAACGCATAAAGATGAAACAGCGATAGATTCTCAAGGTAGCCATGGAAAAGGTAAAAAAGAGTTAAAGCAGTCCGCCTACAATCGTCGCACAGCAGAAACGATCAGTACGGCCACCATCAATACCTGCAGTCTCTGTGGTGAAGATCTAAGCGATATCGCCTGTCATCAACATGAACGTCGCACCAAAATCGATATCATCTTCGAAAAAGTCGTCGAGCATGTGGATGCCGAAATTAAAGATTGCCCTGCCTGTTTGTCGAAAGTCAAAGCGGCTTTTCCTGCGGATATGCCGGGGCCACTGCAGTATGGCAATGGCCTAAAAGCCTACGCGATCAATCTGCTGGTCTGCCAAATGGTCGCCTTAAGCCGAGTACAGAAAGGTATTGCTGCGATGATTGACCAAATCCTCTCCGAAGCGACCCTGCTGAAATTTATTGTTCGCTTACATGATGCTCTGGCCAACTGGGAGCGGCAGGCGATTAAACAACTCATGCAACAACCAGCCATCCATGTGGATGAAACCTCATTAAGGGTCGATCAAAAAAATCACTGGATTCATGTTTATGCTGCTGGCGACATTACCTTGAAACGCCTGCATCGACGGCGAGGGAAAGAGGCCATTGAAGAGATTGACATCATCCCTCGCTATGGCGGTGTCATTATCCATGACTGCTGGGCATCTTATCTCACTTACGCACATTGTGGGCATGGCTTGTGTGGTTCTCACTTATTGCGCGAACTCACCTTTATTGTTGACTCGAACGGTTATGCCTGGGCAAAAAACATGAAACGTGTGTTGCAAGAGACGTGTAAAGCGGTCTCTGGCAGCCCCCAAAAATGCCTGACGGAATCTGAATATAAAAAACTGCAAAAGCGCTATCGAACGATTCTCACGCGAGGTGAAAAAGAACTGCCTGAGATCCCGCCCAAGCCGAATGGGCGAAAAGGGAAAATAGCTAAATCGGATGCGCACAACCTATGGCAACGACTAAAAGATTACGAGCAAGCGGTACTATTGTTTGCTAAAAGCGGTAGCGTCTCATTCACGAATAACCGTGCCGAGAGGGATTTGCGGATGTCGAAAGTAAAACAGAAAGTCTCGGGGTGTTTTAGGC
>Ga0316207_10005625_pt1 | contig 10308 bp, 10 predicted proteins | sample 6weekpyrite_MG_FD_204943 | JGI IMG/M metagenome (GOLD analysis project Ga0316207, IMG submission 204943) | Microbial mat bacterial communities from mineral coupon in-situ incubated in ocean water Damariscotta River, Maine, United States -... | ecosystem: Environmental > Aquatic > Marine >...
CGAAGCGGTGTCACCGTTGGCTCTATCTTGATCGGGATCCGACTGACTTTGGATTCACCCTTGAGTGGGTTACGGGGTTTACGTGTGGGCTGGTCGCTCATCGTTTACTCAATTACGTGTGATGTCGTGTCAAAAATTGACCCGGTGGATTCATTAACGGTCGCATTGTACCCCAGTTCTTTAGCGAGCAGGGCAGTGAGTCTTTGACTGACAGTATCGAAAGGGCTATCGATGCCAAGCGCACGTAGTTGTGTGACCTGCATTCCCGGGTATCCACAAGGGTTAATGCGCTGGAAAGGCCTTAGGTCCATGTCGACATTCAGGCTCAGGCCATGATAACTACGGCCGCATTTCACACGCAGACCCAGTGCGGCCACTTTGGCCTGATCGACATAAACACCAGGGGCATCAGCACGTGCAATGGCTTTAACGTCATGCTCATCAAGCAGCTTGATGATGGCATTTTCCATTGCCGAAACCAGGTCGCGAACGCCTTTATGGGCTCGGCTCAGATCCATCATGACATAAATCACGAGTTGTCCGGGGCCGTGATAAGTGACCTGGCCACCGCGGTCGATATCCTCAACGGGTATGTCTCCGGGGTTGAGCAGGTGTTCCGGTTTGCTGTTACGGCCCTGGGTAAAGACAGGGGGGTGTTCAACCACCCAGAGTTCATCCGCTGTCTGGCTATCCCGCTGTTCAGTAAAGCACTGCATGGCTTTGAAGACGGGCAGATAATCGTATTGCCCGAGTCTGCGGACGGTGATGGTATCCAGTTGGGACATTTGGCTAGAGCAGCATTAAAACATGCTCATGGGCATGTAACTCACGGTACAGATCGTCGAGTTGTTGCTTGCTTTGAGCCTCAAAAGTGATCGTGATCGAGACAAATTTACCCGAGCTACTACCCCGGCTTTTGACCGCATCTTGCTTGATTGTCCCCACGTGGCGGTTGACGATCTCGAGGACAATGCCTTCGAATTCATCAATATTATGCCCCATTACCTTGAGAGGAAATTCACAAGGAAATTCAAACAGTGTCTCTTTTGTCGAATCGTTCATAGTTACTATTTTACCTGTTAATCCACTCTAAATGGGGATCAATCGACCAGAATCAAAATAACATGTTTTTTACAAGGTTATAGCAACATTCTGCTGAATTTTGTATTGTTAGAGGCAGGGAAAATATTTCAGCATGATGCTGTACTGATGAATAAGGTCGGCCGGATGCTAGACAGTAAAACCCGTATTACGTTGAATTTCGCCTTCAGTGTTGTGCTCATCCTCATCATAGGTTTGACCAGCGCTGCAGGCTACCTGCTGTTTTCAGGTATTCAACGTGTCGAAGACGTCGTCTCACAAAATATCCGCAAGGATGAGCTGATCAGCGATATGCGTGTCGCGGGTCGCTTCCGAACCTTGTCGTTGGGCCAGATGTTGATGACTGATGACCCTTTTGACAGGGAAGAAGAATATGATCGCTTTAACGCGTTGGGCACTGATTTTGTGGTGGCACGAAATGCACTCAATGAATTCGAGCTGACTGAACAAGAACGTAGCCTGCTCGATAAAGCCCGCCCAATGAGCGAAGCAATTGGTAAAAGTCAGCAGAAAATCATCGAACTTATCCAGGCTGATCGGATCGCTGAAGGGGTTACAATACAGGTCGAGACAAGTGTACCCCTGCAACGGGACACGTATGAGGTCTTTAGTCAGTTGCAGGCTTTACAACGCCAAATAACAGGGGATGAAGTTTCTTCTGCGGTCGAAGACTTTCGCGTGTCATTCTATTTCCTGCTGAGTATTGTCGTCGTGATTTTATTCGCCATACTCGGTATGAGTCGATTCGTTATTCGTTATGCAGTGAATTCTGAGCAACGTTTGTTGCGCCAAAAGGTACAGGCTGAGACCGTGCTGCACTCCATTACAGATGGTGTGATCAGCTGTGATAGAAATGGTGGAATACTCAGTATGAACGAGGCCGCCAGTCAGCTAACCGGCTTATCAGGTATCGCAGTGTTCGGGTATGCGTTGAAGGCGGTCTTGAACCTGGAGGGTATTGATTGGGATAAGTGGGATGGTCACTATGCCGAAGCAGAGTGTCGTGATTGGAAAGGAGAAACCCGGCCGGTAGAAGTCAGTTTGCATGAAGTGCGTGACGATGATGGAAATCTCGATTCACGGGTCGCGGTGATCAAGGATATTACCGAGCGTAAACGGGCTGAGAATGCAAAAGAAATAAAACGTAACGAACTGGAAAAGCTGGTACAACAACGCACCTCAGAGCTCACGGCTGCAAAAGAGCAAGCTGAACAGGCTAACCAGGCGAAAACAGAATTCCTGTCACGAATGAGTCATGAGTTACGAACACCCATGAACGCCATCCTGGGTTTTTCACAACTCATGCAGCTGGATACAAGTGAACCGATGACCGACACACAGGCACAAAATATGTCGGAAATTGAGTCAGCCGGTAATCATTTACTTGAGCTGATTAATGGCCTGCTTGACCTGGCAAAGATTGAATCCGGCAAGCTCGATGTCAGGGAAGAAAACATCCCGCTGTCAGTCATCGCCAGCGAAGGCGTGGCAATGATTTTACCCCTGGCACAGGCGCGAGGCATAAGTATTGAAAATCAGGTGACGGATGAAGCACCCTGTATCAAGGTTGACAGGCTGAAAATCAAACAGGCGCTGCTGAATATCCTGGCCAATGCCGTCAAGTACAATCATGAAGGGGGTCGTGTATGCCTTGAGGAACAAGCCGTTCCCGGTAACCGAGTCAGGCTAATTGTGCATGATACGGGCCCGGGTATTTCAGACGAGGACAAAGAGCGCATTTTTAAACATTTCGAGAGACTGGAGACGGCGAAAAGTATTGAAGGTACAGGAATTGGCCTGCCTGTGACGCAGCACCTGATAGAATTTATGGGTGGTCAGATGGGGGTCGATAGCAAGGTCGGCGAGGGCAGTTCGTTTTGGGTGGAATTCCCTGTCTTTAAAGGGGACTAGTCTGATCCGCACATCTGTGTGGATGGTGTTAGAATAGCGAAACATTCTGTTACGATGGAGTCAGCACTATGCCGGAAGATATTCCTAAAGCAGTCATGGTACTTGTATGGCTAATGGTCGGTGTGATCATTTTCGGAGTCTTGTTGTGGGAGGCATATGTTCCGCATGCCTTTATTTTTGCAGTGATGTTTTATGGCATACCGACAATGCTCTACATGAAATATTTTAAAAATAACGGGCAAGCTTCTTAACCGTTTATCTAGGTAACATATTGTAATGCATCAGTTTGACCTGGAAGGGCGTGATTTTATTGAGCTCAATAATTTACTCAAGATCACGGGTATGTGTAACAGTGGTGGACAGGCTAAACTGCTGATTGCCGAAGGTCTGGTACAGGTTGATGGGAAAACAGAAACCCGCAAACGTTGCAAAATACGTAAAGGCCAACAGGTTGAATTCAATGGCGAGATTGTTGAAGTAAAGTGAGAACCTGCCATGGCGATACTTGTATTCCGACTCAATGATGTACCTGATGATGAAGCTGATGCGATTCGTACACTGTTGAACGAACACCATATCAATTTTTATGAAACCTCGGCGGGCAAGTGGGGGTTTTCTGTGGCCGGTATCTGGCTTCATGATAATGCAGATAAATCCCGGGCGCGTGAGCTTATTGATGCCTATCAGGCTGATCGCTCAAATCAATCACAGGCCGACTACCATGCCATGCAGGCAGCAGGTGACACTGATACCTTGCTGACCCGTTTCAAGCGTGAACCTTTGCGTTTTATTTTCTATACGCTGTTTATTATATTCATTCTTTACATCACCCTTGTGCCTTTTCTGGGTATGGGTGTGTCTTAATTTGTTCGAGGAAACGTTATGAGTAAATCCTGTTGTTCGCCCGGTTCAAACTGTGAGACAGAACAAAGTCATGATGAACACCGTCAGCAAGTACGCGATGCCTATGCCAGCGTTGCAAATGCAAATAACGAGGGTGACGCATGTGGCATTGAAAGCAGTTGTTGTGGTGTTTCGGATGACGCGGCCATTAACACACTCATATCCACAAGACTGGGCTATAGTGAAGCCGATCTTGCCGCAGTCCCCGAAGGGGCTGATATGGGCCTGGGTTGTGGCAATCCACGGGCGATTGCTTCACTTAAAGAAGGTGAAGTCGTTGTTGACCTGGGGGCCGGTGGCGGGTTTGACTGTTTCCTCGCCGCCCAGGAAGTCGGTGACACGGGGCATGTTATTGGTATAGATATGACCCCTGATATGTTGAGCAAGGCACGTGACAATGCTGAAAAAGGTAGGTTCACCCAGGTTGAGTTTCGCCTTGGGGAAATAGAGTTTCTTCCTGTGGCGGATGATACGGCAGATGTCATTATCTCGAACTGTGTGATAAATCTCTCACCCAACAAATCTCAAGTGTTTCGTGAAACGTATCGCATTCTTAAACCCGGAGGGCGGCTGGCGATTTCAGATGTAGTCGCCACGGTCGAATTGCCTGAAGAGATGCGCAACGATCCGATGCTGATTGCCGGTTGCATGGGCAACGCCTCCCTGGTTGATGACTTGGTCGAGATGATCAAGTCTGCCGGATTTGGAGATGTTCGGATCGAGCCGAAGGATGAATCGAAGCAATTCATCCGTGACTGGGCACCGGACCATAACGTTACGGATTATGTAGTTTCTGCTTCGATCGAAGCAATAAAACCCACAACGACAGGCTGTTGCTGAGTAGGGGGTTATTGAAATAATCATAGCAATAACAATGAGTTAATCTACACTATACAGTAATACTGTTAACCGGCCGATAAAGTAAGTAGGAAAATGCTTACGTATGTATGTTCTAATATGGCTAATGTGGTCACACCCTGATCATAAAGTACCCGTAGTCAGACCCGCTATCTGTTGGTATTGATGTTTATGTTCAAACTGTTTGGTTCAGAAAAACTGGTTAGCTTACGCAACCAGTTCAAATTACTTGCCTCGATCCTCGTCATTTTTATTGTCGCCGGCGCGTGGTTTGGTTATACCAACCTGTCATCGACACGTCTGGCGATTGAGAACAATCTTGCAGAGCGAAGCAAGCTGCTTGAATCGACGCATGTAGTGCGTGCGCTGTTACTTGATACCTACCGTTCTCTCGATAGTTTCCTGCTCGAACCTTCCAGGGTTGAATACCGTGACAGCGTTGCCGTGTCAATTAACGAAGCGGTGTTTTACTCTCAGAAATTACTCGATGCGACTCAAAACAGTAATGAAATCAGTTCAGAGAGTATTGAATTATTGATTGCAACGTTGCGCCGGTTGATCACGGAAACAGACGAACTTATCGAAACACGTCTTAACCCATCTCTTCAGTATCCCTCTTTAGCTGTTGGCAGGAGACTTTTAGGACCAAACAGAAATAGGGCAAACAATGAAATAGCCCTGGCACTGAATGCCTTAAGGGGTGAAGAGAAGCTTGACGGTCGACCAGATATAACTGAATTGTTTATGAACGCTCGGCATCTTTGGACGCAGATGTTATCCAATTTCAGGTTGTACCTCGCCAATCGAATGGGTTCATTTAACGAGGATTCTTTGCCGATTCAAGAACAAGGGATTGAAACCCTCTACAAGGAATACCTGGTTGAAATGGCGCGTATTCAGCAGCTTGTGGATGATGAGGTAGTTGGTTTTGAAACAAGCGATGCATTTACTGAATTTCTCAACGCAACAAAACGTTGGCACGAAGGCTTCCAGGAAGTTAAGCGTATTCATCATACCAGTGAGTGGCGAATTGATGCGAAGTTGATGAAACAGAACATCGTACCGAGTATTCAGGAGGCCAGTGAAATTTTACGCCTCGTAAATGACCGTCTGGTTCAGGCCGCTGAGCAGGACATAGAAACCTTTGACAAGGTCGCTACCCAGCAAACATTCATACTCTGGTTAATCGCGGGCCTGGGAATCGCTTTTCTAGCCTCCGTCGTGATGACAGCAGAGCGACTGGTATTTTCACCTATTTCAATCATTGCGAAGGCGCTTAAGGCCCAGGCCTTGGGTAAGACATCACTCGAACTGCCGATTGCTAAATCCCGGGAGACGCGTGACTTGACCGAGGCATTTAGTGAAATGAGCCGGCAGATAAATATGCGTCAGTCGGAGTTGGAATACCGGGCGTTGCACGATGGCTTGACGTCATTACCCAACCGAAGTCTGCTGTATGAAAATATTAATCATGACATCAGTATCGCACGTCGTGATGGTGCCCAGGTTGCTTTGCTCATGATCGATCTTGATCGATTCAAGGAAGTGAATGATACGTTTGGTCATCAGGTTGGGGATCAGTTGTTGATTGAAGTTGGAAATCGGTTATCGACGAGTTTGCGTGATGTGGATACAGTCGCACGAATGGGGGGGGATGAATTTGCCGTTATACTCCCTGAAGTAGATGTGATGCAGGCCCAACATGTGGCGAAGAAGTTGTTCAGGCGCTCCCAGATACCCTATGTCATCAATGACTTTAAACTGACTGCGCCGGCAAGTATTGGTATTGCGATGTATCCCAAGCATGGTACGGATGCGCAGGTGCTGCTGCGTCGTGCTGATGTAGCAATGTATGTTGCGAAGCAGGACCGCATCGGCTATTCGGTTTATGACCCGGATTACGATCAATACAGTATCAAACGTTTCGCAATGATCTCGGATTTGCGGGAAGCCTTAATCAAGAATAACCTCGAGCTTTATTACCAGCCCAAGATGGATATGAAAAGCCAGCAAGTGCTCGGCGTTGAAGCACTGTTACGCTGGAATCATCCTGAGCATGGTTTTATTCCACCCGAGCAGATCGTAGAGTTAGCCGAGCACACAGGGACGATTTCAGAGTTAACCTACTGGGTGATAGATCGCGCGTTGGAACAAATTATTGCCTGGCAAGAGAAGGGCATCAACCTTGATGTCTCGGTCAATGTTTCGGCGCATAACCTCAGGGATGAAGGTTTTGTTGGCAAGATCAGTGGCATCATTCATCGCCATAAATTTCCCTGTGACCAGCTAACGCTCGAGATCACTGAAAATGCGATGATGGAAAATCCGACTCGAGCCATCGATATTCTAAAAGAACTCGATGAGATGGGGGTCAGGCTGGCGGTAGACGACTATGGTACGGGTTTCTCTTCACTCTCTTACCTGAGCAAGCTACCGGTTGATGAACTCAAGATCGATAAATCATTTGTTTTTGATATGGATACAGACAGGAACAATGAGACCATTGTTCGCTCAACGGTTGAGCTGGCCCATAATCTAAATATGAGTGTTGTTGCTGAAGGAATTGAATCTGAACTGGTGTGGAATATCTTGCGCAGCTTCGGCTGTGACCATGGACAAGGTTATTTCATGAGCAAGCCCTTGCCTGTCGTTGAACTGGAAGCCTGGTTTAAAACTGGGCAGTCAATGAGCCGGACACTAGCGGGCTGAGCCATCGCGTAGTAAGTGTTTGTGCTGCTGGTAGCGATCCAGCATATCTCGCCATATTGGGCCAGGCGTTCCGTTGCCGACAGGTTTGCCATCAAGTTGGGTGACGGGCAGGATTTCCTTGGTTGAGCTGGTGACCCATATTTCATCAGCGCCTGTAAGTTGCTCCAGGCTGATGTCGGATTCTATACAATCAAGCCCGGCATCATGGCCAATTTCAAGGATCAAATCGCGCGTTATTCCAGGCAGCAGGCATTCGTCTTTACGCGGTGTGAGAATTTTTCCATTTTTAACAATAAACACATTACTCGCGGCACCTTCGGTGACCTTATCATCACGGTAAAGAATGGCTTCAGCAGCGCCCGCTTCACGCGCCACCTGTCGCATCAAGGTATTGGGCAGCAGTGCAATGGCCTTGATATGGCAATAGCGCCAGCGAATGTCTTCATGGGTAATGGCGGCGATACCATTTTTCAAAAGTGAGTCTGCAGCAGGGCTCATCGGGTTAGCCATGACAAAAACGGTTTGTTCAACCTTGTCGGGGAAGGCATGATCGCGCTGCGCAACACCACGCGTTACTTGCAGGTATACGGATTGATCCTGGCCATCGTTACGCCGGATGATTTCTTCAAGGACCTCAGCCCACTGGGCATGCGTCATGGGATTGTCTAGCCGGATACCAGCAAGGCTATTGTCTAGCCGGCTAAGGTGTTGCTCCAGCCTGAACAGGTGACCACCGTAGGCGGGAATGACTTCATAGACGCCGTCACCAAAGATAAAACCACGATCCAGTACGGGTACACATGCTTCATCTTCTGGCAGGTATCGGCCATTCAGGTAAACAATTGCCACTAGTTGAACCAGCCTTTTACGAGCAGGATGAGCCCGTCGAGCAGGCGTTTCCACCAGCTTCCTTCGGGCACCTCTTGTAAGGCCACAAGGGGGCGTTCAACCAGAACGGCATCCTTTAGTGTGACCTGGAGTTTGCCGAGAACCGCATGTTTGCTGACAGGGGCTTCGATCAAGGCATTAAAATTAATACTGGGTTTTAGCTGTTTATATTGACCGCGCGGGATGGTGATATATAAATCATCGCGAAGCCCCAGCTCAACCGTGTCAGTTGCACCCTTCCATAGCTCGGCTGTGCTGAGTGCAGTATTGGCATCATAAAGTTTGTGACTGCGGAAAAAACGGAAACCGTAGTTGAGGAGTTTTTGTGACTCCTGCACACGAGCACTTTCACTTTTAGTCCCTAGTATCACGGAAATCAGCCGCATGTCATCACGCAAGGCAGAGGCCACCAGGCAATAGCCAGCGGCTTCGGTATGACCGGTCTTGATGCCATCGACGTGCTCGTCGCGCCAGAGTAGCTTGTTACGGTTGTACTGGGTGATATTGTTATAAGTGAATTTTTTGATCGCGTACCATTTGTAGTGTTCAGGAAAATCACGTATCAGGGCGCTGGCCAGGGTCGCCATATCACGTGGCGTCGTGTAATGGTCTGGATCCGGTAGCCCGGTGCTGTTTACAAAGTGAGTGCCTTGCATACCCAGTTTTTCGGCATAGCTGTTCATCAGTGAGGCAAATGCGTCTTCACCACCGGCGACATGCTCGGACATGGCCACGGTTGCATCATTGCCGGACTGGATAATGATGCCTTTAAGGAGATCTTCAACGGAAACCTGTTTACCGACTTCGACAAACATCCGCGAGCCCGGCATACGCCATGCTTTTTTACTGATCGTTACTTTATCAGCCAGACTAATATTGCCGGATTTGAGCTCCTGGCTAATGACGTAGGTGGACATCATCTTTGTCAGGCTGGCTGGCTCCATGCGCTGATCTGCTTTTTGTTCAGCTATAATCTGGTTACTGTGGAAATCCAGTAACACATAGCCTTTCGCCGCGAGCTCGGGGCTGGCAGGAATCGCAGCAGAGGCAGTCATTGATACCAGCCAAAGCAGGCCAGTCAGGGTCAGCAGCAGTCTCGAAAGACCGGAAAATACAGTCATAGCGGGTTCTTTTGGTTCGTTAACGAGTCGTCATTGTAGCGACTCAGGGCATGTGTGGCTATGCAGGATTCACAAATCAATCCGTCACGATTTGGGCTTCACCAAGGCCAAGGGCCGATAACTGGGCGACGATTTGATCGGCCTCTAAAAGATCAGTAAGTGGACCGATTCGAACCCGGTACACGGTATTGCCGTCGTTATGTTGGGTAGTCACCAGGGCACGAGGAAAAGCCGCCTCGTGCAGGCGGGATTTCAGGCGCTCGGCATTTCCTTCACTGATAAACGCGCCAATTTGCAAGTAGACATCAGGTGATTTGTTGATCGTGGATACGGTTACCACTGGGTTGGTTTCGGCACTGCGCACAGGTGGGTCGAGTCGCGGTGCAGAGGGGTTTATAGTACGTATTTCGACCTGGCCAGTTCCCTTGGCTCGAATACCGAGTTTCGTCGCGGCGGTATAGGAAAGGTCGATGATACGGCCTTCATGGAAAGGCCCTCGGTCATTTACCTTGACGATCACCGTGCGGTTATTTTGCAGGTTCCTGACTTCAACATAAGTAGGCAGTGGCAGGGACTTGTGCGCAGCTGTCATGGCGTACATGTCGTAGGGCTCACCACTCGAAGTGCGCCTGCCATGAAATTTGGTGCCATACCAGGAGGCGATGCCGCGTTGTGTAAAGCCCTCACTGCTATCCATGACATGATAGCGCTTACCCAGTACGACATAGGAAGAAGGGTTGCCATAGCGGCTTTTCGGTTCATGACGGGGCACAGCATTGGGCACATCAGAGACATCTTTATCGAAATAAGGCGCACC
>Ga0316207_10005626_pt1 | contig 10307 bp, 10 predicted proteins | sample 6weekpyrite_MG_FD_204943 | JGI IMG/M metagenome (GOLD analysis project Ga0316207, IMG submission 204943) | Microbial mat bacterial communities from mineral coupon in-situ incubated in ocean water Damariscotta River, Maine, United States -... | ecosystem: Environmental > Aquatic > Marine >...
CTCTTTACTGAAGTAGTTGTTTGCCAAAACGCCTTGCCCCAGAAGCATATCGGCACCGTCTTTGTATTGAACCTTAAGCTCTTCACAAAGCTTTAAAAAAGGTGTCTGCTTTCCATAGATCGCATCCGCCCCATAAGAAGCCTGAGATAAAAGTTCTGTGAGTAAATTCACAGGAGCAGGGTAATTCTCATCACTCAGACCCGCAGAGGTGGTGTTTACCACAAGGTCATAACTTTTAAGAGGACAATCCTCCCAGGTGTAGGTATCTAAGCCCATCTTTTCAAAGTATTCAAGGTTGGGCTTGCTTCGGTTAAGTACGGATACATTCAGTGCTTCTTCTTGAAATTTCATACTCAGAGCCTTGGCCGTACCACCTGCACCGATAATCAAAATATTTTTAATGTTATCAAATGCTTCAACTGCAAACAAAAACCCGTCAGCATCGGTGTTATAACCGATGAGACGTCCATTTTCATTGACCAGCGTATTAACAACACCCACCTTTTTTGCAAAGCCTCTGACCTCGTCACAGGCCTTGTAGGCAGCTTCCTTATGGGGTACGGTTACATTAGCCCCTGAAAGCTTTTGCGCAAAAAATGTCTCTTTTAATTTGTTTCCATCTTCTAAATGAATACGAGTATAACAGGCATCAAAGCCAAGGGTCTTAAACACGTGATTATGCATAAGGGGAGAGCGTGAATGTTTAACAGGATTACCAAAAATTGCAAAAAGTAGGGTGTTTTTCATAAATTATCTTTGTAGTATGCGCCTCAAGGGGCCTTAGATTTTTAAAATTATATCATCTTTACTTTTTGTTAACTCTGGGGTTACTTTCTATTTCTAAATTAGAGGTATCATTATTTTATGACAAGGAGTTAGAAATGAGTATTTTAAAAAGTTTATTTGGATCAAAAGAGGCAGATGGTATTAGTGTGGAGATCTCTAAACATGATGTATATAATATGAAAGATGCCGATCAAAAGCATCAAAAAACAGTAGAATCTCATCTTAAAAAAGCTCCTAATGTGGTTGACCGTCATGTGATCATGATGTATGAAAAAAAGTTTATGGAAAAGTTCAAAAAGATTGGAAACATTAATCAAAAATGTCCTGCCTGCGCTAAGGTTTACAAATCATTAAGCCTAGGTGAAAAGAAATGTATTGAATGTAAAAAAACTTTCTTTGTACAAAAACGGGTGCAAGATATGAGTACGGTGAGTTTCACCACAGAAAAGAAAGCTCAGTTTGATCTTCAGTGGAAGGTGACGAGCAAGATTAAAAAATTTAAATTCTATCTTCAAAGTGAGTATGATTATATTCAGCAACAGTTACAAAAACAGGGTAAAAAGCATCTCCGCGTTAGCGAGGTGATGCATTCCGTGATCAATGCCTATGCAAAAAACTCTCTGAGTTCAGGATATTATGAACTATATACTGCTTTTATCTTTCATAAGGCAGAACTGATGCGATCGGAACAACGTTTTGCAGAGGCTTTGGAGTATTACTTTTATGTACACTTTTTACAAAGTAACGGAGTGAATAATGGGGCAGGATTTCGAACAAGTGCTCAGATGAACCCAGAACTTAGAGAGAAGATGTCTGAACTGCTTGACCTTGGAAATATACAAGTCAAAAAGGCTAAAGACCTCTTTGATTATGCAGTGAGACATTTGAATGCCTTTGATGAAGAAAGGGTCTCAACCAGTATGCACAAAAGCTATAGTCTGTTAATGAAAGAGTTTAAAGATGAAGACGCTCAAAAAGAGGAAGTAAAACCAATGCGATCATTTGTCCTGTATACGAAAGCGAGTTAGATCAGATAGCTTAATTTAAAACCTTTGCTATCCCCTCTATGGCTTCTACTTTGTCTTCATTCATAATAGGGGACTCATACACCTCTAATAAACGCCGATTGAGTTGCTTGTCATAAATCTCTAGTTGATAAGGATCTTGTTGAGTACCGCTTAACAAGGCTTTTTCAGTATTAAAAATAGCGTGTTTGTTGATGGGATTAGGCGTAAGAGAAGACATGTAGTTTATCTCAAACTCATGAGGGGAATAGCCTAATAATAAGGTGATATTTTGACTTAGATAGGTAAAGGTTCCTTCTTTGTTATGAATATAACAGAAAAAGGGATGATCATCCTTCGCAATAAAGTCTTTGAACTTCTCTTCTAAACGTCTTTGTGTCTTCATACTTACAGTGTACTCCTTCTTTGTTCAAGGAAGGCTTAGACAAAAGCCTTAGTTCTTTAAATCATCCAATGAACTGAGTAATGCAGCAAGTTTGTTCTTTACCTCAAGGTACTCTAATTCAGAAATCGAGTCAGCCACTACGCCTGCTCCTGCCTGAAAAACAATACGATCCGGTTTGATCATGGAGGTTCGGATAGTAATAGCTGAGTCCATATTTCCATCAAAACCAAAATAACCGATGGCACCGGCATAAAAACCTCGTTTGATCTCTTCATACTCGGCGATAAGTTGCATAGCCCGTATCTTTGGTGCTCCTGTCATGGTTCCTGCGGTGAAGGTAGCAGCAAAAAGATCAAACATATCCTTATCATCTCTCAGTTCAGCGATAACATCACTCACCATGTGCATGACATGAGAATATTTTTCCACATGCATCATATCATGGACTTGAACGCTTCCTGTCTTAGCCACTCTACTAACATCGTTACGTCCTAGATCAATGAGCATCAGATGTTCAGCACACTCTTTTGGATCATTAATCATCTCTTCTTCCATCTCCATATCTTTGGCGATAGTAGAACCACGTTTACGTGTTCCTGCGATAGGCTTGAGAAGAAGTTCACCATCTTGCAGTCTGACCATAACCTCAGGTGAAGAACCGACGATGCTAAAGTCTTCAAACTCAAGTAAAAACATATACGGCGATGGATTCTTAGTCCGAAGGATACGATAAAAGCTAAAAGGATCGACCTGCGCATAAGCCGTGTATCGGTTTGCCATAAGGATTTGGAAGACGTCACCGCTTTTAATCATCTCTTTAGACTTGGCTACCATATCAAAGAACTTCTCTTTTGAAAAGGCAAAAGAACCTTCGGCCTCATCTTTGAGGGGCTTGAGTGGTATGTATTGGTAAGACGATTTTAGTTCATCTTCTATTTCACCAAAGTTTTCTGCCATCGTGTCCATTGAAGAGACGAGGGTGAGCTTGTGTGTCTTATGGGAATACACAACAATAAGCTTCGGACGGACAAGGTCTAAGTCTGGTGTATGTAACTCGTCTTCAAGGGCATCCATAGTTGATTGTAAGACGGGTTCAAAGACCTTCACCATGTCATAACCGATATAGCCAATAAAACCATCAATATAACCAATACCAAGTTCATGTGTCTTAGCTCGGTAAGCTTCTTGGTCAAGCTTACTGTAATACTCTTTTAAAAATGCAAAAGGATCTTTGTCTATTACCTTCTGTTGGGAAGAGGCATCTGTATACGTAGTGATATTGTCCTTAAAGACAAGACGTTCTTGTGCCCCGATGACAATAAAACTATAGTTCCCCTCAGAGCTGCCTGCACTTTCAAAGAGAAAGGAAATCTCATCTTTGAAATGGTTTTTAAGTTTGTTGTACACCGCGATGGGTGCAAATTGATCGAGAGTAAATTGTGAAGAGTGTACCAAAGATTATATCCTAGAAAGAAATGCGCCAGATTCGATACTCGCACGAATAGCAGGTAATTCCTTACGTGCAGCAACGTCTGTTGTATATGGTCCAACCAAGACTTTTGTTAGCCCATTGACTTTATGGATCTTATAAGTATAACCCTTCGTTGTGATCTTACTTAAAAACTTTTTATCTGGATCGAAACGACCGAATGAGCCAACTTGAATATAATAATTTCCCTGAAGTGCTGGCTTTGTCTTAGTTGTTTTAGTATTAGGCTTTTTGACCACCTTTTTTACTTCTTTTTTAGTGACTTTTTTTGGTGCTAAGGTTTTCTTTACAGGTTTTTCATATTTAGCTGGAACCACCACCTCAGTTGCTTCTTCAATAATAGTCTCATCTGGACCGGCAATAAATTCAGAGCTTATGTCTTCTTTCTCACTTTGCTCTTTGATTTTTTTAGCCACGTTGTCTAAACTGTCTTCATTTGAAGCTGTTTCATCAATCGCGATAGGTTCAAAAAGAGGATCTTCATCTATCATACTTGTTTGGACTTTTTTAGGAGGTTCAATCGCTTGTGGAAGATTGGCTGTACCACCTGAATTGAGTGTACTCATGATGATAACTACGATGATGAGCAATACAGCTAAGGCTGCAACAGCTAGCATCACTTTCTTCATACTACTATTTCCGCCACCGCGGTTTAAAATAATGTCATTTAATTCGTTTTTTTCTTCCATTGAAATGTCCTTAACGATAAATTATGCATATTAAAGCAATTTATATACCTGAAATTTAATTATTCTTATTATACATAGTTTATAAGCAAAAGCATAAAGAATAGGGTGAAAACTTTGCATTTTTCTTGTAATGCGGAAATTTCTTCTAAAGAATAGGATTAATCCTGAAAATTACGAAAACGACTCTTAGCGTAGGTAGAATGACATTGAACACAGGTTTGCATCATTTTATAATAGTATTTATGAACTAATTTTTTATCTTCAAATTCAGCGGCATTGACTAATTCTCCTGCATCCTGATGAAATCCCCTGTCTAATGAGATAAAGGTCTGAGGAAGCTTTGCTTGTAGTTCTTTACGTTGAGAAGGGCTAAGTTTTTGTTTTAAGATAAAGCTGTTTTGTATTTGTTCGGCCTTGAGGCTAATGTTTTCATAGTCTCCCGAAATAATACTTGAAAAGATAGAATGCATCCCTTTTTCTATAGCAATCATTTCCTGTGATAACAGGGCACGTAATCCGGGGGATAAATCTTGTATCTGATCTGCCTGTACTGTGTTAAGTGATAAGAAGCAGGATAGAAGTATGATGAGTTTTTTCATGTTTGCTCCTAGAAATATTTTTTAACTGCTTAGTGAAAAAGTTTAGGATCTATTTATGTTAAGCCGACGCTGGTTCACTTCGCAAAACAAGCTTGTGTGAAGTTTCTTTAATAAACAACAGCTCTGGTTTACTAAAGAAACTTTTTTATTTTGTAAAAACCGCCATGGCTAGTTTTCGTTCGGATAAAAGCCCAGCAGTGGGCCTTTATTGTTCCGAACTCACATATGCTTGGACCAAGAAGCGCCTCTCTCTTTGGCGTAGACTTCTTGGGGAATATTTAAAATATTGTACTCAAGTGGAAGGTCTTGAGTAGGAAAAACACGCCACTGTTTTGGCATCTTTGCTGCCAACTTCATAGAGATAACCTTACCTAATTGATAAGCTTCTTGCAGGGTAGTGTGCCCCTTATGAATATAAAGATGTAAATGCCCTGGTGTTTTAGTCTCAAAGGCAGTAAAGTTGATATAACCCTCTTCTCGTAAAAGAAGTTGCGCTCTATGGTAAAAACGTTGAGGGTCTCGACCATTATAGTCAATAACAATGTTCTCGACCTTATCGCGTGAATTGATCAGAGAATGAGCAACGGTAATATCACCTTTAATATGTTGGTTGATTACCTGTTGGTTTAGGGGTTTAGAAACTTTCTCATACTTATTATAGAAGGTACGTCCCTTATAAGAGAGTTTATCAACGACGCTGTCTGATTTTACCCAATAATGATCAGATACCATCTTGATAAGTTTTAAGTCCATTGCTGTCATGGAAGCCTCCTCTAATATTATATTAATAGTTTGGTTTACTGAACGTGAACTCTCTGTTGAAGAGAACCTAGCGTTAGCGAAGCTAAAAAGGGGCTTCTGCTCCTTTAGCGTAGTGTATTAATATGTAGACTGTGTATATATAATAAACTCTTTTGCAAGTGTTGTCAACTCTTTTTTCACTTTTTCTTGAACTTCGGTGTTATTGATGTCATCTAACACATCTGCCATACGATTAGCAATAGTCTCAAACTCTTTCTCTTTCATACCACGTGAAGTAAGGGCAGGAGAACCTACACGGATACCTGAAGTAACAAATGGAGAACGTGTCTCACCTGGAACGGTGTTTTTATTGACGGTGATACCAGCATTTCCAAGCGCCGCATCGGCATCTTTCCCTGAGAAATCTTTGTTAATAAATGAGACAAGTACCAGGTGGTTATCCGTTCCATCAGAAACAACATCATATCCACGTTTGACAAGTACATCAGCCAGTACAGTTGCATTTGCTTTAACCTGTTTAGCATAGACTTTCCAGTCATCTGAAAGGTTATATTTAAAACCTACCGCTTTTGCTGCGATAACATGAACAAGTGGACCACCTTGAAGACCCGGAAAGATAGCTGAATTGATTTTCTTAGCTATATCTTCATCATTGGTCATAATCATACCACCACGAGGCCCTGCTAATGTCTTGTGTGTTGTTGTTGTTACAACATCAGCATAAGGGAATGGACTAGGGTGCTCACCGGCACATACTAGACCTGCGATGTGTGCAATATCAGCAAATAAAATTGCACCCACTTCATCGGCGATCTCTCTAAATTTTTTAAAGTCGATCTCTCTTGCATAAGCAGAAGCACCACATACAATGATCTTAGGCTGTGTGATTCTTGCAATGTCTAAGACTCTGTCATAATTGATGCGTCCGTCAAGTTCAACACCATAAGTGAATGAAGAATAGTTCTTACCTGAAAAAGATGGTTTAGAACCATGGGTAAGGTGACCACCATGAGAAAGGTCCATACCAAGGATCTTTTCACCAGCTTTAAGAAGAGCAGCATAAACGGCACCGTTTGCTTGAGAACCTGAGTGAGGCTGCACATTGGCAAAGTTACAGTTAAAAAGTTCACAGGCTCTATCAATTGCCAGCTGCTCTACCTTATCTGCATATTCACAACCACCATAATAACGCTTGCCTGGATAACCTTCAGCATACTTGTTTGTAAAAACAGATCCCATAGTCTGCATAACAGCCGGTAGGGTAAAGTTTTCTGATGCGATCATCTCTAAATGCTCAGATTGACGCTCTACCTCTTGTTCACAATATCCAAATACTTCTGGATCAAATGTTTGTAAGTTACTAGTGTTCATGTTTATTTTCCTTCTTCAATGTTATTAATTTCGTTGTCAATACTCTCTTGTTCCGCTTTTGAAATTGGTTTCATAGCAGGGAAAAGAAGTACGTCTCTAATACTGTGTTCATTGGTTAACATCATAACAAGACGATCAATACCGATACCTTGTCCTGCTGTAGGTGCCATACCGTATGAAAGGGCCTTGATAAAATCTTCATCCATCTCATGTGCTTCATCATCACCACCTGACTCTTTTCCATCAACCTGCTCTTGGAAGCGTTGATGCTGATCGATTGGGTCGTTAAGCTCAGAGAAGGCATTAGCGATCTCCTTACCCGCAATGAAAAGCTCAAAACGTTCTGTGATAGCTGGATTGTCATCAGATCGACGTGCCAATGGAGAGATCTCTACTGGATACTCCGTAATAAAGGTCGGATTGATCAGTTTGGCTTCAACATATTCGTCAAACAGTTCTGCCTGAAGTTGGCCAAGGTTCATCTTTTCATTGACTTTGACATGATCGGCTTTTAAGTAAGCAATGATCTTCTCTTTATCTTGAACGATATCTTGAGGAACACCACCGATCTCAGATAATGATTGAACTAAGCCGATTTCTGTGAAGTCTTCAAAGTCAATAACATACTCACCATAAGGCAGTTTTGTTGGACGGTTAAGGTGCTCAAATAGGTAAGAAAACAGTTCTTTGGTTAATTCAATAAGGTCTTTGTAGTTTTTATAAGCCCAGTAAAACTCAATAGAAGTGAATTCAGGATTGTGGGTTGCATCCATTCCTTCATTTCTAAAGTTTCTATTGATCTCAAAAACTGCTTCAAATCCACCAACGATCAAGCGCTTAAGATATAGCTCTGGTGCAATACGTAAATATCTGTCAATGCTTAAGGCGTTATGATGGGTTATAAAAGGTTTTGCATTTGCTCCACCAGGAATAGGGTGCATCATCGGTGTCTCAACTTCTAGAAAGCCTTTTTCTTCGAAGAAATGACGAATTAAAGAGATCACCTTAGAACGAACTTTAAATGTCTTTCTCACTTCAGAGTTCATGATCAGGTCAAGGTAACGTTGGCGGTAACGAGCTTCCTTGTCTGTGATTCCGTGATATTTTTCAGGTAAGGGTGCTACCGCCTTGGTTAAGATCTTAAGTTGATTGACATGAAGAGTAAGCTCACCTTTTTGCGTGACAAAAGGATAGCCTTCTACCTCAATAATATCACCGGCTTCCATGAGCTTTTTAATCTCATTATAGTAACCTTCTGGGAGGTTGTCTCTGGCCACATACACTTGTAAGATACCTGATTCATCTTCGATCTTTAAAAAAGAGGCTTTTCCCATAAGACGGTATAGCTTTATACGTCCAGCAACTGTATACGATCGTGACTCTGCCCGTTTGTCTTCCATTGTATCAACATCTGAATTAATATTGATAAACTTAGCAATAGTGGTGTCTCTTTGTGAATCATTTCTATAGGGGTTGTGCCCTAGTTCACGAAGTTTTGTGGCTTTTTCTATACGTTGTTGCACGTATTGGTTCTGAAATGGCAATCTTCTTCCTTATATGAATGGTTAGTATGTTTTAGTTTTCTAAAGAAACTTTTTCTTTAGTTTTGGCAGTTTTTACACAAGCCGTAGATTTGCATAGAATGGTCTTTGATCTGAAAGCCAAACTCTTCAGCAATAATCTCTTGACGCTTTTCAATCTCATCATCAACAAATTCAGCGATATCACCACATTCAGTACAGATCATATGGTCATGATGGTCTTTAGCCCCGAGTTCGTACTTTTTCCCCTGTGCCCCAAATGATAAAGAGGTGACGATATCCGATTCTTCAAGACGAGCAAGAGTTCTGTAGATCGTTGCGATACCTGTTTTTAATTCAGGGTGCTCTTTTTGTATGCGTTGGTGTAAGGCTTCAGGTGTTAAATGTTCATCAGAGTTATAAAGGGTTTCTAATATAATCTCTCTTTGGATAGTGAACTTCTCACCATTCTTTTTAAGAAGTTTTTTAAACTCCTCTAAAAGAGTATCGTACTCTACGGTACGTGAGGTAAATGACTGTTGGCTCATATCTTGCTTCCTTTTTTTTGAGATTAGGTTCTTAATCTAATGATAGATTGTTTTCGTCGAGTTTTTTCTCGACTTCTTTGATGAGGGCATCTTTTTCATCATTAGCCGACTCTAAAACTTTTTGAGCTGCCTCATCTTTTAAAGCCTCTTTGGCATTTTCTAGACCATTATCAATACTATTATTGATATCATCGGCTATCTTTTCCCCATCAATTTTCATAATGATTGAACCAGTTTTAACAAGTGCTGGCAACATAATACCGCTTTGCATGTCAACATTATCTCGAATGGCCTTGAAATTATAGAAGGCATAGACGATGACGGATGCGATAAAGAAGAACTTTCCTGAACCAAAGACGAAACCAAGAACCTTATCCATAAAACCAAGTCCACTCAGTTTAGAAAACTTTTTAAAGAGTATACCTGCCCCAATCATCGCAGCCCAAAAGGCGGCCAAGGTGACAAGAAAGCCCAAAAAGCTTATAGCAGCAGGACTTTCAAATTTAAAGATGGCCTCACTTAAAAAGGTTCCTACATCTTTTGCAACACGTGAACCTATAAAAATACCACCTACGATACCTACAAGGCCAAAGAGTTCTTTGAAGAACCCGTTTAAAATTCCCTTTAAACCCAGAAGTAAGATAATACTTCCTACAATTAAATCAAAAATACTAAAATCCATTTTTATCCTGCTACAAACTGGTCTTTGCCATTACTTTTGGCTTGATATAAAGCCTTATCTGCTCTTTGGATGAGGGACTCGTAGTTGTCTTCTTCTTTAAGTTGGGCGGAACCAATACTGAGTGTGATCTTTATTTGATCATTCTTATATAAAAGTGTATTAGAACGCACGCCTTCAAGTACACGTTTTGCTATATTAACTGCTGATGTCTGGTCACAGCGATTAAGTAAGATAAGAAACTCCTCGCCTCCAAAACGAAAGACTTTATCCCCTTCACGCAATATAGAATTGATAAGTTTGGCCACAAAGATAAGGACCCTATCTCCAGCAAGGTGACCATAAGCGTCATTGACTTTCTTAAAATCATCAATGTCTACAAGAAGGATGGTTGACTTAGGCGTTCGTCCTTTTAATTCACATAAGGTGCCGAGATACTTATCAAGCGCCCGTC
>Ga0316207_10005628_pt1 | contig 10306 bp, 7 predicted proteins | sample 6weekpyrite_MG_FD_204943 | JGI IMG/M metagenome (GOLD analysis project Ga0316207, IMG submission 204943) | Microbial mat bacterial communities from mineral coupon in-situ incubated in ocean water Damariscotta River, Maine, United States -... | ecosystem: Environmental > Aquatic > Marine >...
ATTTCCGGACTATCTAAAGTTGCACCTTCAAAAAATAAATTTCCATCTGGGTCAATTACAATCAAATCGAGGTCATGGCTAGGATAATAAGCCCAATTCATATTCCAGAATAATCCGAGATTGATTGTGGTTATCGTTGGATCTATGTCGAACGTGAATTGGTGACTTTCACCATCGGCAATGGTCCCAGTAAATTGGGGTGGATTGATTGTGCTCATATTTTTTTCAATCGATATTTCTGCGGCTACAGTACCTATGTTTGTCCAATCTCCCATCACAGCAACGCGTACCACGCCTGTTTGTGGACTTTGAATAATGAAATTTTGGTCGGTAGAGATAAACTCTAACAGCCGCGTATCATCAATTGATAGAGGGGCATCAACAACAGTCACAATGAGATCATCGGTGAAAAGGCTATTTTGTTGATCCGGAGGTAAGCTGGGTAATATATCTTCAATTTCGATATTTAGTGCACTGGTGTTTCGATCTGTTTCAACAAAGAATTGGATAACTTGGCCAGGACTTAAACTAATAAAACGCTCATATTCAATTTGGCTTGCAGGAATAATTTCAATTCCTTGCCGACTGATATTATCAACAACCTTGCTGTTCGGTTCTGCAGCGGGGGTGGTTGGTAAATGATTTTCCGGTTCCTTTTCCTCAAGCTGCTCTAAAGATTCATTGATATCGAGAAAGCCATGGCCTTGGTCATATTTTGTTGTAGTGGGTGGCAGTATGTCTGGATTTGCCCCTTCAATTAGCGCATTTTTAATCTCGGCGGCAGTAGATTGAGGGAAAGCGCTCCAAAGTAAAGCTGCTGCACCAGCCACTGTTGGCGCTGAAAATGATGTGCCAGAGACTAACCCAATATTGCCATCGGCACCTTGAACAAAAGCGGCTCTTCCATTTGCAACTAAATCGACACCAATTCTACCATCCGCTGTTGGGCCACGAGAACTGAAGCTGGCAATCTGTTGAAAATCAGTTGGTCTGAATTGAATGCCGATACCCACGCCCAGTTGGACTTCACGTAAAATACGTTCATGGACGGGATCATTGCTTGCCCCAACGGAGATTGAGCCGATACCAGTACCCGGGCTACCACCAGTTATGGCAGCAAAACCTTCATTACCCGCAGAGGCAATGACCACTATACCTGCTTCCATCAGGGCATCACTAAGTAAATCCTCGATTTCTCTGCCCGGAAAAAGCGCAGGGCCACCGAGGCTTAAATTCAATACTTGTATGTTGAGAGAATCATAAACAAAGGGATTCTCTTCACTACCATCACCGGCCACAGGTTCTGATGGTACACCATTATTAAAATTGGTCTTTAGCGTTAAGACACGATCCATGGCTGCAATGATTCTAGAGCTTGGTGCACCACCACCATCGAAGCCAAAGGTTTTTAGAGCATACAACTTTGCTCCTGGCGCACTACCGGTCATGGGGACTTCAATTTCTGTTTCGTTAATTGGATTTACACTTTCTGGTGCGTAGCTAAGAATAGCTTGTGCGAGCTCGTTGGTTTTGTCTATAGTTAATGTTCCATGAGCCGCGATCATTGATCCTACCCAAGTACCATGTGCATCATTTTTAGTACTTGTTGCAGAAGGTTCGTTTTCCTCAGGTACAAAGTTTTCACCACCGATCACGCTGTCAGATAGTACAGGTACAATATCAGGATTGTTTGCTGTTCCAGAGTCAATAACAGCAACAATGACATCCTGGCCAATGATATTATTTTGATGTGCTACTGCCGCACCGGTTTGACGGTTATTGAATGTATAATTCTTCGCACTGAAATCAGCAATTTTATCTGTTGTTAAATCACCGATAATATTTGGTATTATTTTATCGATGGGTAACTGATATTTATCAATAGGTAAGGGTGGACTGATATTGATATCTTTATAAACTGGAAACTTTGCAAGTAGTGAGTTATCAATATTGGCTTGGGGGTTTAGTTGAAAAGATAGCGCATTGATGTTGACATATTGTTGCTCAATGCTACCTCCAGCAAGACGGATGGCTGTGATCAATTGATCACATGGACCAAGGCAACGTGCAATATAGTGTTGATCTGTAGTGCGAGGGACAGGTTTTTCTGGTGTTGAGGAGGGTGGTGGGGGCGTAGTACAGCTAAGCAATAGTGATAAGATTGCTAGCGCACATAGCTTGAAGTTTGTTGATTTATTCAAGATTCCGCCCCACGCGAAAAACATATTTTTCGTGCTTATTTTGTTTTAAATTTATCTATTTTTTAAACATTATATTACCGTGTTAAATAATCAATTAATACCTAATATAAAATGTATTTCATATGGTAGTTATGATGGTTTGTGCGGTACAAGCGCGAATATTCCAATGATTAATTGCCCAATCTAGAATTTCATTTTTATTTGCGTCCTTTAACTCGGCAGGGGGATTTTGTTTTAATAATTGTAATATTAATAATAGGATAGAAGTTGGGGATTCATTTTCTATACTTTTTGCTCCCGTTTGCTTAGATAATTTTTCATTGTTAGTGTTTACTATGATAGGTAAATGGATATATCCGGGGAGTTGATAGTTTAAGCATTGCTGTAGATATATCTGAATAGGCGTACAACTTAATAAATCGTACCCACGCACAATTTCCGTAATATTTTGTAAATAGTCATCAACTATCACAGCAATGTGATATGAATAAAAACCGTCTGCACGCTGTAAACTAATATCACCTATATCTTTGGCTAATTGTTGGGAAATGTTTCCTTGAATAAAATCATTAAACTCTAGTTTTTGATGGGGCACCATTATTCTGATGGCTTTATTTTTCCATATGTGATCTTTTTTTTGCCGACAAATACCTGGGTAAACGAGTCCTATTTCACCGGCTACTGCACCGTTTTCCTGAATAGATTTACGAGAACAGCTACATGGGTAGAGTAATTTTTGTTGTTTTAGTTGTTGAAGTGCATCCCGATAATAACTGTGGCGCTGACTTTGGTAAACAATTTCATCATCCCAGTACAATCCGAAATTTTCTAGTGTTCGTAGAATACTGTCTGCGGCTCCGGGTATTTCACGAGGCGGATCCAGATCTTCGATACGAACTAACCATTTACCCTGATTATGCTTTGCTTGTAAATAACTGCCGACCGCTGTCAGCATAGAACCGAGATGGAGGGGGCCGGTGGGGGAAGGTGCAAAACGACCTCTATAAATGTTGCTCATTAATATTTGTTATTGATTACCGGGGTGTATTAAACCACCTAAACCCGCTTTTTCCAGCGCTTTATTGAGGTATGCACGAACATCAGCTGCTTCTTCAAAATTTTCAACTTCGGCAAATAAATCTTGAGCATGTTGAAAGCTGAAATTACGAATTACCCATTTTACTTTTGGTAGCGCAACAACACTCATGCTTAAAGATTCGAATCCCATACCGAGCAATAATAATGCTGCTGCAGGATCACCAGCCATTTCGCCACAGACACTGACAGGCGTCTTATGCCTTTCTGCTTGTCTCAAAACTTGCTTAACCGCTTGGATAACAGAAGGGTGAAGGCAATCATATAATCCTGCAACATCCGAGTTATTGCGATCAACCGCAAGAATGTATTGAACTAAATCATTGGTACCAATGGAAATAAAATCCACACGTTTTGCGATAACATTGGCTTGATACACGGCGGATGGAACTTCCACCATGGCGCCTATTCTTGGCATTTTTAAATTGGCATAACCATCTTCCAATAATTCATTTCGTGCTTTTTGCACAAGTGAAAGTGCATCGTTTACTTCAGATACACTAGTAATCATGGGTAATAAAATATTTAAATTATCCAAGCCAATACTTGCTCTCAACATGGCTTTTAGTTGGGTGATAAAAATATCTGGGTGATCTAAGCTGACACGAATACCACGCCAACCGAGAAATGGATTTTCTTCTTTAATAGGAAAATAACTTAGATTTTTGTCACCACCAATATCTAATGTTCTCAATACTACCGGGCTTGGTGCAAAACTGTTTAGTACTTGTTGATAGATTTTAGTTTGTTCATCTTCCCCAGGAAAACGATCTCTTATCATGAAGGGAAATTCTGTTCGGTATAAACCTATGCCTTCTGCTCCGCTACCTTGAGATGAAGTAAGATCTGAAAGCAAGCCTGAATTAACATACAGCGGTAACCTCACGCCGTCAGTTGTTTCTGCAGGCATATCTTTGATGTTATTTAATTCGAGTGAAAATTTATTTTCTTCCTCGATAATTTTTTCAAACTCGGATATCACTCGTTGGCTAGGTTCAATATAAATATTGCCTTGGTACCCATCAACGACTAACGTTTGACCGTCAATTTGATTAGTGGGCAAATCAGTGGCACCCATAACGGAAGGAATTCCCATAGCCCTAGCGAGTATGGCTACGTGAGAAGAACCTGAACCCGTAGATGAAACAACCGCAACAAGTTTTTCTTTGGGTACTTCCATTAAAGCAGGTGCAGTGAGTTCATCACTGACTAAAATAGTGTTGTCATAATAAACTAAACTACCCTTAGTATCGGACTGAATATGCATAAGTATGCGCTTGCCAAGGTCGCGGATGTCCTGGGCTCGTTCACTTAAATAATCATCTTCCATCGATGTGAATAAATTGACATGTTCAAGTACTGTGTCACGCAATGCTGTTGATGCCCAAAAACCATTTTTAATACGCTCAATGGTGTTATTAATTAAGTTTTTACTTTTAAGCATAAGTAGATAAGCATCAAACAGCGCTTGATCTTCTGTAGGTAATTCAGAAATACGATCTTGTAAAGCGAGTAAATCCTGCCGGGTTTCTTCAACAGCTGTTTTAAATACTTGAATTTCGCCTTCAATATCATCAGTTCTGCGATTAGGTACGGCTTCAAGATCGGAAGCAGGATAGACCACGATTGAGCAGCCAATGGCTACGCCTGGCGCTCCAGGTAGGCCTTTAAACGGTTTGTCTGGGTTTGCACGATGGCCATGTAAACCTGTAATTTCACCGATAGCATCAGCATGAGCTATAACGCCCGCCAGTTGTGCCGCAATCGTGACCAATAAAGTTAATTCTTCTTCGATAAAAGAACGTTTTTCAGTTTGTTGAACAGAAATGACACCGAGAACTTGTCCATGATGAACAATGGGTACACCAAGAAAACCATGGTAATTTTCTTCTTGAGTATCAGGTAAAAAGAAATAAGTGGGATGACTAGGCGCACTATCTAAATTAATAGGTTCGGCTAGTTCTGAAACTTTACTGATTAAACCTTTGTTGAAATCAATACGGACTTTACCAACAGCATTAGGATTTAATCCATCTGTGGCCATAAGAACATGTTGTTGGGCAGCAAAGTCTGATAGGTAGATTGAGCAGACATCGGTATTCATGACGTGTTTGACTCGCCGCACTATAAGATTGAGTGCTTGATCGAGATCAGTTGCAGCGGTAACTTCCTGCACAATGCGTCGTAGCGTTTCTAGCAAGTGTAGACCTTTCTATCCAAGTTTAGACGCCCCGTTGTAAGTTTATAAAAATAACAAAGAAAATTTATTGATGATTATTTGATCTCTATATGATTTGTTGTGATTGATCATCAAAAATGAGCGGTTCAAGTTCTGATAAAGCACATTCATAAACATCACGTTTAAAGGAAACAACTTCTGTGAGTGGGTGCCAGTAGTCTACCCATCGCCACTCTTCAAATTCTGGATGATCGCAACAACCAAGGTCTATCGTATGATCTTCTGATTCCAGGCGAAGCAAATACCAAATTTGTTTTTGGCCAATGCATAAAGGTTTGCTGCCATAACGAATGAGTCTTTTGGGTAACTGATATCGAAGCCAATTTTGAGTGCAGCCAACAATTGATATATTGTGTTCTTTTAAGCCGACTTCTTCATGTAACTCTCTGAGTAATGCTTGTTCTGGGGATTCTTCACTACGAATACCACCTTGGGGAAATTGCCATGCATTTTGGCCAATTCTTCGCGCCCACAGTACTTTATTATCTTGATTGCACAAGATAATACCGACATTTTGTCTATATCCTTCAGTATCTATCACTCAAAAACTCTTAAATACGCAACTTATAGCACCATTTTTCCATAAATTTGAGGTAAACATCAAATCTTATTGAAATTGTTGTTAAAATTGGTCTTTGAATGGCTTCTATATGTGCCTAATGCTCAAAGATAGGTATACAAAATTATAGTCCATTTTAACAAATTATCTCGTATGAAATTTAAAACTTATTGAATTTAAAGGAAAAAACTTGGCTTTAGCAATTTTTGATCTCGATAATACACTTTTGGCTGGCGATAGTGATTATTTGTGGGGGCAATTTCTTATAAAAGAAGGGATTGTTGATAAGGATCACTATGAAAAGGAAAACCAGCGTTTTTACGATGAATACAAGGCAGGGACCTTGGATATTTATGAGTTTCTAGCATTTAGTTTAAAGCCCCTGAGTGAAAATGAGACCGAAAAACTTCAACAACTTCGTAGAGTATTTATTGATCAAGAAATACAGAAAATATTACTGCCCAAGGCGTTTAAGCTGGTTAAAAGTCATGCAGATAAAGGTGACACCTTAATGATCATTACGGCAACCAATCGGTTTGTTACTGAACCTATAGCAAATCTTTTGGGGATTGAACACTTACTGGCGACTGACCCAGAAATGCAAAATGGGAGGTATACAGGTAGGGTGGAAGGTATACCATGTTTTCAAGATGGCAAAGTTAAGCGATTGGCAGCTTGGTTAAAAGCGAAAAATGCCACTATGGAGGGTAGTTGGTTTTATAGTGATTCACACAATGATTTGCCTTTATTAAATCAAGTGACAAATCCAGTAGTCGTTGATGCTGATGAGCAGTTAATGACTGTTGCCAAAGAACAAAACTGGCCAATCATTACATTACGTGAATAATATGTAGGTTGAATTACATCGTTTTATTTTTAGCCAGGGGTAAGCGCAGTTGAAATGTTGATCCTTCACCTTCTTTAGAGGTAAAGGAAATAGTTCCATGCATGGCTTCTGTAAGCGTTTTTGATATTGCTAAGCCTAGTCCAGTACCGCCTTTTTCCCGTGTTGTCGAAGTGTCAGCTTGTGTAAATTTATTCCAGATGTTTTCTTTGAATTTATCAGGGATACCTTGCCCATAATCTTTCACATCAATTTCAACTAATTCATTTTGAAAATTTATGATTATGTCAACCGAGCTTTCGGGAATTGAAAATTTTGCTGCATTTGAAAGCAAATTGGACATTATTTGTTGGAATCGGTGTTCGTCAACATCGACAGCGAGGTCTTTGGCCTCTTCGATAAGTTTATAACTGACATTATATTGGGTAGCATATGATGCATTGTTGCCAATACTCTGCTCAACAAGATTTTTTAAATTAAATGTTTTAAATTCGAAAGCCATTTGACCAGAAGTGGCTTTTTCGATATCCAGAATATCATTGATCAAATAAATAAGTCGTTCGCAATTATTGTTGGCTACTTGAATTAAATCGAGTGCTTTTTTAGGAATGTCAGCAATAATTCCACCACAAAGAAGGCCAAGCGAACCTCTAATAGAAGTTAAAGGTGTACGTAATTCGTGGCTTACCGTAGTAATAAAATCTTTTTTTAATTTATCCATTTGTTTTCGGTCACTGACATCACGTATAACAGCACTAAAAAATTTTTCATTGCCTAATTCAATTTCGCTGATTGAAATATCCACCGGAAATTGTGATCCATTGCATTTTATGGCAACACATTCTTTAGTTTTTCCAATAATGCCCAATTCAAACATAAGTTCAATTGATTCTCTTAGCTCTTTAACACCACTAAATTCCTCAATTAAGAATGCGATATTATCTCCCATCATATCGTTTTCTGAATAACCAAATAATTTTTCAGCAGCAGGATTAAATGAATCAATAAAACCATTGGAATCAAATATGATCAGTGCATCTATCATGGTTTGCATAATGGCGCGTTGACGTGTTTCTATTTTTAGTAATGAGGACTCTACTTCTTTTCTTTCTTTAACTTGTAGCTCAAGATTTTTTTCGCGTGCGACAGAAGCTGTTACATCGTTTATTTGAATTAAGCAAAAAACTCTGTCTTCATCAACTTTAATTCGTGAAATGTTAACAGCTTGTTGGATTCGATCATCGTTTAACTTATCAACGTTAAAATTGCCAGGATTATAGAGTGCAAACGGTGTTCGACTAAATATATTAGAAATAAGAGAAGGAAGCCCTAATTCCAATGCACTTTCAATTGCGTCTTCGATTCTAGAGTTTTTTAAATCTGGAAATATCTCGGTGAGAAGGTGGTTCGTATAATTGCTTAATTCAAATTGTGAATGATCTTGAATCCATTGATTCCAATGGAGTAATTTTTTCTCGGAATTTAGAATAATAATACCTGAGTTAATGTTATTGACTAAATTCGAATAACATTCAGTTGTAAGCATTTTACTATCCATAAACTAGGTCACATCAACTTAATGAATTAATAAGTTGGGTTAAACTTCCTTGTAATTTTTTAAGTGACTCAGAACTAAAGACAAAAGCAAGATAGCCTTCAATATCACTATCTTTCAATTTCATGTTGATATTAATTAATAATATTGTGTCACCATCTAATAGATTACTCGCTTGTAGCAAATTTTCTGGAGAAGCCTGGTTGAACTTTGGTATTTCTACGTCAAATATTGTATTCATAGATTTTGAAATTGCGCCTATACAAGCATTTAATACAACATTACCTATTTCCGATAATGCTTCTTCATGTAAATCCGCAATGGCTTCATCGCTAAGTTGTGATCCAAGCATTTGTCTGACCACCTCCATGCCACCATGTTCAGGAAACAGGAGTATTGATTTCGCATCAAATGGTCCATGAATAGATTGTGAGATACTAATGATCGATTCGTTACTGTCTAGTAGCTCAATCATTGCCGAACTTTTAGCAAATTCAACTTTGGGAACTGACAATAAAATTTCCTGTGTGACCATCTTACTTAATGATGCCGCAGCTTTACCTACTCCCAGATTAAAAAGCTCCTTTAACAGGTCTTCTTCCAAATCATTTAGTTTAGGTATATCAGACATTGAAATATTCCAGCATCTTACCAACAGATTCTTCGGTAATAGGCTTGTTAACACAGCAAATATCAAGTGCATTTGCTTGCTCATGCGTACTGTCTTGAATATTGGCAGTGAACAACGCGAATTTTGAATCGGGGTATTTTGGCTTCAAAATTTCGATTAATTCTAGACCATTTAATCCTGGCATATTTAGATCAACAGAAAAATAGGTGATTTCCTTACCTTCGATTTTTTGTTGGGCATCATCCGCGTTTTCCGCTTCCATCAGAAGCATTTCTGGATGCTTGTCTTTGATTAAAGCACTCAACATCATACGGGAGACTTTACTATCATCGACAATGAGTAGTGTTTTTGCGGACATCTATTAGCATTCCTTTTGATATAGCATAGGTTATGGATTTCTATACAATTTGTTTAAAATAATTGCTGTAATATTGTTCAGTGATTTATACATTTGGTGTATTACTGTATATATCGATTACTTGACTATATACGGCAGTGAATATAAATACTTTACGGGTAAAATGTTAAATAATTTATGGATTTATGATAGGGGAATTGAATTGGCAGGTGAGTTTTGGCCTGCTTTATTGTTAAGCAGACCAAAGGATAGTTAATTAGCGAATTTATAAGATGCTAAGCACCATAGATGCTGTTTTGCCAAAAAGAGAAATTGAATTCTCTACCAGCTTGCTCCGCGATTTCTAGGGTTTCAATAATGGTATCTGTTTCAGCATCCAATATTGTTAATGTAGCGTCAGTAGGATTGGGTATGAACACGCGTTTAGCTGAATCATCCATATTGAAGGCAATGGGCCGTCGACCACAATCTGCATTACCGATTTCCATAGCTTTTATTAATTGAAGTTTTGGTAATTGGCTGACATCGTAAATATATAGGCTATTAATGGCTAAATTGTCTTTTTGATCACCCTTACCTGTTGCCGCAGAGGTAACGTAAAGTTTGTTACCAGCAGGATTAAAACGATAAGTACTTGGATAAAAATCTTCGATATCTTCTTCACTAAGCACTTCATTATTTGTCACATCAACAACACTTAACCGTCCGAGAACATGCGTAGCATTAGACTTACGATCTGCTCCCTTGCCGATGAGGAATTTACCGCAAGGAGAGAGTAATAAATTACTACAGCCTTTTAAGTTAATGTGATTTTCAATTTCATG
>Ga0316207_10005629_pt1 | contig 10303 bp, 6 predicted proteins | sample 6weekpyrite_MG_FD_204943 | JGI IMG/M metagenome (GOLD analysis project Ga0316207, IMG submission 204943) | Microbial mat bacterial communities from mineral coupon in-situ incubated in ocean water Damariscotta River, Maine, United States -... | ecosystem: Environmental > Aquatic > Marine >...
GGCAGAGCTGGCCCACGGAACCGCGATGGCCGATATCGAAGGCGCCGGTATCTTCAACACGCCGGGCGGCAACGAGATGAACGCCATGTTCCTGGCCCCGGTGGCGATCACCAAGGACAACCTGGACGTGGTCGTCGACGGTGGCTGGATCACCAAAGAGGCGCTGTGCCAGGGTGTGACCGGCGGCCCGTCGCCCTGTAACTAAGCCCTTGTTCCTTCAATAAATCCTGAGGTTTCCGCCCTTTTGGGGCGGGAACGCTCCCTCGATTTGCATCTGGACCCCGGACATGACCGACGCCAGCACTTCGCCCGACGCACCGCAAAAGCGCAACGTCTTTGCCGCGCTGGAACTGGACACCCGCCTGTTGGGCATGATCGGCGCGTTCATCGTGGTCGCCGTGGTGTTCAACATCCTGACCGACGGGCGGTTCCTGACCCCGCGCAATATTTTCAACCTGACGATCCAGACCGTTTCGGTGGGCATCATGGCCACCGGCATGGTGTTCGTGATCGTCAACCGCCATATCGATCTGAGCGTCGGCTCGCTGCTGGCCACCGCCAGCGCGATGATGGCGATGACCCAGACGGTGGTGACGCCGCAATGGATGGGCCTGGGGCTGGAGCATCCGCTGACCGCGCCGATCGCGATCCTGGTCGGGCTGGCCACGGGTGTGGCGATCGGGGCCTTTCACGGCTGGCTGGTCGGCTATCTGACGATCCCCGCCTTCATCGTGACGCTGGGCGGCCTGCTGGTCTGGCGCAACGTCGCCTGGTTTCTGACCAACGGGCAGACGATCGGCCCGCTGGACAGCAATTTTCAGCTATTTGGCGGCATCAACGGCACGCTGGGCGAAACCTGGAGCTGGATTTTCGGCGCACTGGCCGTCGCCGCCTCGATCTACGGTCTTTTCAGCGCGCGGCGCAACAAGACCCGGCACGAGTTTCCGGTAAAGCCGCTGTGGGCGGAGCTGGTCATCGGCAGTATCATCGCCGTGGTCATCCTGGGCTTTGTCGCGATTCTGAACGCCTATCAGATCCCCGACCGCCGTCTGGCGCGCATGTTCGAGGCGCGCGGCGAAGTCATGCCGGATGGCTTTACCGCCGGTTACGGCCTGCCGATTTCGGTGCTGGTGCTGATCGTGATCGCGATCATCATGACGGTGATCGCACAGCGCACCCGGCTGGGGCGTTATATTTTCGCCGCCGGCGGCAACCCGGATGCAGCAACCCTGTCGGGCATCAACACGCGGATGCTGACGGTCAAGATTTTCGCGATCATGGGCGCGCTGGCCGCGATCTCGGCGGTTGTCGCCAGTTCGCGCCAGACCTTCCATTCCAACGACATCGGCACCCTGGACGAATTGCGGGTGATTGCCGCGGCGGTGATCGGCGGCACCGCGCTGTCGGGCGGCATCGGCACCATCTACGGCGCCATTCTGGGCGCGCTGATCATGCAAAGCCTGCAATCGGGCATGGCCATGGTCGGCGTCGATGCGCCCTATCAGAACATGGTGGTCGGCTCGGTGCTGGTGCTGGCGGTGTGGATCGACATTATTTATCGCAAACGGACGGGGGGCTGAGCCATGGCCGATTCAATTGACCGCTCGGGCACGCCGCTGGTGGAAATGCGCGACATGCAGAAAGCGTTCGGCGGCATCAAGGCCGTCGACCATGTCACCGTCGATCTTTACCCCGGCGAAGTGGTCGGCATTCTGGGTCACAACGGTGCCGGCAAGTCGGTGCTGATGAAGATGCTGTCGGGCGCCTTGACGCGCGACGGCGGCGAGATCCATGTCAACGGGCAGCAGGCGACGATCAACAACCCGCGCGATGCGCGCGACTACAACATCGAGACGATCTATCAGACGCTGGCGCTGGCGGATAATCTGGATGCGGCCTCGAACCTGTTTCTGGGGCGCGAGTTGGTGACACCGCTGGGGCTGGTGGATGACGCCCGCATGGAGGCCGAGACCCGCAAGATCATGAGCCGCCTCAACCCGAATTTCCGGCGCTACACGACGCCGGTGGCCGGGCTGAGCGGCGGTCAGCGGCAATCGGTGGCGATCAGCCGCGCGGTCTATTTCAACGCCAAGATCCTGATCATGGACGAGCCGACGGCGGCACTTGGCGTCGAGGAAACGGCAATGGTCGCCGAACTGATCGACGAGCTGAAAAAGCAGGGCATCGGCATCTTTCTGATCGACCATGACATCCACCAGGTCAAGGCGCTGTGCGACCGCGCCAGCGTGATGAAGAACGGCCGCCTGGTCGGCACGGTGATGGTCGATGAGGTCAGCGAGGACGACCTGCTGGGCATGATCATTCTTGGCAAGAATCCCGCCCAGGCTGCGTGATGTTTATCGGGCTTGACCTTGGCACGTCGGGTCTGAAGGGCATTCTGATTGACGACACTCAGGGAATTGTCGCCGAAGCGACAGCACCGCTGAGCGTCGCGCGCCCACAGGGCGGCTGGAGCGAACAGGCGCCCGCCGATTGGATCGCGGCGGCAGAGGCGGTGTTCGACGGGCTGGCGGCGCAGGCCGATCTGGGAGCTGTCGCCGGGATCGGCCTGTCGGGTCAGATGCACGGTGCCACCTTGCTGGATGGCTCCGATCAGGTATTGCGGCCCTGCATTCTGTGGAACGATACCCGCAGTCATGTGCAGGCGGCGGCGATGGACGCCGACCCGGTGTGGCGGCGGATCACCGGCAATATCGTCTTTCCCGGCTTTACCGCGCCGAAACTGGCCTGGGTCCGGGAAAACGAGCCGGATCTGTTTGCGCGCGTCGCCAAGGTCTTGTTGCCCAAGGATTATCTGCGGCTTTGGCTGACCGGCGATCATGTGGCGGAAATGTCGGATGCCGCCGGGACAAGCTGGCTGGACACCGGGGCGCGCGACTGGTCGGACGATCTGCTGGCGCGCTCCGGGCTGACGCGCGATCACATGCCACGGCTGATCGAGGGGTCCGAGGTGTCCGGCACCCTGCGCGGCGAACTTGCCCGGCGCTGGGGCCTTGGCGGCAGCGTCGTGGTTGCGGGGGGCGGCGGCGACAACGCGGCCTCGGCAATCGGTGTCGGCGTGGTCAGGGCCGGGCAGGCGTTCGTTTCGCTCGGCACCTCGGGGGTGCTGTTCGCCGCCAATGACGGCTATGCGCCCGACCCGGCTACGGCGGTGCATACATTTTGCCATGCGCTGCCGGGCACCTGGCATCAGATGGGGGTGATCCTGGCGGCCACCGATGCGCTGAACTGGTACGCGGGGCTGGTCGGGCAGGACGCGGCGGCGCTGACCGGCGGGCTTGGCGCGTTGCAGGCGCCGGGCAAGACGCTGTTTCTGCCCTATCTGGGCGGCGAGCGCACACCGCTGAACGATGCCGCGATTCCGGGCGCCTTTATCGGTCTGGAACACGCCACCGACCGTACCGCCGCCACCCGCGCGGTGCTGGAAGGTGTGACATTCGCGATCCGTGACTGCCGCGATGCGCTGGCTGCGACGGGCACGCAGATTTCCAGCCTGCTGGCGGTGGGGGGCGGTGCCAGGTCCGAGTATTGGCTTGGCTGCATCGCAGCGGCGCTGAACACCCACGTCGACCTGCCGGTCGCCGGTGATTTCGGCGGCGCGTTCGGCGCGGCGCGTCTGGGCATGATGGCGGCCACCGGCGGCGGGGCGGAACTGGCGCAACCGCCCGCGATCGCCCGCAGCATCGAGCCCGACCGTGCCCTGAGCGGGGCGTTCGATCAGGCCCACGCCCGTTACCGCGCCGCACAGAATGCCATTGGAGGACTGACATGAGCGATTTTTTCAAGGGAATTCCAAAAGTTTCCTTCGAGGGTCCGGACAGCACCAACGAGTTCGCCTTTCGCCATTACAACGCCGACGAGATCGTCATGGGCAAGCGCATGGAGGATCATCTGCGCTTTGCCGTCGCCTATTGGCACAGCTTTGCCTGGCCCGGCGGCGACCCGTTCGGCGAGCAGACCTTCGATCGGCCCTGGTTCGGCGACAGCATGGATCTGGCGCGGCTGAAGGCCGATGTGGCGTTTCAGATGTTTGACATCCTGAACGTGCCGTTCTTTTGCTTTCACGATGCCGATGTGCGCCCCGAAGGCGCGAGTTTTGCCGAAAACACCCGCAATCTGGAAGAGATCGTCGATTATTTCGCCGGCAAGATGGAAACCGGCAAGACCCGCCTGCTGTGGGGCACGGCGAACCTGTTCAGTCACCGGCGATTCATGTCGGGCGCGGCCACCAACCCGGACCCGGATGTCTTTGCCTACTCGGCCGCCACGATCAAAAGCTGCATGGATGCGACGCACAGGCTGGGCGGTGCCAACTATGTGTTGTGGGGCGGGCGCGAGGGGTACGAGACGCTGCTGAACACCGATCTTGCGCGCGAGGCGGAACAGGCGGCGCGGATGCTGCATATGGTGGTCGAGTACAAGCACAAGATCGGCTTTGACGGCACCATCCTGATCGAACCGAAACCGCAGGAGCCGACCAAGCATCAGTACGACTACGACGTGGCGACGGTTTACGGGTTTCTCAAACGCTTCGGACTTGAGGACGAGGTCAAGGTCAACATCGAACAGGGCCATGCGATCCTGGCCGGCCACAGTTTCGAGCATGAACTGGCAACGGCGGCGTCCCTGGGAATCCTGGGATCGATCGACATCAACCGGAACGATTATCAGTCCGGCTGGGACACCGACCAGTTCCCCAATAACGTGCCCGAGATGATGCTGGCCTTCTACGAGGTGCTGAAAATGGGCGGCTTTTCCACCGGCGGCACCAATTTTGATGCCAAGCTGCGGCGCCAGTCGCTTGACCCGGAAGATCTGATCCTGGCGCATGTCGGCGGCATGGACGCCTGCGCGCGCGGGCTGAAAGCCGCCGCCGCGATGCTGGAAGACGGCAAACTGGAGGCCGCGCGCGCCGCGCGTTACGCGGGCTGGGACAGTGCCGAGGCGCAAAAGATGCTGACCGGCGGTTATAGGCTGGAAGACATCGAGGCCCATGTACGCGCCGCGGGCATCGATCCGCAGCCCCGGTCCGGTCGTCAGGAGCGGCTGGAAAACCTGGTGAATTCCTATCTGTAGGGGCGCTAGTTTCATTTTGGTGAAAATATCCCCGCCGGAGGCATTCAGTCTTTTTGGCGCGCCGAAAGAGATTTTGTGCCTCCGGCGGGGATATTTGGGCCAAAATGAAATTGCACGCGAATGGCAGGAGTTTCGCCAGAAGGCGTGTTATCGCTAACAAATAGCGGTCATAGCCCCTTTTCCCCGACGCGCAGCCGGGGTAGGGGACGGGCGATGATATCAAGCACGGACGCCCCATGCCCAGCCCGACCCTGAGCCCGGATCAGATCAAGGATGCCGTTCTGCGGCACCTGACCTACACGCTTGGCAAGGATACCGATCACGCCAGCCTCTATGACTGGCGCATGGCGCTGTCCTTTGTGCTGCGCGATTGCATCGTCGGGCCGTGGTTTGCCAGCACCCGCAAGAGCTATGCCGCCGATGCCAAACGGGTCTATTACCTGTCGCTGGAATTTCTGATTGGGCGCCTGCTGGAAGATGCGGCGATCAATCTGGGGCTGCGCGATGCGGCGGAATCCGCGATGGGCGCGCTTGGCATCAGCTTTCACGATCTGATCGAGGATGAGCCGGACGCCGCCCTTGGCAACGGCGGTCTGGGGCGGCTGGCGGCCTGTTTCATGGACAGCATGGCGACGCTGGGCGTGCCCGCGCATGGCTATGGCATCCGGTATGAGCATGGGCTGTTCCGGCAGCGGTTCGAGGGCGGCCAGCAGGTCGAGACGCCCGAGGACTGGCTGGTGCAAAAGCATCCCTGGGAATTCGAGCGCCCCGAGGCGGCCTATGAAATCGGCTTCAAGGGCCATGTCGAGGGCGAAAACTGGCACCCGGGCGAAAGCGTGATCGCCTCGGCCTATGACATGCCGGTGGTGGGCTGGCAGGGTCGCTGGGCCAACACGCTGCGGCTGTGGGGCGCGCAGCCGACGACGCTGTTCGATCTGGATCGTTTCAGTGCGGGCGATTACGCTGCGGCGGCGGAACCAGAGGCTTTGGCGCGCACGTTAAGCCGCGTGCTGTATCCAGATGACACCACCTATGCCGGCAAGGAGTTGCGCCTGAAGCAGGAATTCTTCCTGACCTCCGCCGCCTTGCAGGACATTCTGCGGCGTTATTTCGGTACCCACGATGACCCGCTGGCCTTGCCCAACCATGTGGCGATTCAGCTGAACGACACCCACCCGGCCATCGCCGGGCCGGAGCTGATCCGCCTGCTGATGGATCGCGGGGTCGGCTTTGACGCGGCGATGGCGACGGCGCAGGCGACGCTGAACTACACCAACCACACGCTGTTGCCGGAGGCGCTGGAAAGCTGGTCGACCTGGCTGATGGGCAATGTGCTGCCGCGCCACATGCAGCTGATCGAGCGGATTGACGAACGCCACCGGGCGGCTCATCCGAAACGGGCGAAATCGGTTGCAATCGTGCAGAACAACGAGGTCCATATGGGGCCGCTGGCGTTCATCATGGCGGGCAAGGTAAACGGGGTTTCGGCGCTGCACACCGATCTGGTCAAGCAGACGGTGTTCGGCGAATTGCACAAGCTGCACCCGGACCGTATCGTGAACCAGACCAACGGCGTGACGCCACGGCGCTGGCTGAAGCTGGCCAATCCGCGATTGTCAGGGCTGATCAGCGATAGCATCGGCGCGGGCTGGGAGGCCGATCTGGATCGGCTGGCCGAACTGGAGCCTTTTATTGACGAGGCCGGGTTCCTCGATGAATTCGGCGCGGCGAAGCGGGCCAACAAGGTGGCGCTGGCGGGCTGGATCGCGCAGGACTGCGGTGTTCAAATCGACCCGGACGCGATGTTCGACGTACAGATAAAGCGCATTCACGAATACAAGCGCCAGCTGCTGAATATTCTGGAAACCGTCAGCCTGTGGCACCGGATCCGCGAAAATCCGAACGGCGACTGGGTGCCGAGGGTCAAGATCTTTGGTGGCAAATCGGCGCCGGGCTATGCGGTGGCCAAGGAGATCATCCATTTCATCAACGATGTCGCCGCCACCATCAACGCCGATCCGCTGACGCGCGATCTGCTGAAGGTGGTCTATCCGGCGAATTACAATGTCTCGATGGCGCAGATCCTGATCCCGGCGGCGGATCTGTCCGAACAAATCTCGACCGCGGGCAAAGAGGCCAGCGGTACCGGCAACATGAAATTCGCGCTGAACGGCGCACCCACCATCGGCACGCTGGACGGCGCCAACGTGGAAATTCGCGAACAGGTGGGAGCCGAGAATTTTTTCCTGTTCGGGATGACGGCCGGACAGGTGGTGGCCCGGCGGCGGATCGCGGATCATGCCAGGCTGGCGATCGAGGCCTGCCCCGAGTTGAAGCTGGCGCTGCAACTGATCGCCGAGGGGCGGTTCTCGCCCGGCGATCCGGACCGCTATCACGGGCTGGTCGACCGGGTCTGGCATCACGATTATTTCCTCGTCGCCTCGGATTTCGACAGCTACCGGCAGGCGCAGCGCCGGGTCGATGCAATCTGGCAGGACCGGGCGGCGTGGCAGCGGATGGCGGCGAAAAACGTCGCGCGGGTCGGGTATTTCTCGTCTGACCGGACAATCCGTGGTTACATGAAGGACATCTGGGGCGCCGCATCGGCGCTGTGAGCGGCTGGAGGTGCGGATGGCACGAGGCGACAGCGCAGGGCTGATTGATCTGGACGCCGCACGCGCGATTGCCGAGGGGCGGCATGGCGACGCCTTTTCGGTGCTGGGGCTGCATGGCGGGGTGTTGGCGGTGTTCATGCCGGGGGCGACGCGGGTGGCGGCGCTCAGCGGCAGGGGCACGCGCACGGTGCTGGCGCCGGTGGTGGGCGCGCCGGGTGTGTTTGCGGGTAGGATCAGGGCCAAATCCTATCGGCTGGCGTGCAGCAATGCCGAGGCGGAATGGCAGGTTGATGATCCCTATCGCTTTGGGCCGGTTCTGGGCGAGATCGACGAATATCTTCTGGGCGAGGGCACGCACCGGCGGCTTTGGCAGGCGCTGGGCGCGCATGTGATTAGCCACGAGGGTGTCGCGGGTGTGCATTTCGCGGTCTGGGCGCCGAATGCGGAACGGGTGTCCGTGGTGGGCGATTTCAATTTCTGGGACGGACGGCGCGCGCCGATGCGCAGGCGGGGCGCGACCGGAGTTTGGGAGATTTTCCTGCCGGGTTTGGACGAAGGCGCGGTCTATAAATACGACATCCTGGGGCAGGGCGGCCAGCATCTGCCGATGAAGGCGGACCCGGTCGGGTTCGGGTCCGAACATCCGCCCGCCAATGCCTCTGTGGTGCGGCGGCTGGATCGCGCGGACTGGCAGGATGGCGACTGGATGGCGTCGCGCGGCGCGCGTCAGAACATCGACGCGCCGATCTCGGTCTATGAGGTGCATCTGGCCAGCTGGCGGCGCACCGAAGGCGGGCGGCCCTTGTCCTATGTCGAACTGGCAAGCGAGTTGGTGGATTATGTGGCCGACATGGGATTCACCCATATCGAGCTGCTGCCGGTCTCGGAACATCCGTTCGATGGCTCGTGGGGCTATCAACCGATCGGCATGTACGCACCGACCATCCGCCACGGAACGCCTGACGAGTTTCGCGCGTTGGTGGATGCGGCGCATGCAAGGGGCATCGGCGTTCTGCTGGACTGGGTGCCGGGGCATTTCCCGACCGATGCACATGGGCTGGGCCAGTTTGACGGAACGGCACTTTATGAACATGCCGATCCCAAGGAAGGGTTCCATCCGGACTGGAATACGCTGATCTATAACTATGGCCGCCCTGAGGTGGCCAACTATCTGATATCAAATGCGCTTTACTGGCTGGAGGAATATCACGCCGACGGGCTGCGGGTCGATGCGGTGGCCTCTATGCTGTACCGGGACTATTCGCGCGACGAAGGCGAATGGGTGCCGAATGTGCATGGCGGGCGCGAGAATTACGAAGCCATCGCGCTGTTGCAGAACATGAACGTGACCGCCTACGGCGAGGTTGACGGCATCATGACCGTGGCCGAGGAAAGCACCGCGTTCGATGGCGTGTCGCGGCCGGTGGATCGGGGCGGGCTGGGCTTTGGGTTCAAATGGAACATGGGCTGGATGAACGACACGCTGTCTTACATGCAGAAAGACCCGGTGCATCGCAAACACCACCATCACCAGATGACGTTCGGGCTGCATTACGCCTGGTCGGAAAACTATCTGCTGCCGATCAGCCATGACGAGGTGGTGCATGGCAAAGGCAGCATGATCACCAGGATGCCGGGCGATGAGTGGGAAAAATTCGCCAACCTGCGCGCCTATTATGCGTTCATGTGGACGCATCCGGGCAAGAAACTGTTGTTCATGGGGTGTGAGTTTGGCCAGTGGGCGGAATGGAACCACGACACCAGCCTGGACTGGCATCTGCTGGATCAGGGCGGGCACAAGGGTTTGCAAAACCTGGTGCGCGATCTGAATCATCTGATGCGCGCGACGCCTGCGTTGCACGTCAATGACACCCGGCCCGAGGGGTTCGCGTGGCTGGATGGTGGCGATGCCGCGAATTCGGTGTTCAGTTATGTCCGGCGCGGGCGGGCGGGTGACAAGGATGTCGTGGTGGCGCTGAACATGACACCGGTGGAACGGCGCGCGTATCGGCTGGGCTTGCCGCACGCGGGGCACTGGCGCGAGGTGCTGAACAGCGATGGCCATCATTACGGCGGTGGCAACCGGGGCAATCAGGGCGGGGTCACGACCGAGGCCTTAGCCTGGAACGATCAGGCGCAGTCAGCAGAGGTGACGCTGCCGCCGCTATCGGCCATCATTTTCATTCAGGACTGACTGGTATTGGAGAGAGTAACATGAAACCATCAGTGAACACGCGGCTTTCCAACCGGGCCATGGCGTTCGTGCTGGCGGGCGGACGCGGCAGCCGCCTAAAGGAGCTGACGGATAAGCGCGCCAAACCGGCGGTCTATTTCGGCGGCAAGGCGCGGATCATCGATTTCGCGCTGTCCAACGCGCTGAATTCCGGCATCCGCAAGATGGCGATTGCGACGCAATACAAAGCGCATTCGCTGATCCGCCATTGCCAGCGCGGCTGGAATTTCTTTCGCGCCGAACGCAACGAATATCTGGATATCCTGCCTGCTTCCCAGCGCGTGGCGGAAAACAAATGGTATCTGGGCACCGCCGATGCGGTCACGCAAAATATTGATATCGTTGACAGTTACCAAGT
>Ga0316207_10005631_pt1 | contig 10299 bp, 13 predicted proteins | sample 6weekpyrite_MG_FD_204943 | JGI IMG/M metagenome (GOLD analysis project Ga0316207, IMG submission 204943) | Microbial mat bacterial communities from mineral coupon in-situ incubated in ocean water Damariscotta River, Maine, United States -... | ecosystem: Environmental > Aquatic > Marine >...
TTTTGATTTCAACGTTATTAACGTTGATTGTTATTCCAGTGCTTTATTATGCGTACCTGTATAAACGACTTGCTACTAGTGAATGAGTCAGGCTCGCTTGCGTTGTAGCATTTGTCTTTCCATATTTAATGCAAATTGTTGAATATGTCGTTTATCTAATTTTGTAAGGTTCTTAAAACATACACCAACGGTTGTATGTCGGTGCACAGTATCGGTTGTTATATTTCTGATTTCCATATCACAGGTGATCTCAACATTATCATTGGTGCGAAAATGACCTGTTAACATGGTGAGTTTTTTGAATTTATAATTAACGGTGTGATCAAATTGCAAGCACAAGCCACCACGTGAAACATTATTAATAATACCTTCGCAGCGTGTATCTTTCTCAGTGTCCGTTAAGGTAATGGGGAGGATAGTATCTTTACAAATAGGGGCGCGAAAAGATTGACGTCGCTGTTTATAAATAAGCTGTTCAGGAAAGTCGATGAGGTAGGCTGGTTTACCATCATCTTCAACCAGTTTTTTTACGACACCTTTAAAGCTTATTTTTACGCCTTCATTGGTTACATTGAAGACAAAACGCTTATTTTTCAATAACTGTTTATGCGCCTGCTCTGGGTGTAAAATATCGAGCAGCATTGTGTGTTTGTCATGATCAACGCTAACAAGCATGCTGTTGAATGAGGTATTTGTACCGCTGATGCTGATGCTAACAAGGAGGTGCTCATGTTGTAAGCGCCCAAAATGTGCAGCCATAATACTTGGTTTTATTATTGTATCGTCTTGTTCTTCGTTTCGCATGGGGATTATCGTTCACTACATTTAACACCATTATATACGTAATGAACATTGTCTGTCATAACGGTATCAGGCGTGGGTTAGTGAATTTCCTGATGATTGGCTGACAGCTTTGCCACTGCTACCATAAAGATCTTCTTCAACAGGCTGGCCTTGCAAAATGGACAGTGCCTGTTTAATTCTTCGCTGTGAACTATGGAGTAGTTTACCGTTAATACGATTCTCATCCTGACACTGCTTGAGGACCGACTGTAAATTACCCCAGGTCGTTTTGAATTGCGTGGCAAAAGGTTCGGCGCAGGTTTCAATATATTTGTTCAAACTAAAATTATCGTTACCAAAACCGGCTTGATGCAAGTACTGGCTACATTGCCGCGTATTGATTTGAATTATTTCGGCAAGTTTTTCTTTGTTTTGTGTGACTTTCTCAAGTGCAGCACCATCATTACCAGAAAGAATATTACGTTCCTCCTGTAATAACGTCATTAATTGACGTGCCTGTTCAGCACCTTTTTCAAGGTAGCTGGCAATGTATTCAGTGCTTAGCTTGTTGGTCATGTTTATCTATCCAATGTTGCTTCAAAGTCGATGAGTTTATCGGCGACAGTTTGCGCATCAATTTGATAACTACCATCAGCAATAGCTTGTCTAATTGACTCAACACGTTGAGTATCGACAACAGGAAGTTCTGCGAGGCTACTTTCCAGACTACGTAACTGGGCAGAGGTTTCAGTTAAACTAACTGTGTCCGCAGTGGAAGGTCGGCCATTACTTTGTTGATCAACAGTTGGTTCAGAGCGACCGACGCTATTTTCTGGACGACTATTCCGGTCATTTTGAACGGGGCTGCTATTTTGGCCTGTAATTTCAATGGGCATTTCATTTACTCCAATTCTCATTTCTACTGCTACATATAACGTCCGCTATAAATAAAACTTTAGTTATTTTAGTCAAAAATTTGCCTTTTATAGCTTGATCTCAACAAAACCGTTGTAAGTCACTGTTCCTTCTACTATTTTATTTGTAGAGGTGTTTTTTACCCTTATTCTATCGCCAACTCTGGCATTTGAAAGTGCCTTACCCTTGATTCTGACGGAAATCAGGTCACTTTTCGCCAAAAGATTGACGTTTTGACCTGATTTGATGGTGTAAGGGCGCTTTAACTGGTTAGGTTTGACGACTAATCCTTTTGCAATCGTGGTTTTTAGCTGCTGGCCAATCACTTGTTTTAATGATTTTACGTAACCATTGTGTAAAAAATTGAGCGAACGCCTTTCTAGTTTTACCTGATTGGCTTTAACAAATTCACCTCGAGAAACGGTTTCCGTGGTGACAATGACATCGGCAAATTGTGTGATCGTGACTGGCACAAAAATAGACCAACGGTGCGCTTCATCCATACAACGAGCACCAACAGCAATACGCCCCTGTAATTGATGCCCTTGCGGTAAACTATGTTCCAGCTTCGTATCGCATTGTGCCAGACGTAGTCGGTAATCCATTGCAGCGGCTTTGACTTGCGTATTTTTGTCATCGTTGCTTACACCAAGCTGTGTGCGTAAAAAATTCTCGCTACTGAGTCGGATCTCTTCAAGCTTATGATACTGGGCTGCTTCGGCGGCAACCGAGACCATGCACAGTACTGCGGCGAGTGTTTGCCACATTACGGTATTGTTTCGCTTGCTGCTTTTGTTTAAAACACGCTTCACGCTAGATTCTCCAACACATTTCGTTAAATCGAACATTCTGGAGAATTACAATGCAATAGCTGTGCCTACTCTGAACAACTTAAGGAAATTGGTTTTGTGCCGATAGATTGTGATGTAGGACATAAGTTGTGTATTACCATTTTATTATAGGGGTTTCCTATGGCGGGTGTATTAGACACAGTTGATCAACGAACTCGCCTCGCGGGTGAAAACAGGTTGGAGCTGTTATTGTTTCATTTGCGTGGTCGTCAGCAGTTTGGGATTAACGTATTTAAAATTAAGGAGGTCATCCAATGCCCTCCTTTAACGCAACTTCCTGAAGCACACCAGGTCGTTAGAGGTGTGGCAAATATGCGTGGTATGACGATACCTATTTTAGATCTTGGTGCAGCACTAGGACGTCGACCATTAGAAAACCTTGATGAAACTTATATTATAGTCAGTGAGTTTAACCGTAAGGTACAAGGGTTTTTAGTACGCTGCGTTGATCGTATTATTAACTTAAACTGGGAAGATATTCATCCACCACCCCTTAGTGCAGGCAAGAACACTTATCTAACTGCAGTAACACGTCATGATGATGCGATGATTGAAATCATTGATGTTGAAAAGGTGCTCTCTGAAGTTGTAGGTGACACGGTGCTTGTTTCCAGTGATGTGCTTGGCGAACGCGTTGCCGGATCTGAACAGCGAAAAGCCAAAATATTGGTTGCGGATGATTCAAGAGTTGCCCGAAAGCAAATAGTTAAAACATTAGAGCAGTTAGGTATTGAGTATATTACCGCTAACGATGGTGCAGAGGCGTATAAAATTCTTTGTGAGCTAGCGAAAAATGGTCCCGTGACAGAACAGATTGATATGTTGATATCTGATGTTGAAATGCCTGAAATGGATGGTTATACACTGGCGAAAACATTGCGTAAAACACCAGGACTCGAAGGTTTATATGTCATACTACACACATCATTGAGTGGCGGTTTTAATGAGTCGATGATCAAGAATGTCGGTGCAGATAAATTTATTTCTAAATTTAGTGCAGACGATCTCGCTAACACCGTATTAGAACAGTTAGGTAAAGTAACGTCAGAACAGTAACGGAATACAGTTTGCAGTATTCTCTATATACAGAATGCACGATAAATTAACAGGTTGTCACTTTTGAGTAATGCGATCACTTCTGAAGAATACCAGTCATTCAGCCTTTTCTTAGAAAAGGCTTGCGGTATTACCTTGGGTGAAAATAAGCAATACCTAATCGCCAGTCGGTTACAAAAACTCATGGATAGCGTCAATATAGCCAGCCTTGGTGATTTAGTCACGCAGTTACAACGAGGTGATACACAACTGCGTGGAAAAATTGTTGATGCAATGACCACCAATGAAACTTTATGGTTTCGAGATAGCCATCCATACGTAATACTTGAAAAAGAGCTTTTTCCTGAAGCAGCACAGCAAAGAAATAGACCGGTGCGCATATGGTCGGCCGCCTGTTCATCAGGCCAGGAACCGTATTCAATGAGTATGGTTGCCCAAGAATACATAAAAGCCAATCCCGGTTCGTTGGCAAGAGATGTTGAAATTGTCGCAACCGATATTTCTAAAACCATTTTAGAACAAGCACGCCAGGCACGTTACGATGAAATGTCGCTGGTGCGAGGGATGTCGACTGAAAGACGAAACCGTTATTTTAAACAAGATGGTGATGTTTGGGCGCTTAATCAGGAGATTAAACGTCGGGTACGTTTTACCGAGTTAAATTTAATGCAAAGTTTCGCCACACTCGGGAAATTCGATATTATTTTTTGCCGTAATGTTCTTATCTATTTTTCTGCAGAGTTAAAAAGCGATATTCTTAATCGCATGGCCAAGCAATTACAACCAAATGGTTATCTGGTATTGGGTTCATCTGAATCAATTACCGGTTATACCGATGCCTTCAAAATGGTTCGCAGTGGTGGAGCTGTCTACTACAAGCTTATTTCCTGAGTACTTTTCACTTCCATTTTTTGTTCGAACAAGCGTTGCCACTTACAGGCACAGGCTTGCCGTTTGCCGTTGTTGTATACGCCAGATTAATCATAACTAATTGTTATTTATAGCTTTATAATAACTGGCACGCCGTTTGCTCTTATACCAGTACAGAGTCACGTTGGGTGGCTTAATTGAAAGCAAAGCGGAGCAAAACAATGGTCATCAGTCTGGATAATGCATTAGGCATACACACAAAAGCCTTATCGCTGTATTCACAACGCAGTACGGTGCTGGCTGCGAATCTGGCAAATGCAGATACACCCAACTATAAAGCGCGGGATATTGATTTCAAAAGTATCCTAAGTCGCGCCGAGAATGAAAAATCGGCTGGATCTCTAACCGCAACGCAGCCTGGACACTTTGGTGCCAGCGCTAACTCATCTTTTGTTGCCGATCGTTTATATCGTCAGCCAAATCAACCATCACTGGATGGAAACACTGTCGAAGTTCAAAAAGAACAAGCGGCATTCACCGATAACTCAATGCGTTACATGGCGACACTGCGATTCATTACCGGTCGTGTGCAAGGCATGTTAACAGCACTTAGAGGCGAATAATCATGTCTTTACTTGGAAACTTTGATATTGCAGGTTCAGCACTTAGTGCGCAGTCAGTGCGCCTTAATACGGTTGCCTCAAACCTGGCAAACGCAGAAACAGTCAGCAGTACGGCAGAAGGTACCTATCGTGCCAGACACCCGCAGTTTGAAACCATTTTTAGTGACACCTTACAGGGGCGTGAAAATAGGGGTGTGCGGGTAAGACAAGTACTTGAAAGTAATTCGACGCCACTTCAGCAATACCAACCAGAACACCCTATGGCGAATGAACAGGGCTATATCTACTTACCTAGCGTTAATGCTATTGAAGAAATGGCAAATATGATTTCTGCATCACGTTCATACCAGTCTAACGTTGAGGTCATGAACACATCCAAACAATTATTAATGCGCACACTAAGCCTTGGTCAATAAGGAGATATTTTATGACCCCTATTAATACAGATACGTTGCAGAACTTAGGCTTAACCACTCAACGAGACAGCATCAATCAATCTAATGAAGCGAATAATAAGCTTGGTCAGGAACAATTCCTCGAATTGATGACTGCACAAATTCGTAATCAAGATCCATTTGAGCCACTCGAGAATGGTGAATTTTTAGCACAGATTGCGCAGTTTAGTACGGTGTCAGGCATTCAGGAATTACAAGATTCATTTTCATCATTTGCCGGTTCATTAAGTTCAAATCAAGCATTGCAAGCATCTGCACTTGTTGGTCGTTCTGTGTTGGTTAATAGTGATGCGTCAGTTTTGAAACCTGCAGGAAAAATTGAAGGTGCGATTGGACTGCCAAGCAATAGCAGTGAAGTGAATGTTGAGTTTTACAACGTCGCAGGTGAATTGGTTAAGCAGTTACCACTAGGCCCACAGAACCAGGGAATTATTCAATTTAACTGGGATGGTTTTGGTGATAACGGTGCACCAGCTCCTGCTGGTGTTTACAGAATAGTTGCTAATGCAAATATTGATGGTGAAACCGTTGGATTAGGAACACTCGTTAAGGACAACGTGGAAAGTGTCATTTTAGGTCGACCTGGTGAAGGTACTACATTGAATCTTTCATCACTAGGCGCAACAGATTTTAATCGTGTAGAGGAAATCCGCTAATTCAGCGGTAACAATAGGAGAAGATTATGCCATTTCGTGCAGCACTTAGTGGACTCAACGCGGCCTCAGCCGAACTACGAGTCATTGGTAACAACGTAGCGAACGCTTCTACAACGGGGTTCAAAAAAGCTCGTACAGAATTTGCTGATATTTTTGCAACCAGTAATTTGGGTGTTGCATCGAACGCAGTCGGTAGTGGTGTACGTGTTTCGTCAGTGACGCAGCAATTTTCTCAGGGGAATATTGGTTTTACAGATAACAACCTAGATTTAGCGATTAGTGGACAGGGATTCTTTATCTTAGATGATAATGGTATTTCATCGTATACACGCGCCGGTGCATTTAGTGTTGATCGTGATGGTTTTGTTGTGAATTCATCAGGCAGTCAGTTGACAGTTTTTCAAGCGGATACGGCGGGTAATATCACTGGTGCTCAAGGTAGTTTGCAGTTGGATACCTCTGATATTGCACCTCAGGCTTCCACATTAGTGGATTATGGTATTAATCTTGATTCATCGTCCTCAATACCTGGCGCAGCACCAACGAGTGGCATTACTCTGGCAGGGCAGTTGGATGATACGGCAAGTCCTTTTACCTCCGCACCGTTTACTATTTATGATGATAATGGCACGGCTGTTCCATCGACGACATTGCGTTTTACTTACACCGGTGGCGGTAACTTATGGGACGTTGAATTGTTACCCGGTGGTGCGTCAACAGTTCCTCCTACTATCAATACTAATGTAGATATTGGTGCTGCAAATACAACATTGAGCTGGGATCCCGATGCAGGTGGTCCGCAACCTTCCGTCCCCATTTTGGTTAACACCTCAGCGATTGCATCGAATACAGGTGGTGGTAATACAGTCACAGCAACAAGCCCCGTGACACAAGGCCCCTTTAATGTATCGGATGCGACGTCTTACAATAGTTCTACATCACTAACCGTTTTCGACTCATTGGGCTCACCTCATTTGGCGACGTCTTATTATCGTAAGACGCCAACACCAAATGTTTGGGAAAGTTATTTATTTGTTGATGGTGTTCAGGTAGACGGCCCATCAACATTGGGTTTCTCTCAACAGGGGACGATCGTAACGCCTGCTGCACCATCACAGATCACTGTGACACCGTTTACACCGAGTGGCGGTGGAGCACCCATTACGCTTTCACTGGATTACAGCGATACCACTCAATACGGCTCAAGTTTCAGTGTTAATTCATTAGTACAGGATGGTTTCTCCACTGGACGTTTGAGTGGTATCGATATCGCAGACAGTGGTGTGATTACGTCTCGGTTTACGAATGGTCAGTCTCGCACGATTGGTCAGGTTGCACTGGCTAACTTTTCAAGTCCACAAGGTTTACGTCAATTGGGTGATTCATCATGGGCTGAAAGTTTTGAGTCAGGCGCTGCACTGGTGGGAGCGCCAGGTTCAGGCAGCCTCGGGGTGATTCAATCAGGTGCATTGGAAGGTTCCAACGTGGATATTACTGAGCAGTTGGTCAATATGATTACTGCACAACGAAATTTCCAAGCGAACTCGCAGGTAATTAGTACTGCAGACACCATTACTCAAACCATTATTAATATTCGATAACACTGAGCGTTAACCGGAGCTAATTATGGATAGACTACTTTACATCGCAATGACCGGCGCTAGCCAGGTTAGTAAAGCTCAAGCGGTGAACAGTAATAACCTCGCTAATGCCAGCACGAATGGTTTTCGTGCTGATTTAGAGGCTTTTCGTACTCTCCCTCTTGAAGGTCCGGGGCACGCGAGTCGTGCTTATGCGGTTGCAGAAGGACAAGGTGTCGATTTTACACAAGGCACGTTGAATGCAACTGGCAATCCACTTGATGTTGCCCTTAAGGGGCAGGGGTGGATTGCAGTGCAGGCGGCCGATGGCAGTGAAGCCTATACCCGCGCAGGTAACTTACAAATTAATGAACTAGGTCAGTTGCTAACGGGTGCAGGTTCACCTGTTATTGGTAGTGATGGTGGTCCTATTGCATTACCCCCATTTGAAAAAATTGATATTGGTGATGACGGAACAATTTCAATTCGCGCTCAAGGACAAGGTGCCTCTACGGTTGCGAATGTTAATCAAATTAAATTGGTTAATCCTGATCTTGGCAGTATGTATAAAGAGCGGGATGGATTGATGCGGGTTGAAGCGGGCACAGAAGTTATTCCAGATGCAAAAGTCAATTTAGCAGGGGGCGTATTGGAAAGCAGTAATGTTAATCCTGTTGAATCATTAGTCAATATGATTACGTTGGCGCGCCAATTTGAAATGCATATAAAAGTAATGAGTACAGCACAGGAAAATGATGCTGCATCAGCTTCATTAATGCGTATTAATTAGTGATTTTTGAAAAGTAGTTTGCAATAAACACACACAACAGAGGATAGAATCATGAACCCAGCACTTTGGATAGCAAAAACAGGATTGGAGGCGCAACAAACACGTCTCGGTGTTGTTGCCAATAACCTGGCAAATGCGAATAACACGGGTTTCAAAAAGGATCGCGCCCTTTTTGCAGACCTTATTTATCAAAATATCAGACAGTCTGGTGCATCAAGCACACAAGATACACAGTTACCAACAGGTTTGAATCTGGGTACCGGTGTACGTACTGTCGCAACACAAAAAGTCCATGTACAAGGTAATATTCAGCAAACCGAAAATGCACTGGATGTCGCGATCCAGGGTGATGGTTTCCTTCAAGTATTACGTCCCGATGGCACGTTGGCTTATACCCGAAATGGTGCGTTACAAGTTGATTCAACTGGTCAGCTTGTTACGGCAAACGGTGAAAGTGTTCAGCCTGCGATTAGTATTCCAGCGGATGCAGTGAGTATTACGATTGGTAGTGATGGCACGGTGTCTGTGCAAACACAAGGTACAGCTGCGCCAACGCAAGTTGGTACGTTGCAGCTTGCCGGTTTTATTAACCCGGCTGGTTTGCAACCACTGGGTGATAACTTGTTTTCTGAAACAGGTTCAAGTGGTGCTGCACAAACAGGTAACCCGGGCTTGAATGGATTAGGTTCATTGTTACAAGGCTCGTTAGAAAGTTCCAACGTAAATGTGGTTGAAGAGCTCGTCAATATGATTGAGACACAACGCGTTTATGAAATGAACTCACGTAGTATTTCTACGGCCGATCAAATGCTGCAATACGTAGCGAATAATTTATAAGAAAGATTCTTATAAAGAGGTGATGAAAATGAATTCGATAACAAAATTAGTTTCAAGAGTTGTGTTGTTGTGTGTAAGTGTCATGTCACTGGCGGCCTGTCAAAGTTTACCGGAGCGCGATCCGGCTTACGCGGCAGTTCGACCAGTGGCACTGCCACCTGTTCAGGCGAATAATGGCTCTATTTATCAGGCGGGTCATGATGTGCGTTTATTTGAAGATAGTCGAGCAAGACGCGTTGGTGATCTGCTAACGATTAATCTGACAGAAACCACATCAGCTAGTAAACAGAGCGCGACTGAGCTTAGCAAGAGCACTGACACCACGGTTGCAAATCCTACAATCTTAGGTACAACACCACAGTTTAATACCCCGGGTATTTTACCGTTGGCGAGTAATCAAGATAACAATCTTGGTTTCGGTTTGTCATCGGAGAATGAATTTAGCGGAGACAGCTCCAGTAGCCAAAGTAATAGTTTGAGTGGCAGCGTCACGGTGACTGTGGCTGAAGTATTACCAAACGGTTACCTAGTAGTGCGCGGAGAGAAAGTCACCAGCTTAAATCAGGGACATGAATATGTCCGTTTATCCGGCATCGTACGCCCAGTGGATATACGACCTGATAACACCATTTTGTCTACTCAGGTTGCTGATGCCCAAATCACTTACACAGGCTCAGGTGCAACGGCAGATACTAATAAAATCGGCTGGCTAGCACGCTTCTTTATTAGTTCTTTATTCCCTTTCTGAATTAGGGGTTTAATTCTTCAGCCCTCCCGTCATTCTGGCAGTGGTCAGAATCCAGTGAACTCAACATGGATACCGGCATCTGCCGGTATGGCATAGGAGGTCATTACTCGAAGTTGGCACTGACCTTGCATTATC
>Ga0316207_10005632_pt1 | contig 10299 bp, 3 predicted proteins | sample 6weekpyrite_MG_FD_204943 | JGI IMG/M metagenome (GOLD analysis project Ga0316207, IMG submission 204943) | Microbial mat bacterial communities from mineral coupon in-situ incubated in ocean water Damariscotta River, Maine, United States -... | ecosystem: Environmental > Aquatic > Marine >...
TTGTTACAGTTACATTACCGGTTGCAATGAAATCAACGTTCAGCAGACCTGCTGCCGAGGTTGCGAAGTCACCCATAATTGACAGGTTGCCTGAGGTGGCGCTGTAGCTCGCATCGACATTAGCAGTCGTAATACCAGCAGTACCCGTCAGCGAAACAGATGAACCGGTTGCGGCGCTGAGTGACAGTGTACCCGCTGCATTAGCCGTAATCGTACCGCCAGCATTATTCAGCACATCTGCCGTGATATTCCCCGGCGTCATATCCGCAATGGCACTGGCATTGGCCGTAAAGTCCCAGTTACCTGCACCTGTACCGTTAATTACGTAAGGAATGATCGGTGCCTGGAAGGCCGAGCCACCCAGTGACAGGTTACCACCTGCAGTAACTGTCGCATTACCCAGTACGAGGTTATCACCATCTTTACTGCGAATGCGGCCCTTGTTACCAAAGGTCAGATCAAGGTTATCAATCGTGTATGAGGGTCCACCGGCTGAGCCTGTATCCACGCGCAGGCGTGCACCTCGTGTAACTGTAGTCGAACCACTCATTCCATCCGAGAAGGTCACGTCGTGAGTCGTATGCGCCGTGTTATCAATTGTGACATTCGTGGTGCTATTGTTTGCCGTGCGTGTAATACCGAGGTTCAGTCGTGGCGAATTCGTGCGAACGTTGATCGTACCGTCGACATTAAACTTGATGATATCAGCGGTGATGTCATGCATACCGGCAGACGTCAGTACTGAAGCAAACGGGTTCAAGGACATGCTACCTTGCATCATGCCACCCGTGCTGGCACCGACAAAGCTAACTTCGGCACCTTGCAGGAAACCTCCAGGGTTCATCGGTGAGAAATCAGTCTCGAGATTTGCCGTCGCGGTGACATCGCCATTCAGGGTTACCGTTGCACCGGTCTGACCTTCAGCACCCTTGTAGATAATCTCAGCCGTTGTCGGATCCATCGGTTCCTGAATACCATTTGTCGCCGTCAGTGAGACATTGGCTGTGGTAATGTTCTGGCCTTCAAACACGATCTTGCCATCGCCCGAGGTATCTGTAAGGGTGACATCACCGTTGATAGTCAGGTTATTCGTCGCCTTGAAAACAACCGTGCCATCACGTGTCGCATTAAAGTCACCAGTAAGCGTTGCATCACCTGCAACGGCAAAAACATAGGGGAGACCACCCGCGCCAAAGACATCAAACGACGCCGCCGTCATGCTGACGTTGTCTGCAATAGCTTCATTCAACTTGATGCGATCAACAGCCGTCAGGGTAATATCGTGCCCTATGTTATCGAGGAAGCCGGCATTGATGCGTCCGGGCGTTTCGCTGCCTAGATTGGCTGTAAAGTTCCAGTCACCGCCTGATGTCCCTGACAGACCTGTAATGTCGTAGTCTGAGATCGGGAAAGAATTCATCACAGTATCAAAACCATTACCCCCCAGTGCCAGGTTGCCGTTTGCAGTTACCGTTGCCGCACCCAGGATAAGGTTCTCACTGTTCCGACTGCGAATACGGCCCTTGTCGCCAAAGGTCAGCGCCAGGTTACCAATCGTGTAAGAACCACCCGAACCTGTTGCATCAATGCGCAAACGAGCACCACGCACTTCTGAGCCACCGCTGGCACTCGATGCCATCACCGTACGGGTCGTAAAGGCCGTGTTGTTAATGGTTACGCTATTTGTACTGTTATTCGTGGTTGCTTCTATACCCAAATTTAAGGCTGGCGTATTTGTGCGCACATCGACTGTATCGCTGACGTTGAAGTTAATTCTATCCGCCGTAATCTTGTGTGTACCCGCTGTCGTTTCGACAGAGGTAAACGGATCAAATAATGCAGATCCAGCAGTACTTGCACCGACGAACTTAACCTCACCCGCCGTGATAAATGCCGCAGATGTCGCGGTCAATGACGTGTTGGCTGTGGAAGTGACATCACCATTTAGCGTGACGGATGCACCGGCCTGGCCCTGGATACCCTTGAAGATAACCTCGGCTGTTGTCGGGGCCATAGAAAGCGAACCATCCGTCGCTGTCAGCGAAACATCTCCTACAGAGATAGACTGTGCTTCGAAGACGACCTTGCCGTTGCCACTATCATCGGTGAGATTGACATTACCAATTCCAATACCACCATTGGTAGTGAAGGTCAGCATGTCCTGGGCGACAAACTTGGACGTACCATCTGCATCTCGTGTGACAAGACCATCAATTAACAGGTCTCCTGATGCACCGTTTGCACTGATGCCCCAGAAGCCTGTATCGGTCGTCGTAATCGTTGTGCCGATAAGCGTAACGTTGGCACCCTGCACAGCATTTTCATTCCCTGGCGGTGCCGGATCCTGGTTTAACGTCAGCGTACCCATTCCACCGGTTCCCGCCTCAATAAAGACATCGCCCATCACATCGATACCACCGAGGGTAATATCCTGACCCGCGGTAATCGTCAGGTTGTCAGTAACTATGAAGTCGCCAAAGAGATTGTCTTCAGTAAAATCACCGCCCGTTGCAAAATCAAAGTTAGTAAGTGTAAAAGAAGGAGACTGGGCAATAATGACTGGAGCTGACGTACTTGTGCCCAGGTAGGCGGTATTATCCACGGTCAGACTTGTCGCGGCTATCGCACCAAGTGGCATTAATGGCATGCCGCCTGAACCCGACAGGCCAAGAATAAAGTCAGGTGCATCCGTGCGGATATTTACACTACCGTCAAAGTTGAGATAGACAACATCCGCCGTAACCAGGCCTGGTGTACCGGTGCCCCCTCCATTAGTCGTACCCACATTGCTAATGATTTCCGGGCCACCACTTATACCCGCGCTACCGTCACCAAAGTGGACTCTACCGCCATATCCGGCATCGGTTTGGTCTACTGTGATGTTCGCATTGACGTTAACCGTGCTACCCGGCTCATCAAACGAAACCAGGGCATCGTCGGTAGGGCCCTTGCCTGTTACGGTAATATTTTCATTAACATTCACCGTCGTCCCTGCAGAGACGAGTCGAACATTGGCACTCGGATTACCTGCAGAACCGGTGAGCGTTACGGGTGCATTAATGTTAACGACGTCAGTCGCATCCAGAGCCAGTTCTACAGGTCCGGTTAAAATAGTCTCTACCTTCAGCTCACCCGCAGAAATCGTCAGGTCACTGCCACCTGCCATACTATTATTGGCACGGAATTCAATCATTGATGCGCTGGAGTCACCGAAAATGGTGTTGGCCGAAACATTAATGTTCTGACCTGCCAGCACCCGAACGCCCGTCACATCACCCATAGCGCCCGTTGTCGCCGCACTGCTACCGGCGCGAACGGTCAGGTCACCACGTATACTGATGTCGCCACGATTAAAGTTAATGTCGATGCCGGGTGCACCGGAGATACCTTCAAGCGTCAGGCTGGCAGAACCGGTCATAACACCAATAACGGGACCGCCATAACTGGCCGAAATATTGAGTGTATTGCCGGCGCGTAAGGCAACCGTGTTGGTATCCGTCAGCTTGCTCTGGACGAAGGTATCTCTCACATCCAGATCACCACCAGTCGAAATATCAATAGTCGAAATATCAAATGCCGGGGTGATATTCTGGATTCGCGCTGCATTTGTACCGGTGCCTATATAGGCCGTGTTATCGACGGTCAGGCTGTTAGCTGCTGTCGCCGGCATATTAGCACCAATACCAATCAGTGCGGTGTCAGTCTTAACGTCAACGGTATCAGTAAAGTTAAACAGTATCCCACCATTCGCAGTCGGCCCCTTGGCCGTTATTAGACCTTGTGTCCCCGCAAAACTAACTTTAGCAACCGGGCCCTGATCCATCCCCCCGCCAAAAGACCCTTCTCCACCACTACCGAACAGTACGGCGTGTGTACCCCCCGACCCCTGGTTGCTTGCAGTGATATTTGCATTGACATTGATCGTCGAACCGGCCTTATCAAATACAACCTCGGCACCTTCTCCGGAACTTGCGACAGTTGCGGCCGTTGCAGTGGCATTCACGGTATCGTCTACATTGACCGTTGTACCCGTAAACACGACCTGGGCGAAGCGAGTTGCTGTCGCAGAAACAGGGGCATTTAAATTGATCGAACCACCCGCGTTGAAATCGACGATGTGAGCATTGCTACCTGTGACAGTAAGACTGTCAGCCGTGATATTGATGTCCCCGGTCGTCGCCTTGAAATCCGCCCTGAACTCAGTACCTGAAATCATCCCCGCTGATACCGTTAAATTGGCTCCACTGAGTGAATCAAGACCAGTGATATTTCCTGCCCCTGCGGGTGTCGCTGCCCCTACACCTGGCCCTGCATCCAGTGTTAGATCACCAAATATGTTTATGGAGTTACCATTCAAGTTAATGTTAACGCCGTCATTATCACCAGGTTCTGCTGACAGTTCCAGGGCACCAGTACCCGTAATGCCTGTACCAAGTGCATTCGTGTTCAGGTTAATTGAATTATTGGCCTGCAGGGTGACATCCGCACCTGCATTCAACTGGGTCTTGATAAAGGGTGCATTCACACTCACTGCTGCAGTTGACGGGAAACCCATCGATGCATTCGTACCACCTGAGTCCACAATATTTAGATCGGTCGGGTCAATAAGCAATTCCCCACCCTTACCAATGTTGACCTGGCCGCGGATCGCGATGCCTTCATTGGCACTGATCTCGACAAAACCGGCATCCGTATCAGTCGCATCTGTGACGTCAATCTCGCCGGAGTCTGCATGTACGGTGTCACCGCCAAAGCCGAGCAGGTAGACCTCACCGTCTTTCTCTGTAATAGTCTGGGCCTGGATGAGGCCTTCGTTATTCACGGCAGTGGTGACCAGTTCATTGGCAACGTTACCGGTCAGTACAACGCGGCCGCCATCAGCCATTAGTTCGCCTGTGTTTGTAACACCCGCAAGTTCAGTGATCGTTGCCGCATCAACACTGAAACCGACCAGACCATCGCCTTCGATATCGAGCGTGACTTCACCACCAGCAGCAAGTGCAACGGTACCGAAGCGGGCTTCAACCTGACCGTTGTTACGCACTTCATCACCGGCAAGTACCACGTAACCATTGTCACGCGCGCGCAGGATACCGTCGTTGACGACACTGCTGCCCTCGGGCAAGGCTGTTGGTGAGGTCAGGAAATTGTAGTTACCTTCCATGAAATCATTGGTGCCAATATCCAGCGTGGTGGCCACCAGGCCGCCAACATCAAGGGTCGCATTCTGGCCAAAGTACACGCCACGTGGATTGACAAGGAACACCTGGCCATTTGCGGACAGGTTACCGAGGATTTGAGAGGCATTACCGCCGACAACGCGGTTGAGACTGATTGAACTGCTGTTTGGTTGGTTGAACTGGACGAACTCGTTCTCGGCAATCGAGAAACTCTGCCAGTTAATCGCGGCACGCTGCGTGGTCTGGTTAATGACGGTGTTCAGTGGGCTTGGTGCAGAGATAGTGGCCGCACCTGCTACCACATCTCCGCCTGTCGGGGCTGCAAAAGCAAGACCCGGACCTGAGCACATCAGCGCCGCTATTGAACGTTTTTTACTGAACATCGTCTTCATTTCACACCAACCTGTGTCAGCTTATGACACGTATTGCATTACAAACTGTAATAAAACTAAATTAAATCCGGCACACCGTTATCGTGACTTTGTTCACAAAATCAGAAACGATAGGCAATATTTGCCCAGAATCGGCCGCTATCACGGCTGTCACTGGTATCACGGCCGTCTACGGGCCTTGCATATTCAAGGTCAATAGAGACATTCTTTTCCGGTATCATCGTCATGCCGACACCGAGGCTGGTGATGCTTTCTTCATCATCCTCGTTTGGAAGTGTTTCGATACGCGAGACAAGCGCAGTATCAAAGAAGCCACGGACACTGCCTGTCAGGCCTTCACCAAGCGTGACGGTGCGGCGCAACTCCGCGGTAAACTGGTAACCTTCGTCGCCACGGACTTCTGCTGACGTAAAGCCACGGACACTGCCCTGACCACCGGCACTGAATTTTTCACTGTCGACGAGTGGATCGGCTGACAGCGTAAACTGACCTCGCAGGAACATCTGCCAGTTCTTGTCGAGTGGACGCAGGTGAGTCGCATCCACGACCAGCTTGGCCTTTTGCGCGTTGTTACGCATGCCGTCCGGGTTACTGCGGAAGTTGGTGGAGACCACGCCGTACAGGGTCGACACGGAATTGTCATCGTGGACAACGTTGTATAACGCGTTGACTTCAAGCAGGGTAATATCGTTATCAGATGTCAACACATCAGCGGTGTAGCTCTCTCCGGCATTGCTGCCAAGGCCAAAGCCGAGCAGCAAATTCTCACGCTTGCTACGCATCAGCGGGTGGGTCAGGGTCAATTGCAGATCGGTGGTGTCACCCTCGATATCCAGGTCCTTGAACTCACCGCCGACGTTGTAATCGACGTAGGTCACGTTAGCCCCGATACGGGTACCCTCGGCGTTGATCGGGACGTTGTAGGCAAGGCCGATAAAGTTCAACAGGTCTGATTCGGAGTGCGAGACGGTAATACCAAACTGGTCACCGTTACCACTGAAGTTGTTAAAGGTAAACTCACCGTCAAGCTTCCACTCACCCAGTTCCTGACGACCGAAGTTGTTCAGCGCGATGCGGCCCTGGAATGGCTTGACCTCGGTCTTGAGCAGCAGGTCTGAGGTACCGAAGGCCTTGCCCGGTCGCACAACAGCACGCGCAGTCAGACCCGGCAGATCATTCAGGATAAGCAGGTCGCGCTCAATGGCATCGAGTGAAACAGGCTCGCCAGGCTTCACCGACTTGATGTGCTCGATCATAAACTGGCTGTTGTATTCGTCCTTACCCTCAACGACGACCTCACCGAGTGTGCCTTCAACCGCTTCAAGGGCAATAATACCGAAGTTGACCTTCTGGCTCGGCACGACAACGCGAGCAAGACTGTAACCACGCTCTCTATAATATGAGGTCAGGATGTCTGCCGCGGCATAGATTTCCTCGAGGGTGAGTTTTTCACCAATCAGGTTGTCGAGGGGCGCGAGTAGTTCTTCACTGGAAAACGCAGCATTACCCGTGACGGTGAAACCACGTATTTTGATCTTCTTGGTCGATTTAATTTTGGCGCGTTTCTTTTCCGGGGTCGTTTCGATCGCCGGCACAGCATCGGTTGCAGGTGCCTTCAATATGGGCTTTTCAAATACATCGCCTACCGTGCCCGGTGTCGGTGGATCAACCGCAAGTGCCACGGAGGTCGGCAATGCCAGTGCTATCAGCGCAAGCATGCGCCATTTAATAGATTGAGACTTCAAGTAAAACCCCCGCAAAACACTAACCTCGTATATACACGTATGTGCAGCTTGTTATGGTTGCACCCGATTTTTACACTGTGATGAAGGCATGACATTCTCCCTGACGTCACACCACCAGCATACCTGACCTGCGCGCACGCGCAGACCGGTTAAAAAATCGGGTACTGTTTATTGGCTATTCTAGCCCCGCCAAGCAAGGCTACGCAACAATTACAGGGGTATTTCATGTAGGAAATTTCAATAATCTGATCTGGAAAGAGTCTATATAATTAATTACTTATATTTCTGGTCATGAAATGACCAACTCCAGTGCATTTGCAAGATTCTGTGCCTGGTTTGTGCGATCAAACTCAGCATATTTTTCAGAAAATCGGCCCGCTGCATCACTAAATGAAGGCTCATTAACCAGGCGATAGAGTTTGTTGGCCATGCCTTGTGGTTTGAGCATGGGTGCAGCCAGCCCAGCTCCCAACCTCTCGATACCACGGGCAATCAAAAATGACTCAAGAGACAGGGGTAATAACAGTATCGGGCAACCTGCCAGCAGCAAGTCTACCGACAGGTTATAGCCCGCATGTGTGATTGCCAGGTCACACTGCGACGATATTTCATCAATATTCAATGGCTTGTCAAAAATTTTGATGGTATCTGATGCATACTTCGCCAACTCGTCTGCATCGACTGACGGGGCATATACAAGAACGGCGTGACCCGATGCCTGCAAGGTCTGCATCAATGATGGTAAAGTATTGAAATTTCTAAGGTAAGCAAAAACCCGCTTACCCTCAACATCAGGCCATTTGGGCGACACACCGGCACTGGGCAATGCCGATCCCCAGTAACGTGTACCCTTAGAGCGTCTATAACAGTCGAGTTCCGGATAACCAAGTAATAAGGTGTTATCGACCCTGCCGAACAGCTCTGCGACATACTTGAACGGTTCCAACTCGTAGTCCGTGGCAATTGCATTCATGATGTCTAGTAACGCATGCTCGCGTTGCAGCAGTTCCGCCTCGTCAACCTTCTCCCAGAATCGCAAGTTGGGCAGTGGGCTCACAGAAGGAGGAATCGTAAAACCATGATCGATGATGACCCGTTTCATTGGCCATGTCAGTGATGCCAGCAAACCGGTTGGACAATAATTAACCAGGAATAGATCCGGTGCATGTTCTTCAAACAACCGGTGCCATGCCTGTATCGCACCCGCCAGGGCGTCTGGCTCAATCCAGCCGATGTTAAGTAATACATCTGCGTAGGTATACGCGACGCCATTGTTACTAGCTGGCCTGGGGATGATCGGTGCCTGGACAACCTTAATTTCTGACTCATTTAACAATGACTGTGCACGCTCTGGCTTGCGTGCCGCGAAAACGACCTCATGTCCTGCATTGTGCAGGTACTCAAGCATGCCCACATGAGGTGCCACATGCCCAAGTCCAAGACCCAGTTCCCAGCCAAACAATATCCGTGCCATTTGCTTACCGTACCATGCTATAGCTGATGAACAAGTATAGTAATTGAGCAAGCTACAGATGAAGGGCTGGGTAGCTTCTAAATGAGACGTATACAGATATCTTCGTGTCGATACTCAATGGATTCCTGCTTACGCTGGAATGACGTCGCTGCTTCGCGGACCTGATCGGTCATCCATTCAAGCCTGTTTTTTCCCCAGCAACTCGATCTGGTAACCATCCGGGTCCTCGACGAAGGCAATGATCGTGGTGCCGGCATTCATCGGGCCCGCATCGCGGATAATCCTGCCGCCACGGGCACGAATATCATCTGTCGCCTTGTAGACATCATCGACCTCGATCGCAAGATGACCGAAGCCACTCCCCATGTCGTATCTGTCGGTATCCCAGTTGTGGGTCAGTTCAATAACGGTGTTGTCTTTTTCATCACCATAACCGACAAATGCGAGTGTAAATTTGCCTTCTATTACTTTAATATAAATCGGTTGCATATTTATTGGATTACCCATATAATTTGCTTATATAATTATTAATTTTACGGTTGCAGGTCTTAATGGCTAAAGCTAAAAAAATTGTTCAGATTGAAAATGGGGGTAGCCCCAAGAGCGGGGTCGCCTCAAGGCCGTCTACTCCAAAAAACACTAGAAAACGGGTTTCTGTAGCGAAATCAAATACTGTTAGGGATATATATATCTCAAAGAACGGTTTGCCAGAGTACCAATCATATTTCGATGTTCTATATGACAAAGGTGTTGGGAATTCACATATAGAGCATACGAGAGTATTTCTCGAAAAACCAACTCAGGAAGTAAAAGGATCAACACTTCAAAAAAAGATTGAAATTGAAGCATCTGGTCAGGTGTTCAAAACAACTGGATCGGGCAATTTATTTGATAGATTTGGCCGACTTATAAAGAATCCTAAGCGACTAAAAGTTCCGCTATATAATTACTGTATAGATTCTGGTTTTAGTATTGAGTTCTCAAAGAATGTCTGTCAATTATTTATTCTTAATAATAAAGATAAACAACGAAAGAGAGACCATTACAGAGGAATACTAGGTCAAATTGAAAAGGTGATTGCACAATTAAGAATATGTATTGAGAATAATGATTCGATAACCATAAATGATTTTGGAATTCTCGATATCACCACTGAGCACTGGGAGTTTATAGCGAAGATATATACACACCAGGATAAATTTGCAGAGGCTCGTAATGTTTTTTGCACCTACCCGCCAACATCGCTTAATGGAACGCTGAGATCAATGCGGATCAGTGAAAGCGGGTATAACGATACCAAAGAGCTTGACGAGCACACCTCAGTCCTTTTTATGGATAAAGGGTATACAGATGCAGAAATGTATCAAATAACTGCCATCCTACTGTCTTACATATATAAGCACCAGAATGCTATAGAAAGATATAACACAATAAATGAAGTAGCGTTAGCCGGTAGCAATAAGATCATTTTAGGTAAAAATACACTAAGGCTATACAAAGAGATATTT